>Ga0247843_1001710_pt1 | contig 42936 bp, 38 predicted proteins | sample LaCruzMarch2017__FD_192420 | JGI IMG/M metagenome (GOLD analysis project Ga0247843, IMG submission 192420) | Freshwater microbial communities from meromictic Lake La Cruz, Castile-La Mancha, Spain - LaCruzMarch2017_8m | ecosystem: Environmental > Aquatic > Freshwater > Lake | place: Spain...
AGAACTGGCCCAAAACAAAAAGCCCCGGCTCCAAACCCCTTGTCAAAACCATCGTGCTTACCAATCCTTAAAGGCATTGGACTAAAGTCAGCGCTCCCCCGGAGGGCTTACTTGCCGAATACTGCGTCGCGGAGGAGGGGCTTTTTGGAGGCGTCATCCCAGTAGCCGAAGCCGGCCTTCCAGTCCCACATCGCCCACGGCAGGCCGCGCTTTTCGGCGGCCAGGCGGAAGTCGCGGACGTAGCGGGCGCGGCTGGCGGGATCGGCTTTCTGATAGCAGCCGAACTCGCCGATATGGATGGGCCGGCCGAAATGCTTCGACCACGCGACGGCGTCGTCGAGCAACCCTTCGAAGGTGGCGGCGGTGCAGGGATTGTCGTGGGCGGGGCGGGTGTTGTAGGCATCGAGCCAGGCGGCGAGGCCGGCGTCCTCGCGGAGGGAATCGGGGAGCGGCACCGGCTTGGCGGGCGGACCGGGGTAGGTGATGTTCCGCAAGTCGCCGTATTTCACCCACTCCGCCTGCTGGTGGGTGAATTGAAAGGGCTTGTAGCTGTGGATGGTGGTGATGATCCGGTCGTCGCGGTCGGGGAGGAAGAAGCGGTCGAGCCCGGGGACCGCGGCCCATTGCGGGGGATCGGCGAGGAGGATGCGCCGCGGGCTGACACCGCGGATCGCGGCGATGCCCTCGGCGTGGATGGCGGTGAGGGTTTCGTGGTCGAGCGCGCCGTTCGGTTCGTTCAGCAGTTCGAGATAGAGTTCCGGCGGCCAGTCCTTGAAGTGGCTCGCAACCGTTCGCCAGCCCGCGACAAAGGTGGCGCGGTTCTTTTCGGGCTCGTTGCAAAGGGCTTCGAAGTGGTGCCAGTTGAGGAGGATCGTGAGCTTGCGTTCGAGGGCGCGCTTGAGGACGGGCTCGAGTTCCGTGAGCAGTTTCGGGCTGATGGTTCCGTCCTGAAGATGGTAGTGCCACGCGACCGGGACGCGGATGTGGTCGAAGCCTTCCTTGGCGATGAGGTCGATGTCGTCGGTCGTGTAGTTGATGCCCCAGCCGCCGGGCGGGGCTTCCCAATGGTTGCCGAGGTTCACGCCGCGCTTGAGCCGGGCGCAGGCGCGGTGGGCGGGGGTGTCTTGCGGCAGGATGGCCGGCGGTTTGAAGCCCGGCACGGTGGCGGCGCGGGCGTGGAGTTTCAGGGTGACGGGCACGCCGGCTTTTACGGTCAGTGTCCCTATCAACGGACGTCCGTGCCACGAAGCAGCGCAGCGTTTCCCCCGAAAGGCTCGCTACCGGAGAGCGGCCAGGTGCCGGCGGCGGGGTAGGGGCGCCAGGGGGAATCCCACCCGGCGGGCTTTCCGTCGGTGCTGTCCTCGAATCCGCTGTTAGAGAGTTTGGCGCCATCGCATTCGAGTTCGTCCCAGAGGATTTCCTGCTGGCGGAGAACACCGGGCCGGGCCTCGCCCCAGGGGCCGTTGAGGTCGAGCTCGAGCGTGCCGTCGTGGCCGGGGGTAAACCTGAGGGTGACCTCTTTCCAGCGCCACCAGGTGACCGGAAAGCGGATGTCGGTGAGTCGCTCGCGCTTCTCCGGGCTGTCCTCGAAGGCTCCCGGGACGCACTCGCCGCGGGAGATGGCGACATTCTTCAGCGGCGGTTGGCCTTCCGTCACGCGCAGGAAAAGCCGTGCCTCGGTCGGTATGGCGGGCACGAATTCCTCCGCGGCGAGCGGGGTGGCAAGCAAGGCGAGGGGGAGGAGGCGGGAAAGCATGGGGCGGAAGACAGGAGAGGGTGCGTCTCGCGCCCTGTTTCAAGGAATCGAGGGCGCGGGACGCACCCTCTCCAACTCACTTCAGCTTGGAAGCGACCGCGAGGACTTCGGCCACCACGGATTTGACGCCTTCGCGCACGGACGGGTCCACCGGCTTGCCGCTTTCGTCGAACTTCCCGTAAGCCCCGCCGAGAGCGAACTGCTTTGGCACCACGAGCACGCCGATGTTGCCGAGGATCGAACGCAGGTGGACGAGTCCGCGCAGGCCGCCGAGGGCACCGGGGGAGGCGGCGAGCAGGCCGGCGACTTTTCCGCGGTAGGCGGCGAGCGGCGCTTCGTCGTCGCTTTCGGCGCGGCTGACCCAGTCGATGATGTTCTTCATCAAGGGGGTGACGGACGAGTTGTATTCGGGCGAGACGAAGATGACGGCGTCGGCGGCGAGGAACTTTTGCTTCAGGGCCTTGGCGGCGGCGGGGAGGCCGTCGGCGGCTTCGAGGTCCTGATCGAAGAGCGGCAGGGAGAAATCGGCGGGGTCGATGATGACGGCATCGGAGCCGGCTTCGGTAACAAGTTCCGCGGCGACGGCGGCGAGCTTGCGGTTGACGGAATCGCGGCGCGCGCTGCCGGGGAGGATGAGGATGTTGGCCATGCCGGGAAGATAGCCAGGAATCGTCCCGAGGAAAGCCCGGGCTAGGGGATGGCCGGGATCACACCTTCTCGAAGGTTCCGGTGGAGTCGCCGATGCGGCGGGCCTTCGCGCCCATGCGGTCGAGCAGGGAGAGATAGAGGTTGGTCATGGGGGTGCCTTGCGGTGCCTCGATGACGCGGCCGGGCTTGAGGGTGCCGCTACCCTTGCCGGCGAGCAGCACGGGCAAGTCGTCGTGGTTGTGGCGGTTGCCGTCGGCGATGCCGCCGCCGTAGACGATCATCGAGTGGTCGAGGAGCGAGCCGCCGCTGTCGCCGTCCGGGGTGTCGCGCATCTTGGTGAGGAAGTAGGCGAGCTGCTCCACGTAGAAGCGGTCGATCTTGCCGATCGACTCGAGGGTGCGCGGGTCGCTGCGATGGTGGGAAAGCTGGTGGTGGGCGGAGTGGACGTCGATCTCGGGAAAGGTCCGGTTGGACCCGTCGTGGGCGAGCAGGAAGGAGGAGACGCGGGTGGTGTCGGTCTGGAAGGCGAGGTGCATCAGGTCGAACATCACGCGGATGTGCTCGCCATAGCCTTCGGGCACGCCGTTCGGGCGCTTGTCATCCGGGATCTCGACGCGGAACTTCTCGGCGTTTTCGATCCGCTTTTCCACGTCGCGGACGGCGGTGAGGTATTCGTCCATCTTGCCGCGGTCGGTGGAGCCGAGGCGGGACTGGAGGCGTTTGGCATCGGCCATCACGAAGTCGAGGATGCTCTTGCGGTAGCCGCGGCGGCGGGAGTCTTCCTTTTCGTTGCCGGAGCCGAACATTTTCTCGAAGACCAGCCGCGGGTCGCGCTCGGCGGGGGCGGGGGTGGTTTCGTTGATCCAGGAGAGATTGAACTGATAGGCGCAGGAGTAGCCGGAGTCGCAGTTGCCGGAGCTGCGCGGGGGATCGGTGGAGAGTTCGAGCGAGGGCAGGCGGGTGTGGTGACCGACCTGGCGGGCGGCGATCTGGTCGGCCGATTCGCCGATGGCGACGTCGGCACCGGCGGTCTTGCGGGCCTGGCAGCCGGTGAGGAAGCTGGCGGTGGCGCGGGCATGGTCGCCGGCTCCGTCGCCGTTGGCCTCGGCCTTTTCGTGGTCGAGTCCGCGGAGGACCGAGAAATGGTCGCGGAGCCCGGCGAGAGGTTCGAGGGTTTTCGACATCGTGTAGTCCTTGCCACTGCCGACGGGGCGCCAGAGGTCGAGGTTGACGCCGTTGGGGATGTAGATGAAGGCCATCCGGGTGGGCGCGACGGCCTTGGCGGCGGTGGCGGCCTGGAGGGAAGGCAGCGATGGGACGGCCAGGGTCGCGGCGATGCTTTTGAGGAAGGTGCGGCGCGGGATCATGCGATGGGAGATTGAAGATTGAAGATTGAAGATTGAAGATTGGGAGATTCAGGAGTCGCCGCGGCGGTATTGGAAGGGGACGGAATCGACGACGGCGCGGATGAGGGCGCGGGAGCTGCCGTCGGCGGCCTCGGTTTCGGCGACGATGCGGTCGAGCGCGGGTTTGTCGTACCAATCGAGGCCGCGGCCGAGGGAGTAGGTGAGGAGCTTGGAGGCGACGGAGCGGTGGAATTCCGAGCGGTGGTCGGTGACGAGGACCTTGCGGAGTTCTTCGACGCCTTGGAACTTGTGGCCGTCGATCAACCGGCCGCTGGAGTCGATGGGCTTTCCGTTGTCACGGTCGCGCCAGGCGCCGGTGGCGTCGAAGTTTTCGAGGCCGAAGCCGATGGGGTCCATCAGGGCGTGGCAAGAGGAGCAGGAGGGATCCTCGCGGTGCTTTTCCATCTGTTCGCGGAGGCTGAGCTGGTCGCCGTGCCTGGAGGGCGGTTCGAGCTGCGGGATATTGGGCGGGGGAGGGGGCGGGGCGGTGTCGAGCAAGTTCTCCAGCACGTATTTCCCGCGGAGCACCGGGGAAGTACGAAGGGGATAGGAGGTCAGCAAGTGGAAGGAACCGTGGCCGAGGATGCCGTGGCGGCGGGTGTCGGAGAGGTCGACCTTGCGGAAGTCGTTGCCCTTCACTCCGTCGATGCCGTAGTGGCGGGCGAGGTCGTCATTGAGGAAGGTGAAGCTGGCATCGAGCAGGGTGGCCATCGGCAAGTCATTGCGCACGATGTGGTCGAAGAGCATCTCGGTTTCGCGGCGCATCGAGTCGCGCAGCCGCGGGTTGAAGCGGGGGAATTCGCGGCGGGCGGGTAGTGAAGCTTCGACGTCGCGGAGGCGCAGCCATTGGCCGGTGAAGTTCGAGACGAACTGCTGCGAGCGCGGGTCGCGGATCAGGCGATCAAGCTCGGCGTCGAGATTCTTGCGGAGTTCCCCGCGGTCGGCGAGGTCGCGCAGCGTGGCGTCCGGCATGGTGCTCCAGAAAAAATAGGAGAGCCGGGTGGCGAGCGAGTGTTCGTCGATCTGCTGGATCTTCTTTGAGTTATCGGGCTCTGGCTGCGGTTCTTCGCGGTAGAGGAAAGCGGGGGAGACCAGCATCGCCTCCAGGGCGAGGAGGATGCCGTGTTCCACGCCCTCGTCTTTCGCAAGAGCGACGAGTTCGAGATAGCGCTCCACCTCGCCGTCACGGGTCGGGCGGCGGAAGGCCTTGGTGGCGAAAAGATTCAGGACTCGGAGGGCGTAGGCGCTGTCGTTTTCGCCGTCCTTGCGATCGACGAGGATCCGCCGGTGGCTTGAGGGTTTCGGCGGCGGCGGGCCGTCGAGCGGGCCGGTGATCGTGATCGAGTTGATCATCAGGTTGCGGTCGCGGCGGGAGGCGTCGGGGTGGTGTTCGTCCCAGAAATCATTGGTGAACGCGAGAGTCAGCCTCAGCGGGCGGTCGTGATCGAAGACCAGCTCGTGGGTGTATTCTTTCGGCCGGTCCATCGGCGCGTCGACCGACCATTCGTGGAGTTCCCGGTCTTCCGCGCGCAATTCCATGAGCGGCGCGACCTCGGCGCCCATGGTGCCGCAGGCGGTGACGGTCACGAGGTATCTACCGGGACGGGAAGGGCGATACGGGAATCCTGCTTCGCCGCCGGTGAAAAGGTAGTGGCCTTCTTCCGAGCGCTGGCCGTCGCCCCTCATTTCCCGGCCAGAGACGGTGGTGGCGAGGCGAGGCATGTCACCGGGCTTCACCGCCATGTCGAGCGCGACGCGGGAGGCCTCGAGGTAGCGTTCGAGGTGGGCGGGGGAAAGAGTGAGGACGTCGCCAATGTTATCAAAGCCGTAGCCGGAATCGTCCGGCGGAATCAGGTCCATCACGTCCGCTTTCACTCCGAGGAGGTCGCGCAAGGTGTTCTGGTATTCGATGCGGTTGAGCCGGCGCAGGGTGACGCGGCCGGGGTCCGGATTCGCGGGGTCGACCGGGAACACCGCTTCGTCGATCCAGGCGAGCAGCTTGTCGCGCTCGGCGTCGGCGAGTTGGTCTTCATCGGGCGGGGGCATCAGGCGGTGGCGGATGTGATCGCGGATGCGTTTCCAGACCTCCCGGTTTTGCTGCATCTCGGCGATCGAGCCAAAGCGGTCGATCGCCAGTTCGCCTTTCCTGAGCCCGTCGCCATGGCAGTCGTGGCAGTAGGTTTCGACCAGAGGAAGGACCTCTTTCTCCCAGCGCGCATCGAGCCCCGCGGGCGTCGATGGTGTGGCTGCCGCGGCGAGTCCTGCGGCGGTGGCCGCGAAGATGCCGAGGGAACGAGAAATAGCGGTTTCCTGCATGCTTGGGGTCTTCTACGGCTGATTCCGGGCCAAGCTCGCAGAAAGTTCGGGGTTCCCGAATGTTTCGGAGCCGGGTTGAAGTCGCTTGCTAAGGCGCTAAAACTCCTTGTCCTAGCCCCGCCCGAGCGACAGGCTGGGGTCACAGACCGCAAAGCGTGCTTGTCAATGAGCTTGGAAGATCCCGCACCCCGAATTCCGAAGCAAAAGTCGGGAATGCGTTCCTTTTCGCCCGGAGCGATGCCCCAGCGCCGGGAAGTCTTTCGAGTGAAGCGTGCGGGTGTGATGAAGAAGATCTCCCGAGGCGGGCACCGCCGGGGCGGGCCGATGGTGGGGGTCAGCCGCGAGCTGGTGATCGGCGGGCTTTTGCTGGTCCTTCTTCTGTTGGTGGCCGGCGGACTCTGGTGGCTGGGGCGGAATCGCGGAAAGACAGGATCTGGCGAGGAAGCGAGCGCGGGCGGGCGGGCTTCCGAGGAAGCGTTGATCGTTTGGCGAGGGCCGCATCCCGCGGAAGTGGCGGAGAATTTCACCAAGGCGGCCAGCCATGCCGAGCGGCTGAAGTGGGTGCGGCAGCCTGAGAAGGTGGGCGCTGAGATGGAGGCGTTCTTCCGCGATGGCCCGGGAGCCACCGAGAAGATCATGGGAAGGGTGTTGCTGGCGACCAGCGGGCAGGACGACCTGCTTTATGAGAACTACCAGGTATCGATCGAGGGCGGGGAATCCCGGCTGCTCTGCGTGTCGGTAGATCCACAAGGAGCCAAAGTGGATTTCGAGGCCTATGCGAGAAGCGGCTCGGAGAAATGGAGCGACCTCGCGGCAGGCACCGTGGCTTCCGCGGAGGAAGTGCGGGCGATCATCCAGTCCGGGGGATTCTACATGCACCGGTTTCCGGACGAGACGAAGTGGGTCCACTTCAAAGCAACGACTCCGGATCTGCCTGACTCCATGGATTTCTACGCCCTGCGAGACAGTGAGGCCGCCCGGCAGCTCGCCCAGGTGGGAGAGACGATAGCCCACGTGACGGTCTCCATCCGGGCGGTGGAGGACAGCGCGAAATACCGGCAGTTCGAGATCACCGCGGTCAGGGCCCTCGGCTGGGTGGAAACGGCGGAATAGCCGGGCCTAACAGGAAAACCGGTCCAAGCGGCCATCGATCGCGGCGGGCACCACGGCGGTGACCAGGATGTCGTTCTCCTCGTATTCGGTGGAAAGCACCTTGGCGTCGCGGTGGAGCATGCCCATCAGGTCGGCGCGGCTTTGGGGGATGCGATAGCGGCGGCATCGGACGCGGTCGGCCATGACTTCGGAGCACTTCTGAAGCAGGGCTTCCATGCCGAGGCCGGTGAACGCGGAAATGTTCAACGCGTCGGGGTAAAGATGGCGCAGCTCCGCGAGGCGCTCCGGCTCGGTGACGCGGTCGATCTTGTTGAGAACGGTGATCGTCGGCTTATCGACCGCGCCGAGTTCGCCGAGGACCTTGAGGGTGGTCTCGTGGAAGCGCTCGATCTCCGGCGACGTGGCGTCCAGCACGTGGATCAGGAAGTCGGCGAGGACCGCCTCTTCCAAGGTCGCCTTGAAAGCTTCGACGAGGCGGTGGGGCAGGTTGCGGACGAAGCCGACGGTGTCGGTGATGAGGAGCGGCTGGCCGTCGGGCAGCTCGATCTTGCGGGTGGTGGTATCGAGCGTGGCGAAGAGCATGTCTTTCGCCATGACGTCGGAGCCGCTGAGCTGGTTGAGCAGGGTGGACTTGCCGGAGTTGGTGTAGCCGACGATCGCCGCGTGGGGCGTCTCCATTTTCTCGCGCTCCTTGCGCTGGGTGGCGCGCTGCTTGCGGACATCGTCGAGCTCGCGGCGGGCGCGGTCGATGCGGACGTGAGCCATCCGGCGGTCGACCTCGATCTGCTTCTCACCCATGCCGCGGGCCGCGCCACCGCCCTGGCTGCCGCCGGAGCCGCCTTCGCGGTCGAGGTGACCCCACATCCGCGCCATCCGCGGCAGGGCGTATTGCATGCGGGCCAGCTCGACCTGGAGGCGGGCTTCCTTGGTTTGGGCGCGCTTGGCGAAGATATCGAGGATCACTTCCTCGCGGTCGAGCACGCACATGTCGGCGGCCTTTTCCCACTCGCGTTGCTGGGACGGGGCGAGCTGGTTGTCGAGGACGATGCAGTCGCATTCGTGGGCTTTCGCCAGTTCGACGATCTCGGCCGCCTTGCCGGTGCCGCAGAGAAATTTCCGGTGCATTTCACGGCTGCGGGCGAGGACCTTCTCGACCACGCCAATGCCGAGGGTGCTCACCAGTTCACCGAGCTCTTCGAGCAGGGCTTCGGATTCTACTTCTTCACGCGGATCGAAATACAGCCGCACCAGCAGGGCGCGCTCGACCAGCAGCGGTTTCTCGCGGACTTCAAACATTCGGTCGGGGGCTTAGCATCGGACGGGCGAGGCTGCTAGGGGTAAAAACGCGGGCGGCACCCGCCGTGAAAGACAAGTGCCGCCCTATCCGGGGGAAAATCCGTTTTGAATCAGCGCTCTTCGCGCAGCCATTGCTCATGGCCCCAAAGTCCCCAGACCACGCCGGCGAGGCCGGTGGTCAGCAGGATCATGGGAGCGAGGGCAATGATCTCATTCAAGGTGCCGCCCATATCCATCCGGAGGTCCGGGGTAAGGATGTGCGGACTGACCAGCACCCACAGGCGGCCGAGCAGCAGAAGCATCGAGCCGGCGGCAAGCAGGGAGCCGCCCCAGGAGCGGTAGCGTTGGGAAAGGCGCACGGCGGCAAGGCCCAGCAGGCCGAGGCCGATCACGCCGATGGCATCCATCAGGAAGCCGTTTTTCACGAAGATATCGAGGAGGAGTTCCATGGATCGGGGCGGGGGGGAATCAGATCGAAGCGGGGGACTTTTCGGTTTCGAAGATGCCGGCGTGCAGGGCGAGGCCCAGGCCGAAGAGCAGCCAGCCGCCATTCATCGAGACCACCTTCACGACGTGCCAGGCCATCGCCACGGTGGGATCACCCGGCAAGCGGCCGACGAGCGAAAGCGGGAGCAGCACTCCGGCTTGGTAAAGAGGGAGCAGGACCGAGTAACCGAGAGCCAGCAACACGGCGCCGGCCATCAAGGTGCGCGGTGCCCAGCCGGTGGTGCCGCGGGTCATCCGCCAAGCGGTGAGGAGAAGGAAAGCTCCCATCACGATCATGAAGACCGGGCGGAAAGCGTCGACAGTAGCGAGAATCGGGACCGGGGGCAAATGCCATGTTGTTAGGAAAGCATGGATGTAAGTCTCTGAGCAAGAGGTTATTAAATTGAATAATAGAACTTCCAAGGTTAGTGGAAAGACAATGAATTCAGATGAATGGCGACTCTTGATGATTCGGAATTCTTAGAAACATGTCGGATGGGCCCAGAGCGTGCGGGGGATTGGATGCCATTCGACGCCTCGTAACGCGGTCGGATTTTGCGGATCAATGCCACCGGAAGGGGTGCCGGCGCGGAGATCCGCGTTGTGAACAGTTGTGAATAATGGCGAGCCGGGGGTGAGCTGCGCGGAATTTTATGAATCCAGCTCATCAAAAAAGGCACGCCCCGTGAGGAGCGTGCCTTGATGTGTTCGGTGCTCGTCGGTTTTAGAACTCCAGCGTCACGCCGGTGAAAAAGCCGAGACCGGCCCCTTTGACCGGAGGAGCGCCGGCGAAGTTCGCCAGCTGGTAGCCGCTATCGAACAAGTTCTCGACCCGGGCGTGGAGCCGGACTTGCACGGTCGCCTGATAGGAGGCGTGGAGCCTTGCAACGAGGTAGTCATCGAGCGGCAGGCCACCCCACGAGCGGGTGTCGATGTAGGTCGCGCCGACTCCTAACAGCCACTTGTCCGCCGGCCGCCAGTCGAGCGACGCGGTGGCGCTGTGGTCGGGCTGGTCGGCCAGCGATTCATCGAGCCAGGTCCAGGACACGCGGTAGTTCCAGGCGCCGTCGCCCCAGGATCCCGAGAGCGCGGTTTCGAGGCCGCGGGCCGGGGTGTCGCCGGGGAGATTGACCGGCGGGGTGGGGAAGGAGCGGATGCGGTCCTCGATCGAGTTCTCGAACCAGGTGATCGATGCGACGTGGTTCTTCGCGATTCGCTGCTCGATGCCGATGTCCCAACCGATGCTGCTCTCCGCCTCGAGGTTCGGATTGCCCGCGCCGAATGCAGTGCCGAAGAGGTCGAGGTAAGTCGGGGTGCGGAAGGCGCGGCCGATCCCGCCGCGGAGGACGGGACCGCTTTCGCAGGTCTTCCACGCGGCGGCGGCGCGCCAGGTCAGCTCGTCGCCGTAAGCCGCGTAGTCTTCCCAGCGAAGTACGGCACTCGTCGTAAGTGCGTCGACCGGCATCCATTCCAGCCCGGCGTAGCCGCCGAAGCGATCGCGCCCGAGGTCGGTGCCGATGCTGTTCCGGAAGTCGGTGTGCTCGAAAAACGCGCCCCACAGCAGGGTGTGGCGGTCGCCGAGCGCGATCGAGTGGTCGGTGGCGACGCTGCTGCGGTCGAGGTCGGTGGCGTAGATCGAGGGACCGAAAGCGCCGAAGTTCTCGTTGTCGTAGCTTTCCCGGTAGTGGCCGGCGGTGAAGCGGGCGTCCCAGCCGGGGGCGAACTTCGCGACGGCGTAAACCGTGCCGAGCGCGGCGTCGAGGTGGTCGGCATTGCTTCCGAAGGCCGGGTAATCGTAGCGCGAATCGGTGCCGCGGAAGGTCACGCCGAGCGTCAGGCATTCGCTTTGTTGCCACTCCGCGCGGAGGGCGCCGCGGGTCTGGTCGTAGCGCTCGAGTTCGGTGTCGTTGCCGGTGCTTTCGTAGCCCAGCCCGGCGAACCACGACAGCGCGCCGCTGCGGCCTTGGGTCGAGGCGTGGGTGGCGAGGCTACCGAAAGACCCGGCTTCGGCGGTCAGGCGCGAAGAGGGATCGCCTTTGCCGTAGGCGGTCTCCAGCCACAGCACGCCGCCGACCGCCTCGCCGCCGTGGATGGCGGAATGCGGGCCGCGCAGGACTTCGATGCGGCCGAGGTCGTCGACCCGCGCGCCGGCGAGGAAATTCCCCAGCGGCGCGGTGGTATCGCTCAGCCGCATGCCATCGACCACGACCTGGGAGTAGGCCGTGGTGGTGCCGCGGATGAACAGCGAGCCGATGCCGCCGGTCTGGCCGGAGGTCGAGGTCGCGATGACGCCGGGCACTTCGTTGAGCGCGGTTTTCAGGTCGAGGATCCCGCGTTCTGTTAGATCGCGGGGGTCGAGCACGGTCACGGCGGAAGTCGTCTGCTCCGCATCGGCCGGCAGGCGGCGGGCGGAGACGACGATGCCGTCGAGTTCGTTTTCAATCTCGGCTGCGGCGGGTAAGGCCACGGCGAGGGTGATTCCCGACGCCAGCAAGGGGCGCGGGACCGACAGGAGCGACCGGAACAAGCCGGTCGCCTTCAGTGGTTGCTGCATGTATTTAGGTATCCGTGAACCCGAGATCCGCGGGTTCGGTCAGAAGACACTTTCAGGCTGGCGATCTGGCTGCTGCCGCGTTTTGAAGGCGGAAGGTCACAGTGGCGGTACCGCTCCGGAATTACACCGGATTCCCCATCGATTGACTGCCCGAGCCACGGGCTTCCCGAAAGGTGCCGCGGATTTCCCGCGGCGGGCGGAGGGTGGCGGGTGGGTGGCGGATGCCAAGAGGAATCCCTGAAACGACCGGACCCCTGGGGCTAGAGGCACTCCAATGGAATGTTCACTCTGAGACTTCGCATGGCGTCAACAAAGGGAGCCCGCGGTATCCGATAGGCCTCTCCTTTGAATCGGATTTCATACCAGTCGTCATCGTGCCCCGGGAGAAACTCCAAACGAATGGTGGGGCCATTCGAAGGGACGAGTTCGATGATGCCCAGGGACATGCATTTGTGGTCTTCCTGGGGTTTGGCATCGCGCAGGGCTTCGACAAGGGCGGAAATCGCGGCCGGATCGCTCGTCGTGACAAGCGGGGGCGGCGGCTCGCCTCGCCCAGGCGTGAGGGCGATCAGGATCATGTCGATTTCCCCCGCCTTAAGTGCCGCCGGTCCGTTTCGGCGGATGATAAACCACCCGGCGGCCATGGCTAAGAGGATGGTGACGACTACGAAAGTGATCCGCTTCCGCGAGCCCCATCGGGAAACCGTGTGCCTTGCCACCATGGCGCCGAGCTTCCACTTCCATAACCATGCCGCGAGAAATTTCAGCAGCTGCTAGAATACCCCCAGCCCGCCGTTCCACCGGAGGTTTTCGCTTCCGTCACCGCGGAATCTTCCCTTGCTTGGCCCATGCGCCTCCGTTGCCACGCCGTTGTCGATACCGCCCACCAGCAGGTGCAGGTTTGGAAGAGCGACCGCCAGTGCGAGTTCCGCGTGGCCGGGGCGATCCACGCCTGGTGGCACGAGAAGCGTTACCTGACCGGCCTCGCGTGGGACAACATCGCCACGGCGGCGTTGCTCCGGCCGGACGGTCCGCCGCGGTCGATCCTGATGCTCGGCCTGGCCGGTGGCACCGCGATGCGGATCTTGCGCCACTTGCTGCCGGATTGCCGGCTGGTGGCGGTCGACATCGATTCAGAGATCGTGGCCCTCGCGGCGCTCAACATGCGGCTCGACGAACTCGGGATCGAGATCCACTTCGCCGATGCCTACCAGTGGATCGCGAAGTGCAAGGAGCGCTTCGACGTGGTGATCGACGATGTTTACATGGCGGGCAGCGACGACGTCTTCCGGCCGGGGAAATCCGACACGCGGCAGATTTCAGCGCTCAAGCGGCTGCTCAAGCCGGGCGGGCTGGTGCTGGCGAATTTGGTCAACGGCGCGGGGCACCGGGCGATCCAGAGCCGCACCCGGACCGCTTTCCGCGAGGGATTCCCGGTGGTCCGGAGCGTGACGACCCATGACAGCCAGAATGAAACGCTGGTCGGCGGCGATTCGCTGACCCGCAGTGCCTTGGACCGCTGGGAAGAGTGCTTTGCAGATGCCTTCGACCGCCGGTTGTGGCGGCGGATCAAAGTCCGCAAATTCGCCCCTTTGCCGCCGCGTTGACAATCCGGCGGGTCGCGCGCAACCTCCGCCCCCATGGACACGCTCAAGATTCTGCTTGGTGCGACGGTGGCGTTGCTGCTCGGGGCCCTCGCCGTTTCGTACAAGAACATCAACGCTCCGGCGAAACCGGCTGCCCAGAGCGAGCAGAAGGAACTGCTCCGGCAGATTGAGGAGCTGCGCCTTGAACAGGACCGGCTGCAGATCGAGAAGCAGCGGATGGAGCTCCAGCAGGCCGCTGCCCAAGCGCCGCCGGTGCCTGCCCCGGTCGCCGAGCCTGCCCAGATTGCCGCGATGCAGCAGCAGATCGCCGATCTGGAAAAGGAAAAGGAGAAGGCCCTGCGCGATGCCGAGACGGCCGACCGCGAAGCCGCTTTCGTTGGCGGCAAGATGCTTGAAGGCCGCGACCAGGAAGCGCGCCGCGCCCGGATGATCCGCGACTCGCTGGTGATCGCCCGCATTCAGGAGTGGGTGGAGGACCCGCAGTTCGGTGGATTCGCGACGATCGAGATCATCATGCCCGACAACGTCCAGCCTGGCTCCGTCCTCTGCGTGCGCCGCAACACCGGCATCCTCGGCCGCCTGCGTGTCGGCGAGATGAGCATCGAGGGCGCGATCGCCAATCCCGTGGGAACCTTTCCCGAAGCCCGTCCCCAGGCCGGCGACGAACTCATCCTCGAGCCGCCGTTTTGAACAAGTTGATGGTCTAAAGTCGAGAGTTGATAGTCGGACGCAAGCGTTCCTCGAACCCTCTCGAATTTCAGCATTTCAGATTTCAGCGTTTCAGCATTTTCCCATGTCCACCACCGTTGGTCTTATCTCCCTTGGCTGCGCGAAGAACCTCATCGACTCCGAAGTCATGATGGGCCACCTCGCCGAAGCCGGCATGTCCCTCACCTCGGAGGCCGAACTGGCCGACGTGCTCATCGTTAACACCTGCTCGTTCATCGATATGGCCAAGCAGGAGTCGATCGACGCCGTCTTCGGCGCGGTCAACGCCCGCACTGCGGATCCCGACCGGGCGCGGCAGAAGATCATCGTCGCCGGTTGCCTGTCGCAGCGCTTCGCCAAGGACCTGCCGGGCATCATGCCGGAAGTCGATGCTTTCATCGGGCTCGACCAGATCACCAAAGTCGCGCCGATCATCGAGAACCTGCTCGGCAAGAGGCCCGCGCCGAAGGAGGAGAACTCCGCGACGGAAGACCCGCGCGACTACGTGACGCTGAAGCCGAAGTATGTCCCGGACTACACCACGCCGCGCTTCCGCCTGACGCCGGAACATTTCGCCTACGTCAAGATCGCCGAGGGCTGCAACCACACCTGCACCTTCTGCATCATCCCGAAGATCCGCGGCCAGCACCGCTCGCGGACCCAGGACTCCGTCGTCCGCGAGGTCGAGGCGCTGGTGAAGTCCGGCGTGAAAGAGATCAACCTGATTTCCCAGGACACCACCTACTTCGGGATGGACCAGTGGGAAGGGAAGCGCCCGACGCCGAACTCGCCGGTCGATTCCACCCGCGGCGAATCGCTTTCCACGCTGCTGCGCGCCATCAACAAAATCGAGGGCGACTTCTGGGTGCGGCTGCTTTACACGCATCCGGCGCATTGGTCGGACGAACTGATCCAGACGATCGCCGAGTGCGACAAGGTCGCGAAATACGTCGACATCCCGCTCCAGCACATCTCCGACCGGATGCTTACGGCGATGAAGCGCAAGACCAACGGCGATTACATCCGCGACCTGCTGCGCCGGATGCGTGCCGGGATCCCGGGGCTCGGGATTCGTACGACGTTCATCGTAGGTTTCCCCGGCGAGACGGAGGAAGACCTGGAGGAACTGCTCGAGTTCATCCGCGAGTTCCGTTTCGAGCGCGCCGGGGTGTTCCAGTATTCGAAGGAAGAAGGCACGCCGGCCTACAAGATGGCCGGCCAGCTCCATCACATGACCCGCAAGAGCCGCTGGAGCCGCGCGATGGCCGAGTTGCAAAAAGTCGCCGCCGAGGTGAACCAGCAGCAGGTCGGCAAGAAGGTCCGCGTGCTGGTCGAAGAGCAAGGCGTCGGCCGGACGGCCTGGGACGCGCCGGAGATCGATGGCTCGGTGCATGTCGATGATAAGCTGCCGGTCGGCCAGTTCGCGGAGGTCACCATCGGCGACTGGCGCGGGTATGACCTGGTGGCGGCGCGGTAGATCCCTTAAGTCACATCGTTCGTCCGGCCGATGATCCTCTTCCTTGGTGCCTCAAGCACCGCGCTGGATGATGGATTCGTAGGCTGAGGACGTTCCAGGTTATCCGCTGCGAGTAGCTGTCGGAAGGAGCGGCGGACACGAGAAGATGAAGTTCGGCGAGACGATCCCGGCGCTGGCATCTTGTCGGGCTCCGCCATCGCTAGCGGTAGCTCTCGGACTCCGCGAGGGATTCGAGAGCGTCCTTTCTCTTCTTTTCGTCGGTGATGCCGAGGGTCAGTTCCTTCGCGACCTCGGGCAGGGTTCTCGAGATGTAGACGGCGGCGGACGCTACCGCGGTGTCATAGACGGGACCCGGCGGGAGTTGCTTCAGCCAGGCGAGGCAAAGGTCGGGCTTCGAGGCGGCAAAGTGGGCGGTCACCGATTGAAGCGCCCCCGTGTCCGGAGTGTCGGCTTCTTCTAACAGGTGGCGCAATGCCGCCTGCGGATCGACCTCGGCCCAGGTCCCGTAGAGCTCCTGTCGCCCGATGCGGATGGGGTCGCGATCGAGGGTAAACGATTGCGGATCCTCTTTCGGAGCCACCGAGCCGGGCTCCTCCGGTGGCAGCAGGGATTCAAGCTTCGCGAAGTCGATGCCCTGCGGAACCTTCACCCAGAACAAGAGCTTCAGGAATTCCTGGCGGGTTAAGGATTGAGTCCCGATTTCCAAGGCGCGGAGGGTGGAGAGGACCGCGGCCTCCGGGTCGCTGCGCATGAGGGTCTCGTTCCGGCCGAAGCGGGCTTCGAGGGCGCAGCCCTCGTTCTTCAAAGTGGCAAGGAACGCATCGATCTCGTCCGCGGGGCAGCCCTTGCCGGCCAGCTTGCTCCACTTCTCGAGCTTGGCGAATTGCTTCCCGGGCACCGAGACTTCCGGGATCGACGCGAACCCGAGGCGGGCGGTGGCGGCTTCGGTGGAATGAAAGAGCCGGGAAAGCTCGTCGCCGATCTTGGCTGCTCCGTAGAGGTGCCTTCGTTTTTCAAGGATCTGGACGAGCTGATAGAGATCTGGTCCGCATCCCAACAGGCGGACAGTCTCGGCAGCCAGGGCGTCCTGGTTCGGCACTTTGGCGTTGTCGCCGCCGATCTCGAGCCATTGCTGATCGAGGCTCTCCAAGAGTCGGCGTCGCGAGGTCTTTGGATCTCGGGTGGATCGGGCACTATGTTCATCCGAGGCGCGGTCTTGGGACTTCCCGGGCAGTGCCATTGCCGTGGAATGGTCGGGTGTTAGGGTTGCACCGGGCTTCCACTGGTTCCATTCGTGGACTCCCCATCCCGCGAGTCCGGCGAGAGCGGCGACGGCGAGTGACTTCTGCATCGTGGTCATGGCGATGATTCCGGAAAGGGAAAGGGAGACGGCGGCGGCCGGGGCGGCCGAGAGGGCGGTTGCGGAGATCAAGGCGGCGAGCCCTGTCGACGCGGCGGGCACGGCATAAGCGGCGATGCCCGCGGCGAGGCTGCCGGCGGCGGTGGGGATGCCGCGGCGGTCGAGCTTTTCGCGCAACCGCTCGACGGCCCGGGTGACGCGCTTTTGAGCGGCTTCGGGGGCGATGCCGAGCAGGTCGGCCATCTGCTGCGCGGACTTGTTTTCGAAATAGCGGAGCAGGATCGCGTCGCGGTCGGCGGCGGCGAGGTCGGACAGGGCGGCATCGAGCTGCGGGGCGATCTGCTGCCAGTCGGCGTCGTCGTCAGAAGGATTGTGCATGATGGCAGCGGCTTGTTCGCGGGCGCGGCGGCGGGTTTCGGTGCGGATGCTTTGGGCGGCGATGTTGCGGGTAGTGCGGTGGAGCCAGCCGGCGAGGACCGCGTGGCCGGCGAGTTTTCCGGCCTGGGTGGCGAGCGCGATGAAGACCGCCTGGGAGACGTCCTTCGCGAGGTCCGGGTCGCGGGTGATGCGGAGGGCGGCGGCGTGGACGAGATTCAAGTGGCGGCGCACCAGTTCGGCGAAGGCCGCGTCGGAGCGGCGCTCGGCGTAGGCGAGTAGGAGCTGGGAATCGGGCCGGGGATTCACTTTCCCGGTAGTAGCCGCCGGACCCGAAATCGGACAGGAGAAGATGTGGGTTGGCGTGAATGCGCGGCGAGTCGCTGCTGCTCGGCAATTGGATGGGGTTTGCCCGGGTGATCGCGATGGGCAACCTGTTCGTGTACTGGACCGCGGACTTTAGTCCGCTCGAAATCAACGGCCTGCGGACTAAAGTTTGACTGCAGATCGTGTGATTGGAGTTTGGCAGTCCGTCTCCGCTGCGCTCCGGCTGCGGTCCATTACACGCGTCCGTCGTTCAACACCTATCCGGGAACTGGTGCTTCCACACCTTCAGCGCGTCGCGGATTTCGGCGGACTTGCGGGTCGGGCTGAGTTCCCAGATGAGGGGGCAGCCGGCCGGGAAGAAGGGCAGCAGCTCCTTGTAGTCGAGCGTGCCGGTGAAGGGCGTGCGGTGGTCGCGGGCGGGCCATTCGACGTCGTGGACGTGGCCGCCGATGAGGTGCGGCGAGATCCGCCGCAGCCATTCGGGGTGGTCGAGCAGGCCGAGGTTGTGCTTGAGCTGGACGTGGCCGAAGTCGTGCCAGTAGCCGACCCAGGGATTGTCGGCGAAGTGCTCCTGCAGACGCACCATCTCGCGTTCGGTCGGCATGTCCTCGAAGCGCGAGCGCGACTCGACGGCCAGCTTGACGCCGAGCTCCGCGGCCTTTTCCGCGATCTGGCCGAGTGACTCGATGGCGCGCTGGTAGTAAAGCGGTGCGATCTTCTCGCGCTTCTTCACGAAGGCGATCTTCTCCGCGGCATAGTCGGGGGTGTTGCGGCCGTTTTCTTCGACGATGGCGGTGAGGCGTTTGGTCCACTTGCGGTAGGGCATCGGGACCGATCCCATGTGGAGGACGAGATACCGCGCCTTGAACTCCGCGGCGATCTCCAGGGTCTTGAAGGTCATTTCCATCGCCCGCTGGCGGTCGAAGGGGCGATGCGAGGTGAACTCGTAGGCGTCCGGCGCGTCGATCATCACCTCGACTGGCGAGGGGAAGTAGTTGTGGACGCCGGAGCAGGTGAACTTGCCGGCGGCGTAGGCTTTGCGGATGCCCGGCAGCTTGGCGATGGTCATGCCATGGGACAGCTCGATGTTCGTGAAGCCGAGCTCCACGATCTCGTCGATCATCGTCTCGCCGTCGTGGTGGCGGGAGTTGTTCCAGCAGGTGGAGAAGGCGAGCATTCGCGGGAAAGTTCCAAGTTAAGAAGTTCCAAGTGCCAATGGGGGAGTTCCAAGTGCCAAGGAAGAGTCAGTCGTCGTCGCGGTCGCGGCGCTTTTTCGGCTCTTCGCCGGAGACCAAGAACACGATCTCGCCCTTCGGCGGGTGGACTTTGAAATGGGCGAGGAGTTCGGCGGCGGTGCCGCGGTGGTAGGTTTCGAACTTCTTGGTCAGCTCGCGGGCGACGCAGCAGGGGGCCTGCGGGTGCTTTTCGGCGAGCAGCTCGAGGGTGGACAGCAGGCGGTGCGGGGACTCGAAGAAGATGCTGCTGCCTTCGGTGGCGAGGGATTCCTCGAGGATGGCGAGGCGCCTGCCTTTCTTGATGGGGAGGAAGCCGAGGAAGCGGAAGGCGTGGACGGGAAAGCCGGAGCCGACGAGGGCGGTCAGCACGGCGGAGGGGCCGGGCAGGACTTCAAGCGGCAGGCCGTGTTCGATGCAGGCCTGGACGACGCGGTAGCCGGGGTCGGAGACGGCGGGCATGCCGGCGTCGGTGACCACGGCGACGGTCTCGCCGGCGCGGACGGCATCGAGCAACTCCGGCAGACGTCGTACTTCGTTGTGGTCGTGCAGCGAGACCAGCGGCTTGCCGCTGATGCCGAGCTTGGCAAGGAGTGGCGCGGAGTGGCGGGTGTCCTCGCAGGCGATGCGGTGGGCTTCTTTCAGCACCTCGATGGCCCGCAGGGTGATGTCGCCCATGTTGCCGATCGGCGTGGGGACGAGGACGAAGCGGCCTGGGGCGGACATCAGAGGCAGATGGTGGATGGTAGATCGAAGATGGTGGATCTTCGTCCCGGACGGTCCCGGCGGTGGGGCGGGACGGGCTCACGACAGGAGTGTCGTGGCTCCTTGATTAGAAGCCGTTGGCGATGCGGGAGATCATGGACTCGCTGGCGCGCTCGAGGGCGTCGGGCAGGGCGTTGTTGCGCGAGGTCTGAAGATTGGAATCGACGAAGAAGCGGCTGCTACCGACGGAGCTGCCGGAGGCGAGGGTCTTGGTGGGATCTCGGGCGTCCTTGAGGGTCCAGGTGAGGGTGACGGTGTTCTGGAGTTCTTCCGGCCGCAGGGTGTCGAGGCGGGTGCTGCGGAGCGGGGTGTAGTCGATGGTGCGGACGGTGCCTTCGAGGATGGCGTCGGCCTTGTCGAGCGAGGTGATGCGGTAGGTGCCGTCGCGTACCACGGCATCGGTCGCGGCGCTCGTGGCGAGGGCCTCGGCGCGCGGGTGCAGGGTGTCGTTGCGGAACATCGGCACCGTGATGTTTTTCACGTCGCGGAGGATCGCCGGCTTGGCCCCGCCGAGCTGGTAGCCGGTGCAGGAGGTGAAAACAAGGGCGGTGAGAAGGAGGAGGGAACGCATGGGAGATGATAGGTTAATTGGGTAATTGGGAAATTAGGTTAATTGGGGAAGAGAGGTCGGGGGGATGGGGTTTTGAACTCCTCAATCTCTCAATCGCTTCATTCCTTAGTTACCTCCCAGCGCCGCGAGGCGCGCCTTCGCCTTGTCGTGGAGGTCGCCGGACTTGGCCTTGCGGACGACTTCCTCGTAGTAGAAGCGGGCGGAAGCGGTTTCGCCTTTCCGTTCGTAGAATTCGGCGACGTTGAAGGAGCGCTGGATGTCCTCGCCGCCGAGATTGGAGAGGAGCTGGCGGGCTTCGCCGTTCTTGGAGTGGCCGGGATACTGGCGGAGGTAGTCTTGCAGCGACTCGCGGGCGCGGTCGAGGTTGGCCTGGTCCTGGTTGCCGCGGCTGGCTTCGTCGAGGAGGATCTTGCCGATGCGGAACTGGCCTTCGGGGGCCTCGCGGCTATCGGGGTAGTCGATGACGAGCTTGCGATAGGCGGCGATCGCCTTGCCGGAGCCGTTGGAGTTGCCCTCGCTTTCCCAGAGCTCGCCGATGGTAAACTGGGCCTTGGAGGCCTGGGGCGAGCGGGGAGCGTTGTCGCGAACCTTCTCGAGCATTCCGGTGATCCGGTCGTTGGAGATGCTGGCTTTCAGGCCGAGGAAGCTGGTCTTCACCTGGCCGTCGGCGGCCGACTGCGCCATGCTGGCCTGGCGGTTGATGGCCTTTTCGTAGAGGCCGCTGTTGTTGTAGCGGGAAATGAGTTCCTGATAGGCATCGAAGGCCTTTGGCACCTGGCCGGCTTGCTCGAGCAGTTCGCCTTGGCGGAAGCGGGCTTCCGGGGCGCGCTTGGAGAGGGGCATCTCGTCGCCAATGGTGTCGTAGAGTTTGATCGCCTTGTCGCGCTTGCCGGCACCCTCCGCCGACTGCGCTTCACCGAAGAGGGCTTCCGCCCGCTCGTTGTTCGGGGCGGAGTTGCCGACGAGCGGCGGGAGGTCGGCATCGTCGCCGCAGGAGGCGAGCAGGACCGCGAGGGCGGCGGGGAGAACGAGACGCGGAAATCGCATGGCGTGAAATTAGGAAGGACGGGGACGTGGCGGAAAGCGAAATTCGCGCGGCATTCAGGATGCGCCGAGTTCGGCGGAGCGGCGGGCGGCGGCGTGGACGGCCTCGATGAAGGCGGAGCGCATGCCGTGTTTCTCCAGTTCGGCGAGGCCGGCGATGGTGGTGCCGCCGGGGGAGGCGACCATGTCCTTGAGTGCGGCGGGGTGGACGCCGGTTTCAAGGACCATCGCGGCGGCTCCGAGGACGGTCTGGGCGGCGAGTTTCAAGGCGTCGGCGCGGGGGAGGCCGGCGCGGACCCCGCCGTCGGCCATGGCTTCGATCATGATGTAAACGAAAGCCGGGCCGCTGCCGGAGAGGCCGGTGACGGCGTCCATCAGGGATTCGGGCAGCTCGACGGCGAGTCCCACCGAGCCGAGCAGCAGGCGGGCGGCATCGGCGTCGGTGGCGGTGGCGGCGGACCCGCGGCAGAAGGCGGCGGCGCCTTTGCCGATGAGGGCGGGGGTGTTCGGCATGCAGCGGACCACGCGGACCCCGGCGGGGACGCGGGATTCCAGCCAGGCAGTGGTCAGGCCGGCGGCGACGGAGATCAGCAGCGCATCGCCGGCGGGCAGGGCGGCGAGGGCGGCGGCGGCGTGATGCGGCTTGGTGCAGAGGAGAAAGGTGTCCGCAGCGAGATCGCCGATGCTTCCGGCAAGGGAGGCACCGGTGGCCGCGGCGAAGGCATCGGCCGTGGCGGCGTGGGAGTCGCAGCCGCGAACTTGGGATGCCGGTATCGCTCCGGAGCGGATGGCTCCTTCCACCAATGCGCCGCCCATTTTCCCGCAGCCGATGACACCGAGTTTCATGTCGCGCCAGACTAGGGTGTCGGCCATGCGACGGGCGAGCGCCATTTTGCGGGGCGAGTGGAGGCACCGGGAATCCGGCCGGTCATTTTACTTGAGGCCGGGGAATCGGGGGACATCGTCGGGGCATGAGATCACTCGTGGTGGTGTTTGCTTGCCTCGGTCTGGCCTTCGCGGCGGAGGAACCCGTGCCGGAGGTGGACGCGGTGATTTCCGACCGGGTGGCCAAGCTGCCCGAACCGGTGGCTCCCTTGATGCCGAAGGGAATCGTCGTGGCGATCAACGCGAGCGACCCGAAGGCGCAGCAGCACGTGCTCGATGGGGTGGCGAACCTCCATGGTGGCTGGGATTTCGAGGCCTACCGGCATTTCTGTGCGGCGCTGAAGCGGGACCCGGAGTGCCTGATGGCGCACTGGGGCGTGGTGATGGCGCTGATCGATCCCGAGCCCGATCTGCTGGACGAGCGGACCGCCGCGCTGCGCCGGATGGTGGTGCTGGTCGAAAAGGAGGCGGGTAGCGAGCTGGAGCGGTCTTATGCCTATGCGATCGCCGTTTTTTTTCACGAGGGTGCCGCGGCGGCCTCGGATGCCTTTCGCAAGGTGTCCAAGAGCTTCCCGAACGACCCGCAGCTCAAGCTGATGGCGGCGGCTTTCGGGAGATCGGGCTACGGCGATGATGGCAAGGCGAATCCCGATCAGGAGACGGCCGAAACCTTGCTTGACGAGATGTTGACCCGGGATCCGGACCATCCGGTCTATCTCCACGCGTTTTTAACCATCCGGGCCGAGGCGCCGGACTTGCGCGGCGACCTGGCGCGGGCGCGGCGACTCGCGGAGCTGGCACCTGGATATGCGCCGTTCATGCATCTGCTGGGTCACTACGAACTGCGGACCGGCCACCCCGCGCAAGCGGTGGAGGCTTTTTCGCGGGCCGGGGAAGCCTACACGAAATGGATGAAGGAAACCGGGCTCGGCCATGTGGATTGCCCGGGCTGGGTAAAGTCGGAGTGCTATCGTGCCGCCGCGCTGGCAGCAAAGGGCGACTACCCGAACGCGCTGGCCGTGGCCAAGTCGGTCGCCGCGATCAAGGTGCCGCCGGAGCGCGCCGCGAGCGAGGGCGGCCAGTTGCTGCTGTGGGAGGGGCGGACCTTGTCGGCGCGCCTGCTCATGCGGCGTTCGCTCCCCGGCGATACCGCCCTCGCGCTGGCCTCCCTGCCGAAGCCCGAAGACCAGAAGGTGTATGGAAAGCGTACCCATGCGATCTGGATGTATCAGGGGCTGGCCATCGTCCTTGAGGCGCGCAAGGCGCTTGAGGAGGGCAGGCCGGACGATGCCCGCAAGATCGCCGAAGCGCTCACCGTGCACGGCGTGCAGATGGCGAAGACCCGTGATGCGGCCAGTGCCAGTGGCGAACGATCGGCTTGGATTCGTGCATTTGTCGCGCTGGAAGTGCTTGCCAGCGAGCTGCGTGGTGCGATCGCGATGGGTGGACCCAAGGATGGGATGGGCTCCGCCTTCAACTGGTACCGTGCAGCCATGGACCGTCAGGTGCCGGCGTCGATGCTGATGCCGCCGACCGTCATGCTGCCGATGCAGGCGCGGCTGGCGGAGTTTTATTTGGCCAAGGGAGATGCGAAAGCCGCGGTGGACATCCTGATCAAAGCCCAGGGACTGCACACCAACGACGTCGAGATCCTGACCCGGCTCCAGACCGCGCTTGCGAAGGCCGGCCAACCCGTTCAGGCGAAAGAAGTGGGGCGGGAGATCGAGAAGTTGAAGTCCGAGTGACCCGGCCGGGTCATGCCACTTTCACCGCGTCGCGGGAAATGCCCCGGAGCTCGAAGATCCGGAAGATCGTGTCTTCGATCAGGTTGTTCGGGCATGACGCTCCGGCGGTGATGCCGACGACGACCGGACCCTCGCCTAACAGGGTTGACGGGTAGCCGCTGGCGATCTCGGATTTCTCATGCAGGTCGAAGTGGATGATCTGTTCCAGCGACTCGAGGCACTCGGCGTTGCGAATGAAGAATGTCGGCAGCGCTTGTTCACCGATTTCCACCAAGTGAGTGGTGTTCGAGCTGTTGTAGCCGCCGACGACGAACAGCAGGTCCATCGGCCGGCGCAGCATTTCAAAGAGCGCGTCCTGACGTTCCTGGGTGGCACCGCAGATGGTGTCGAAGACGAGGAAGTTCGCCGCCGAGCCGTCGCGCGCGGTGACCGCATCGCGGACCCGGCGCTGGATCTCCTCGGTCTCGCTTTTCAGCATGGTCGTCTGGTTGGCCACGCCGACCTTGGTCAGGTGGAGATCCGGATCGAAGCCCGGCGAGGCGGCACGGGCGAAGCGCTGGAGGAATGCCTGCTTGTCACCGCCCTCGCGGATGTAGCGGCAGACCGCGTCGGTCTCATCGAGGGTCAGCACGATCAGGTAGTTGCCCTTGCCGTCCTCGCCGAGCGCGCGCGACGCGGTGGCCTGGGTTTCCTCGTGGCCGGCCTTGCCGTGGATGATCGAGGTAATGCCGTCCTTGGCGTAGCCGCGGACCCGCTTCCAGACCTTCATCACGTCGCCGCAGGTGGTGTCGACGACGTAGCAGCCGCGCTGCTCGATCTTCTCCATGAAATTGGTCGGCGCGCCGAAGGCGGGAACGATGACGACGTCTTCTTCCGTGAGCTGGTCGTAGTCGGCGGTGAGTTTTTCCCAGGGGAGCGAGACGATGCCCATGTCGACGAGCTGGCGGTTCACCTCGCCGTTGTGAATGATCTCGCCGATCAGGAAGATGCGGCTGTCGGGAAAGACCCGGCGGGCGGCGTAGGCGAGGTCGATCGCGCGTTCGACGCCGTAGCAAAAGCCGAACTGCTGGGCGAGGCGGACGGTGGTGGTGCCGAGGGTGAGTTCGCCGCCTTGGGAGCGGATCTTTTCCACGATCGACGAGCGGTAGTGGCGTTCCACCTCGGCGTTGACCTGGGTCATCACATCCGGGCGGCGGACGTTCACGCGGGGGCGCTTTTGCTTGTCGGCGGTTTCGCTCATGCGGGGGCGATATAGCGCCGGGACGGGCGGTGACCAAATCATTTCCCGGGGGAGGGGAATCGGAAAAGGGAACCGCCAAGACGCCAAGGACGCCAAGTTTCCTGAAGTTCCTTGATTCTCTCTCGGCCTTCCTTGGCGAACTTGGCGTCTTGGCGGTTCAACTTTTGCCTTTCCGCGCCAGCACCGGCAGGGCAAGCAGCGAGAACAGCAGGGCCGCGAGGACTTGCATCCACAACAGGTAAACCGGCCAGGGGCCGAGGTGGTCGAGCAGGCTCGGGTTGACCGGCTTGCGGGCGGTGAAGCCGAAATTGGTGCCGAGCCAGGCATTCACGGCCATGGAAATCAGGAGGTAGAGGTTTCCCCACAGCAGGGCGGTCAGCGGGCCCTTCCACCACGGCCGGTCCGCGCGCCAGCCAAGGACGACCGGCAGGTAAATCGCGGTGCCCACGATCGCGAAGTGGTGGACGAAGAACGAGACGAACGCGGGGTGGGGGAAGCCGATGCTGATCGCCGGCGTGAGCAACGCCTGAACCGTGGCGGCGAGGCCCCAGAAGTAGGTCAGGGTGGCCAGCAGGCGCTTCCCGGTGAGCAGGGCGAAGCCGCCGATGAAGGCGGCGATGTCGCAGAGATGCAGCGGCAGCGAGCTGTCGAGGTCCGGGTCGCCTTCGATGGTTTGCCAAGCGGCCTGTGAGTAGCCGAAGGCGGAGAGGCAGAGGAAAGCGAGGATGAAGCGGGCGATCCGTTCGTTCTTCTCCCCGGACCGGCCGAGCAGCACCAGCGCGGCGACCCCGACCAGTCCCGCGGCAATCGCCCCGCCGTGCATGGCGGTGAAGGGGACGAAGGTCGGCGGCATGACGTGAGGAAACCGTTCGCAGAGACGTCCGTCAACCGCCGCGGGAGGCGGGCTTTCCCCTGGGACCGCCTGCCACCGGTTCGCTGAAGCACGGGAGGTTCACGTGTCGGCCGGCGATGCGGGCTGGAATGGGCAGGCGGGCCGGGAGGGACCGTTCTGCGAGCCGGTGGCACGCGGTCCGGGCGGAAATGTCCCCGGCGAACCCATTCCCCGCCGTTGACGCGGGGGACTTTCCCCCCTGAAATGCGCGGCCCGGCGAGGTCCGGGTTCGTCTATGGATTATTCGCAGAAAATCGCCCGTCAGATCGCGTCGATTCCCCGCTCGGGAATCCGCGATTTCTTCGAGCTCGTCCAAGGCCGGGAGGGCGTGATCTCCCTCGGCGTCGGCGAGCCCGACTTCACGACCCCCTGGCACATTCGCGAAGCCGCCATCTACGCCTTGGAGAAAGGCCACACCAGCTACACCTCCAACCTCGGCCTGCCCGCGCTGCGGAAGTCGATCGCCCGCTACGTTTCGGAGTTCTTCCACGTCGAATACGACGCGCTGACCGAAGTGCTGGTCACCGTCGGCGTGTCGGAGGCCATCGACATCGCCCTGCGCGCCCTGGTCAATCCGGGCGAAGAGGTGATCTACCACGAGCCCTGCTACGTGTCGTATTCGCCGAGCATCGCCATGGCCTACGCCGTGCCGGTCGGCGTCCACACCCGCAAGCGCGACGGCTTTTCGCTGAAGCCGGAGGAACTGGCCAAGGTCATCACGCCGAAGAGCCGGGTGCTGATGCTGAATTTCCCGACCAACCCGACCGGCGCGACCGCCACCCGCGAGGATCTGGAAGGCATCGCCAAGCTGTGCATCGAGCACGACCTGATGGTGCTGACCGACGAGATCTACAGCGAACTGCGCTACGACGCGACCGAGGAGCATGTCTCGATCGCCTCGCTGCCGGGCATGAAGGAGCGCTGCGTGCTGCTGCACGGCTTCTCCAAGGCTTTCGCGATGACCGGCTTCCGCCTGGGCTATGCCTGCGCGCCGCAGCCGATCACCGAGGCGATGATGAAGATCCACCAGTACTCGATGCTCTGCGCGCCGATCATGAGCCAGATGGCGGCGATCGAGGCGCTGGAGAACGGCGCGCCGGAAGTCGCCAAGATGCGCGACGCCTACCACCAGCGCCGGGATTTCCTGGTCAAGCGGCTCAACCAGATGGGCCTCGAGTGCCACTCGCCGGGCGGGGCCTTCTACACCTTCCCGGACATCCGGCCGACCGGGCTCAGCTCGAAGGATTTCGCGATGCGCCTGCTGGAAGAAGAGGGCGTCGCCGCCGTGCCGGGCAGCGCCTTCGGGGTGTCCGGCGAGGGTTTCCTGCGCTGCTGCTACGCCACCGCCTTCGATGACCTGAAGCTGGCGATGGACAAGATGGAGCGCTTCGTCGGGCGGCTCTAGCTAGATGTAGCGGCGCGTCTATGACCGCCGCTGATTGTCAACGAAGCACGGGACAGCTCATGAAACCCATCGGGATGAAACAGGCTCGCACGTGCTGCATCTGCAAAGTGCGGCGGTCATAGACGCGCCGCTACAACTGTTATGAAGGATCGTCCCGATCATCTCCGTCTCCAAGACCCCGACGCCTGGATCCGGGCCCAGGTCGTGCCCTTCGGCGTGTTCATGGGCTTCCTGCTGCTGTTGCAGATCCTCGGGACCTTCCTGACCTGGGAGCATCCCGCGGCGCCGTGGTGGCGGCATTGGCCGGAGCAGTGGGTGTATCCGCTGCAGACGCTGGTGACGCTCGGCCTCCTGGCGAAGGGATGGAAGTACTACGAGTTCCGTTGGTCGCTGAAATGGTCGGCGGCCGGGGTGGTGTTCGGCGCGGTGGGGATCGGCTTCTGGCTGCTGCCGACGGTGCTGCACGACCGGCTCGGGCTGAGCGACGACGGCTGGTGGCGCTGGTTCGGGGTGGAAGCCCGGACGAAGGGTTTCAATCCGGCCGAGGCTTTCGGCGAGGGCACGGCGGCGTTCTGGGCGGCGCTGGTGATGCGCTTCGTCCGTGCGGTGGTGGTGGTGGCGCTGGTCGAGGAGATCCTGTGGCGCTCGTTCATGACGCGGCTGGTGAACGACTGGGAAGGACCGTACTGGAAGCGGCCCTTCGGCGAGGCGTCGTGGAAGTCGTTCGGCATCGTGACCGGGCTGTTCATGCTGGCCCACGCGCCGGTCGATTATGCCGGGGCCTTCGTTTACGGGTCGCTGACCTACCTGCTATGCATCTGGAGCAAGAACCTCGGGGCCTGCGTGGTGATGCACGCGGTGGCGAATTTGCTGATGGGAATCTTCGCGATGGCCTACGGGAAATACGGGCTGTGGTAGTAGCACAACGTTGCACGTTGTGATGGGGTGCGGCGCGACTTGCCCCGGTGGTTCGTAGCCTTGGGAGCAGTCCGCCGCCGGAAGCGCACAACTTGCAAAGTTGCGCTACTTCCGCTCCTGGTCCGCCGTTCCGGTCGTGACCCGCTTGATGAGATCGTCAAAGGCTTCGATCTCAAGCAGTCGAAGATCGAATGCTCGATCCAGAACTCTTTTCATAGCCGCGTGCACCCGGCGGCGCATTCTCTGGCGGTCGCCGTCCGTGGTGCTTTCCCTGACCCGCTGGTAGGGTTCACCGAATTCGTCGAGGTTGCCCACTTGATGTTCCACCTCGAGATACTCCTCACTCGCCCGTTTCATGGACTGGAATCGCCCTTCAAAAGAATCTACGACCGAAAAGAAGTGCTCGGCCTCTCCAACCCAGAAATCGAGATTCGCACAATAGCCGGCAAACTGCTCTGGCTGGGCTCTTGCGGCTCGCTCCAAGACGATCGCCAGAGGTTCACCAATCGAAATAATGTAAAGAGACATGGCGACCGCGGATTTCGGGTGGCTTCAAACCTCTTGGAACGGAGCGCCGCCAGAAGCACACAACTTGCAAAGTTGTGCTACTTCACCGCCAGCTTCACCCGCTCCAGCACTTCGGAGTAAGCTTCCATCACCCCGCCGAGGTCGCGGCGGAAGCGGTCCTTGTCCATCTTTTCGCCGGTCTTGAGGTCCCACAGGCGGCAGCCGTCGGGGCTGATCTCGTCGGCGAGGACGACGGTCGAGGGATCGGTTGCCAGGCGGCCGAACTCGAGTTTGAAATCGACCAGCTTGAGCCCGCATTCGGCGAAGAACTTGCCGAGGATGGCGTTCACCTTCAGCGCGGATTCGCGGAGGAAGGCGAGCTCTGCCACGGTGGCCAGCTTGAGCTCGCGGATATAGTCGTCGTTGATCAGCGGGTCGCCGAGCTCGTCGCTCTTGATGCAGAACTCGATGATCGGCTGCGAGAAAACGTGACCCTCTTCCACGCCGGTGCGCTTGCAGAAGCTACCGGCGGCGAGGTTGCGGATGATCACCTCGACCATCAGGATATCGACCTTGCGGACTTCCACGTTGGTGTCGTCGAGCTGGCGGACGAAGTGGGTCGGCACGCCTTCCTTCTCGAGGAAGCCGTAGATCAGGGTGCTGATCGCGTTGTTGAGGCGGCCTTTGTCTTCGAACTGCGCCTTCTTTTCGCCGTTGAAAGCGGTGGCGTCATTCTTGAACTCCATGCGGAGCACGTTGGGGTCGGCGGTGGCCCACAGTCGCTTCGCTTTTCCCTCGTAGAGCGGTTCCATGGGCGAGAGGTAGGTAGCCGCCGCCCGGGGGTCAAGCGGCGGTCTCACTCGCCGCTCGAAAAGTCCGCATTGAGGACCGTGTTCCGGCCACCCTCGTTGCCATCGGCCCGGTTGCTGGAGAAGGCGGCGCTGTCCAATCCCTGCTCCAGCGCGAGGCCGGGGCCGAGGTTTTTCTCGAGCACGTTGGCCTCGAAAGCCAGCCGTGCGGCGGCGAAGCGGACCGCCATGCCGCCGAGCAGGTTCTCGCGGCAGTGGTTGCCGTGGATGCGGCCCGAGCCGGCGGCGGAGGCCACGATGCCGTATTCGCGGTTGCCGCGCAGGTCGTTCTCCCCGAGCACGACGTTTTCCGCGGTGGTATCGACCAGAATGCCGTTGCCGCTGTTGTCGCGGGCGATGCTGCCGTGGATGGCGGCCGATCCGCCGTCCCAGATGTCGTAGCCGTGGCCGAAGTTGCCGGTCGATTCGCACTCGGTGAATTCGATGCGGCTGCCGGGTCCGCGGACCGCCACGCCGTCCCAGCCGTTGTTCTCAAAGAGGCAGCGGGTGGCCACCATGCGGCCGGCTTCCAGCACGGCGAGCCCGTGGCCGGCAGAGTCGGCTACCCGGCAGTCGCTCATGGTGACTTCCGCGCCGCGGACCAGCAGGGCGGGGAAGCGGTTCGGCCCGGCATCGAAGCCGCGGTGGCGGAACGTGATCCCGCTGACCCTTGCTCCGCTGGCGTGGCGGCCGAAGGTGGCGGCGGCGCTGAGGGCGGCATCGACTTCGACGATGGTCTTGTCGCGGCCGGCTCCTTCGAGGGTGATCGCCTTGTCGATGATCACCGGCCCGTCCCAGGTGCCTTCGGCGATCACGATGCGATCGCGGTCGCGGGACGCGGCGACGGCTTCGGCGAGGGTCGGGAAGTCGCGGGGAACTTCCAGCGTCCGGGTGTAGGACGCCATTTTCTGGAAAAGCGCGGCAATATCGGGGTCTTCCGGAGCAAGGGCCGCGGCCTCGCGCAGCCATTCCAGGGCGTCGCGGTCGAATTGCCCCTGGTCGCGGACTTTTGCCGCGGAGAAGAGCTCGTGGGCGCGGGTCCGGTCGCGGAGTTCCTTCTCGCGGCCGGCGCGGATTTCGGTGAGGAGCACGTTGCCTTCCGGGTCGCCGGGGAAGGCCTTGACCAGTTCCTTCGCACGGTTCTCAGCCTCGTCCCAGCGGCGCTTGAGAATCGCCGCGCTGGTCGTGGCGACCATCGCCTCGCGGACCTGGGTATTACGGGCTTGTTCGATCCGTTTGAGAAGTTCGACGATCTCGGTTTCGCCGGGATACTTCTCCAGCACCTTGCGGGCGGCATTTGAGGCGTCGTCGGTGCGGCCGAGTTCGAAGGCGGCGATCGCTTCGCCCGACCAGTAGCCAACGAATTGGCGGCGCTCTTCTTCCATGCCGGCCTCGATGCTGCGGCGGCCGATTTTCGCGCTGTTTGCACCGGGCTTGAGTTGTTCGATCTCGGCGTAAGCGAGGTCCGCCTCCGGCCATTGGCGGGCATCGATCATCTTCGCGCCGAGGCGTTCGAGGAAGGTCAGCCGCTCTTGAAGCTGGAACTTCTGGTGTTCCTTCACCTGGAACCACAGCGCCCCGCCGCCCCCGGTGGCGACCAGCAGGATCAGCAGAACCGAGAAAATCCGGGCTCCGTTCCGCGGTTTGGCTTCGGGAGAAAGCTCTTCGGTTTCCGGCGGTTTTCTCTCGCGGTCCGCGGCGGGACCGGGGGGCGGAGGACTTGCTTCCGCCGGAGGAGCATCGGGCTCGGCCAGAGCATCGGATCCGCGGGCGGCGGTCATCCACTCCCGGCGCTTGGCGACCTCAGGGTCTTCCTTCTCCATTTCCTCGCGCATGGCGGCGAGGGCGCGCTCGAACTCGACCAAGCCGTCCTGATAGCGGAGGGCGATGGTTTCATTCGGCGCGGTGCGCACCAGGTCGGCGATCCGGTTGCGGGCGGCGGTAAATTCCTCGAAATGTTCCGTCGGATTTTCATCCGCGGACAGTCCGAGTATTCGCCGAGCCTCTTCCAAAGTCATGCCGGGAGCGCTGTAGCAGTCGGGCGACGCGGGGGGAAGGGCGCTTTCCGGAAATCTCCTAACAGTCGGGGTTCAGCCCGCAAACCCTTGCACGATGGGCATCCGGCGGCCCACGCCGAAGGCTTTCGAAGTCACCCGGAGGCCGGGAGCCGCTTGCTGGCGTTTCCATTCGTTCAGGTCGACCCGGCGCTGGATCCAGCGGACCAGATGCTCCTCATGGCCTTCAGCGACGATTTCCTCGGCCGACAGGTGCTGCTCGACGTAGAGTTCCAAGATCGCGTCGAGGATTTCGTAGGCTGGCAAGGTGTCCTGGTCCTTTTGGTCGGGCCGCAGCTCGGCGCTCGGGGGTTTGTCGATGGTGTTCCACGGGATGATCTCGCGGTCGCGGTTGATCCAGCGGGACAGCTCGTAAACGCGCATTTTCGGCAGGTCGGAAATCACCGCCAGCCCGCCGCACATGTCGCCGTAGATGGTGCAGTAGCCGACCGCGAGTTCGCTCTTGTTGCCGGTGGTCAGCAGCAGGTGGCCGAACTTGTTCGAGAGCGCCATCAGGTAGAGCCCGCGGATCCGGGCCTGCATGTTCTCTTCGGTGACGTCTTCGTTCGTCCCGGCGAAAAGCGGGGCCATCGCGGTTTTGACGGAGGCGAAGGTCCCGGCGATCGGGACCGTGTCGCAGCGGATGCCGAGGTTCCTGGCGAGCGCCACGGAGTCATCGACACTGCCGCCGGAGGAAAACGGGCTGGGCATGGTGAGGCCGTGGACATTTTCCGCGCCCAAGGCCTCGGCGGCGAGGACGGCGGTCAGGGCGGAGTCGATGCCGCCGCTGAGGCCGAGGCAGATGCTGCGGAAGCCGCACTTCCGGACGTAGTCGCGGAGGCCGAGCACCAGCGCGTCGTGGAGCTGCCCGGCGGCGACGGGTTGGGGCAGCGGGGCTTCACCGGGCGGCAGGGCATTCAAATCGACGGTCAGGCAGCCCTCCGCGAAGCCGGCCATCTGCACCGCGATCCGGCCGTCGGGCGAGGCGACCAGCGAGTGGCCGTCGAAGACGAGCTGGTCCTGGCCGCCGACCGCATTGGCATAGACCACCGGAACGCCCGCCTCCTTCGCGATCCCGGCCATCATTTCGCGGCGGGTTTCCGGCTTGCCGAGGTGGAAAGGGGAGGCGGAGAGATTGAGGAGGACATCGATGCCCTGGGCGCAGAGTTCCTGAACCGGATCGCGGTCGTAAAGCGGGCGCTGGAGGTATTCCTCGGGCCAGATGTCCTCGCAGATCGTCACGCCGAGGCGGAGGCCGTTCCAGAGGATCGGTTCGCAGGATTCGCCGGGCTCGAAGTAGCGGCGTTCGTCGAAGACATCGTAGGTCGGCAGCAGGGTTTTCCAGACCTTGGCGACGATGTTTCCGCGGTGGAGGAAGGCGGCGGCATTGCGGAAGGGCTTGCCGGGGCGTTCGCGTTCGTGGTGATCGACGTAGCCGACGAGCAGCGGCACGTCCTTGATCTCGCCGGCCAGGTAGTCGAGCGCTTGCAGGCATTTCGGGACGAACTGGGACTTGAAGACCAGGTCGCGGGGTGGGTAGCCGGCGAGCGAGAGTTCGGGGGTGATGACAAGGTCCGCGCCCTGTTCCAGGCATTCGCGGTAGGCCTGGAGCAGGCGCTTCGCATTCCCGGGGAAATCCCCGATCACCCCGTTGATCTGCGCGATACCTACCTTCATGCGAGGGGAAGGAAGCATGGGCAGCGGATCAGGAAAAGGCCAACCACGCGAGAACTCCCGGGGTCCGGAGTCGCGTACAAAAAAGAAGGGCGCGAATCGCAAATCCCCCCGGAGTCACAATTCGCACCCTTTCTGAACCAGCGGACCTTCTTGAAAGTAGACTCGAACGAAATCCCCCCGGATTCAGAATCGAGCCATTGACCTTTCGGAATGATTCGCTGGCGTGCCATCGGGCCGAAGCGCCAATGCACATGACGGAAAATGCCAAATAATCACGGGTTGAGAAGGATTAATTTAGGTGAAATAAAAATATTTTTCCGGGATTGCTCCAGATGTTTAGTAATCAGCGACTTGAGTTTATCTCGTGGGTGCGAATTCGAGCGTCAGACCTTTTGGTTTCCAGTAGCGAATCAGCGCAGACTGGGTCGCGGCGGCGGTTTCGGGAGCGATCAATACGGCGGGCCGCCCGTTGGAAGGGGGCGCGGAAAGGGCAAGGCGGAGGGCTTCGATCCGCTCCTTGCCGCCATGCAGCTGCTGATGCGCCAGCAGCAGTGAGGTTGCATAGGCCCGGTAACGTTCGTCGGCCGGCAGGCTATTAAGGTATTGAAGCCAGCCGCGGCCATCGAGATGAATCAAGTCGGCCACGGGCAGCAGCGGGATGCCGGGATCGTCCGGGCTGAGGCGGATCCGCAGGTGCTCGCGGATGACCTGGTCCATGTTTCCGAAGGAGAAGCGCCCGGCTCCGGCGTGGGCGCTGGCGAAGTATTCCGCGAGACCTTCGATCAGCCATTGGGGCAGTTTCGCATTGGTCCGGTGCATGCAAAGATGAACGAGCTCGTGGACCACCAGGTCCTCGTCATTGCGCGGGGCGAGCCGGGAACGCGCGGCATCCGGTGAGCGGACGAGGTAGTCGCCCTGGATCAGCACGAGTGCCTGGCGTGAGACATACATGCCGGCGGTTCCGGGCGCCCCTCCTGCTTCCTGATAGGCGGAAGTGCGGGCATGGATGGCGATGCGCGGCCGGCTGCCTTGGGGCGGCGCGAACAGCGGCAGCGGGTGGGCCTTGACCGCGGTCGCGGTGGTGTCCGCGACCTGGGCCAGCCGCAGCAGGTCGTTCGGGCGGAGCTCGAGATCGGAGTCGATCCGGAAAAACCGGGTGTGCCAGACCTTGCGGCCCTCCTCGCCGGGCTGGGCGACGAGGGTCGCCTTCTCCGGCACGATCTCCCGCGGTAGCGGATCCGCTGCCGCGATTGAGACCAGCAGGAGGAGAAGCGCACGCATGGCCGGGGTCTAGCATGCGAAAAGGAATCGGTCGATCTGTATGCGGGAGGTGGCCGGGCATGGACTGCGGCGGCCGCGGCTGCTACCACCCCGCCTGTGGAACCTGACTGGCTAATTCTTCTCCGCGAGCAAGCCGTGATCCGCCGTGATCCGTGGGTGCTGCTCGAGGGACAGGCGGCACTTGAGGCGGCGCTGGCGGGGTGGTGGGAGGTGACCGGCGTCGTGATCGACGAGGTGCACCCGTGGGAAATCCCTTCGTGGAGCGGTCTCGAAGTGATGCGGCTGCTGTCGGGCGAACTGCAGACCCTGGCAGACCCTTCCCGCCATCGTGGGGTTCTCGGGTTGGCGCGGATTCCTGAGGAAAGCTCCGAGGTCGCGGCCTTTTGTCGATCGCTGGAAGAAGACGCGCTGCTGGTGGTGTGTCCGAAGTTGACCGACCCGGAATTTGCCGGATCCCTGACGCGCCAGGCGGAGGCCGCGGGAGCGGCGGGTGTCCTGTTCGGGACCGATGGTGCTTCGCCATTCGGTGCGCTCGCGCTCGCGGCTTCGGGCGGTGCGTTGTTCCGCTTGCCGGTGCGGGTGGCCGATGGCGGCGTGATCCTCCGCAGCCTCAAGTCGGCAGGGGTGGACCTCACGGGATGGGAGTCCGGCGATGTTTCCGTCGGGACAAGTCCGCCGGCCGGTCGCCGCGCGCTAGTGGTCGGGGATCCCGGGATCGGGCTTGGCCCATTTTGGCGCGCGGCATGCGACCGTCGGGGCGGGGGACCGCTGGAAGAACTGCTGGGAAGTCTGGCCGTAAAAGCCGGTTGATCCGGGGACCGGTGGAGCTTCAGAACTCGGCAGGAGACCTTTTCGGTTCCGATGCAGGAAGCAATCCCGTCGGACGCATTCCCTGAATTTTGAGGCTGATTCTCAGCGTAAGCCGTGTTCAATGATCCCCAGTATGAACACGACACCCATGATTTACCCGGCGTTGACGGCGCTGGCTCTCGTATTTGGAAGTTCGCAGATGCCGGCGCAGGACCGGGCCGCGAAGGCTGCGGACTGGCCGACCTGGCGCGGAGCGGCGCGCGACGGGCTGTCGCCGGACAAGGGACTCATCAAGGAATGGCCGGCGGATGGGCCGAAGCTTCTCTGGTCGTTCGAAAAGGCCGGCAAGGGATACAGTTCGCCGTCGATCACCGGGGGACGGATCTATTTGACCGGCAGCCGCGGCGGCAAGGCGGAGATCATCTGCCTGGATGCCGCGAAGGGCAAGGAGCTGTGGTCGACTCCGATCGGCGTCGATCCGGAGAAAGGCTACAACACCGGCTGGGGCGGCGGTCCGCGCGGGGCACCGACGGTCAGCGACGGCCTGGTCTATGCGATGAGCGCGAACGGGGAGCTGACCTGTCTCACGGCCGACAAGGGAGTGCGCAAGTGGAGCAAGGATTTCGTCAAGGACTTCGGCGGCAAGGTGCCGGCCTGGGGCTACTCGGAGTCACCCTTGGTCGATGGCGATCAACTGGTGGTCACGCCCGGTGGCAAGGAGGGGGCGATCGTCGCGTTCGACCGGAAGACCGGCAAGGAGCTCTGGCGCAGCAAGGGCCTGGAAGACGATGCGCAGTATTCGTCGCTGGTCGCGGCGGACGTGAAAGGCAAGCGCCAGTATTTCCAGCTCTTCATGAACACGCTGGCCGGCGTCGATGCGAAGACCGGTGAACTGCTTTGGTCATCCAAGTGGCCCCAGGGCCGGACCGCGGTGATCCCGACGCCGATCTATGAGGACGGCAAGGTTTACATCACTTCCGGCTATGGCGCCGGCAGCAAGCTGGTCAAGATCGACGGCGGCAAGGCGGAGGAAGTCTGGGAGAACAAGGTGATGAAGAACCACCACGGCGGCGTGGTGCTGGTCGACGGCTATCTCTATGGCTTCTCCGATGGCGGCGGGCTGGTCTGCCAGGATTTCAAGACCGGCGAGCAGAAGTGGAACAATCGCGGCGAAGGTTCGCAGAAAGGTGCGGTCCACTATGCCGACGGGATGCTTTACTGCATGGACGAGGAAGAAGGCTCGGTCTTTCTGGTCGAGGCCACGCCCGATGGCTTCAAGGAAAAGGGCCGCTTCCCGATGCCGGGTAAGACCAAGCTGCGCGAAGGCACCAACGGCAAGGTCTGGACCCATCCGGTGGTGATCGGCGGCAAGCTCTACCTGCGCGACCAGGACCTGCTATTCTGCTTCGACGTGAAGGGCTGAGGCACGGATAGGAGTGTCGCTTTCAAAGCGACATGACGATGGACGGGCGGCTACCAAGCCGCCCGTTTTTCATTCCCCGATCTCCCGATTTCTCAATCTTCCGGTCTCCTTCAACCATCAGTCCTTCTTCGCCGTGTAATCGAAGACGAGGGCCTTCTCGAGGATCGGCTTGAGCTTCCCGACGAAGGCCTTGTGGGCCTCGTGCGGGAGATAGGCCTCGAGGCCGGCCTTGTCCTTGAAGGTGACGAGGAAGCAGTGGGTGAAGCCGTCGTTCAGCCCTTCGACGCTTTCGCTGGGGCCCCACTCGTAGCCCTTGATGCTGTCGATCTTCTTCGGCAGTTCGGCGAAGGCCTTCTCGATTTCCTTCACCTGTTCGGCGGTGGCATCCGCCTTGAACTTGAAGAGGACAACGTGGCGGAACTCGTTCTCGGCGACGGCGGCGGTGGCAAGGACGGCGGACATGGTGGCGATGAGGATGCTTTTCAACATGGCCGCATGCTCCGGGCTGCGGGGCGGGCTGTCAAACTCCGGGGCCGTCGGCACGGGAGCTTGATCGGGCGGCGACAATCGGCCAGCGTCCCTCGCATGGATTCCCCCTACCTGCCCCCGATGCCGGATCAACGAAAGCCCAAGGCCTCCGGACTGGCGATCGCAAGCTTGGTCTGTGGCTTGCTGGGGTTCGTCACCGCCGGTCTCTCCGGGATCGCCGCGGTGATCACCGGGCACATGGCGCTTTCGGCGATTAGGAAGGCAAACGGTGCGTTGGCCGGCAGGGGGATGTCGATCGCCGGACTTATCACCGGCTATCTTACGATCCTGATCCTTCCGATCGCGATTCTGGCAGGACTCGCGCTGCCGGTGATCATGAAGAACAAGATGATGGCGGAGCGGGCGGAGACCTTAAGCAATGTCCGGCAGATCGGGCTGGCTCTGCATGCGTTCGACGAAGAATACGGGACATTCCCTGCCGACAAGCTCGCGGTGGAAGAGGCCGTGTTCGCGGGGCTGACGGGCACCCGCGTTTTGGATCAACTCGAAGCGGAAGGGTTGCTGCCGGACGTCGACCGCATGCTTGCCGTCGGCAAGATGGGGAAGGGCGACTGGTTGTATTTTCAGGGACTGACGTCCAGCAATCCGCCGGAGTCACCGGTGTTGATCTCGCCGGTGATCGATGGCAAGCGGATCGTCCTGAGGGTGGATGCCTCTGCTGTGATGGAGGCCGAGGCCGATGTGAATGCGATGGACCTCTCGAATGCGGTCGCGATTCCGCCGCCGCCGAAACGGAAGTGAATTGAAGCGCTCCAAACCGGCACCGGAATTTCCATGGCCGGACCCCGGAATCCGGAGATGCTCGCCACCGACATGCAAGCTCCCCAAACCCACAGCAAGGCGATCGGTTACTTCCTCTGGATCTTCGGCTTCCTCGGCGCGCACCGCTTTTACTTCGGCCGGCCGATCACCGGGACGATCTGGTTTTTCACGCTCGGGCTGTTAGGCATCGGCTGGATCATCGATCTGTTCCTGATCCCCGGGATGGAGCGCTCGGCGGCTCAGAAATACAAGAGCGGGCCGACCGACTACTCGGTCGCGTGGCTGCTGCAGACCTTCATCGGGCCGCTGGGGATCCACCGTTTCTACATGGGCAAGATCTGGACCGGCCTGCTGTGGTTGTTCACCGGCGGGCTGGTCGGGATCGGCTGGCTCTACGATTTCTGGACGCTGAACGGGCAGATCGACGAGCGGAATGCGGGACGCTGAGGCGTCACTCGCTTTCGTCGAAAATGAAGTGCTCCAGCTTGAGGACCTTCGCACGGTCCGCGGCGTCTTTGGCGAGCCTGCTGGTGCCGTGGAGCTTCGCGTGCTGCTCGGCGATGGCGATGGCCGCTTCCCAGCGCTGCTGGTTTTCTAACAGGGTGCGCGCCCGGACGCCGCACATGTCGACCCATTGCCAATCGGCGGGGGCTTGTTTGGCGGCGGCTTGGAGGACGGAGAAATAGACATCGAGCGCTTCCTGCAGCCGCTTTTCCGACGGGTTCTTCGGGTCGGGCAACTGCTCGAGCACCCGGCCGCGGTAATACTGGATCTTGAAGCGTTCCGGAGAATCGGCGGCCAAGCCGGCCAGCAGGTCTTCGTAGATCGCGAGTGCCTGCTGCATCGGGCCGGGGTCGGTGCCGGCGCTGTTGTAGAGGGCGTCGCAAAGATGAAGCCCGGCGATGAGGCGGAGCGGGTGGTCCTTCTTCATCGACTGGAACCACGGCAGGAGTTCCTTCGCGGCCTGCGGGTGGTCGAGCACGCGGGCTTTTTCCAGCCGGGCGGCATCCGCGAGGTCGCCCTTGGCGGCGATGATCTTGTCGAAGAGGACCAGGCTTTCGACCTTGGCTTCCGGGGTGGCCACCAGCACGGCAGCGCGGGCGGCGCGCAGCAGGGCGGGCGCGGCGGCGGGGGAGTCGGGATGGGCGGTGGCGAATTTCTCAAGCTCCAAACGGGCCTTGTTGTAGTCGCCATTCTCGAAGAATGCCTGGCCGAGCTCGAAGTGGATCTCGGGGCTGCGGGGGTCCTCGGGCAAGGCCTTGAGGAAGCTCTCGGCAAGCGCGGCGGCATCGGCATGGCGCTTTTCACGGTTGGCCAGGCGGATCTTGGCGAGGGCGAGCGTGGCGGGGGAAAGCTCGGCGGCTTGGGATTCCGAAAGGTTGTCGAGCTGGGCTTTGGCGAAGGCAGGATCGGGCGGGATGGCATCGAGTGCGGCGTGGGCGGCGGCGAGCCGGGCTTCGGGAAGGCGCGGGTGCGAAGGGTGGTCGAGGATGAAGCGGTCGAGCGAGGCCATCGCGCCGGGGTCGCGGCGGGAGGTCATGAAAAGCGCGCGTTCGAGGGCGAGGTCGATCACGAGGCTGATGTCGTTGGCTCCGGCGGTCGCGAGAGTTTGAAAGCCGGGCAGGTCGCCCATCGCCAGCCGGGCGACGGCTTGGTTCAAGGAGACGTCGCGCCGGGCATCGCCATCGAGCAGGGCGGAGGCTTTCTCGAGTTCACCAGCGGCGAGCGTGAAGTCACCGGCGGTGAAGGCGGTGGAGGCGGCGGAGAGCGAGGCTTCGGCGCGCAGGGTGGGCGCGCTGCTGCTGCCTTCCAGCGCGGCGAGGGCCGCGGCGGCTTGTTCTTTGCGACCATCGGCCAGGTCCCAGCGGCTGGCTTCCAGCAAGGCTCGCTCGGCCAAAGGATGCGCGGGGTATTCGATCCTCAGCCGGGTCAAGGCCTGCCGGGCGCGGGCTTTTGATTCGTTCGAGCCCTCGCGGCGAAGGCCGAGCGCGAGGTGATAAAGCGCCTGGGTGCCGAGTTCGTCGGGCTCGGCGGCGGATGTCGGCCAGGCCGATGCGGCATCGTCGCCCATGGTGATGCCGATCGGGGATTTGAGCGGCGGCGGAGGGCACCATTCGCGGAGGCGGGTCAGGATGACATCGTCCGCGGCGGGCTGGCCGGGGAGGCAGCCGAGCAGGACGGGAAAGGCTTGGCCGATCCGGGGGGAAGTCCGTTGTTGCTCGATGAAGGCGAGCAGGCCATCGGTGGCCGCCTCGCGGTTGCCGGCGGCGAGTTGGGCGCGGGCGAGGCCGACGGCGGCATCGTGCTGGACGGCTTTGAAGGCGGGATCTTCCTTTTGCAGGAGGGCGGCGAAGATGCCGGCGGCGGCCTGGTGCTCGCCTTTTTCCAATTGGGCACGGGCGCGCAGGAGATCGGCTTCGACGGCTTGCACCGGGGTCATCCGAGCGGTCGGCGGCGGGGTGGCGGTGAGCGCTTTCTCGGCATCGCCCAGATCGAGCAGGATGGCGGCGGCCTGAAGCCGGGCACGAAGGGCGGTGGCGGCGTTGCGGTCTTTGATCAGCAGGTTGAGGGCCTCGACGGCACCGGGCAGGTCGCCGAGTGCCCGCTTGAGTGCGGCGCGGGTGAAGAGCGCCTCGCGGAAATGCGGGGCGTCGTCGGCGGTCGCTTTTTCGTCGAGAAGGGCCAGCGCGTCGTTGAACTGGCCGGCTGCGGCGAGGGCTTGGGCTTTCCAAAAGGGAAGCTCGGGGCGGGTGGCGAGGGCGGGATCGGCCAGCCATTTCAAAGCGGCGTCTGGCTCGCCATTCCGGATGCGGGTTTCGGCAAGGCGGAGCAGGATTTCCGGCCGGGACTTCGGATCGAGGTCCGGTGTGGCCAGTGCGGTCTCGAAGCGGACGGCGGCGATTTCCCAAAGGCTGGCCGACAGGGCGTCGAGCCCTTCTTGGTAAGCGGGCGGCGTCGCGGCAGCGGCGGAGAGAAGGGTCGCCAGCGGCAGGGCGAGCAGGGCGCGGCGGAACATGGGCAGGAGGCTAGCGCGGGGCCGCGGGGTTGGCCAGCGGTGAGTCGAGCCGGTCAGCGATCGGCTTTGCCGGCTTCCGCGAGCCCGGCGGGGCTATCGGCGAGGATTTTGCGCAGCTCGGTGGTGCCGATGCCGAGCACCGAGGCGGCTTCCTTGAGGTCGCCGGCGTGGCGGTCGAGCGCGCAGGCGGCCAGCTCGCGGGCGAACCAGGCGATGGCGTTTTCCCCGGCCGGCACGGTGTCGAGCAGTCGGTCGACCGACTGCTTGATCGCGCCCTTCTCCGATCCCGGCGCGGCGGCCAGCGGGATGTCGCCGGGCAGCAGGACGGTGGAGGACGCGAGGGCGCAGGCGCGGGCGATCGTGTTTTCCAGTTCGCGGACATTGCCCGGCCAGCGGTGCTGCTGGAGGGCGGAAATCGCTTCGGCGGAGAGCCGGATGCGCGCCATGCCGTTCTTGCGGGTGATCCGCTGGAGGAAGAACTCGGCGAGCAGCGGGATGTCCTCGGCGCGATCACGCAGCGGCGGCAGGCGGATCTCGACGACGTTCAGGCGGTAGTAAAGGTCCTCGCGGAAGCGGCCGGCGGCGACTTCGGTCGAGAGCACCTTGTTGGTCGCGGTGACGATCCGGACGTCGGCGCTGAGGGTCTCGTTCGAGCCGACGCGGGAGAAGCTGCCGTCCTGGAGGACGCGCAGCATTTTCACCTGCACCGACAGCGGCATGTCGCCGATCTCGTCGAGGAACAGCGTGCCGCCATCGGCCTGCTCGAAGCGGCCGGCGCGGCGGGCGATGGCCCCGGTGAAGGAGCCTTTCTCGTGGCCGAACAGCTCGCTCTCGAGCAGGTTTTCGGGGATCGCGCCGCAGTTGATGGCGATGAGTTCTTTTTGCCGGCGCGGCGAGTATTCGTGGATCGCTTTCGCGACGAGTTCCTTGCCGGTGCCGCTTTCGCCGGTGACCAGGACCGGCGCGTCGGAGCGGGCGACGCGGCCGACGATCTTGAAAACGTCCTGCAAGGCGCGGGAGACGCCGATGATCTTCACGCGGCCGTCGAGGGCGGGCATGTCGGCGGCCGGTTGCTCGGCGGAGCGGCGGTCCTCGACGATCTGGAGGGCGCTTTCGACCACCGGGCGGAGTTCGAAGGGCAGGGCCTCCTTGCGCATCACGTCGTGGGCCCCGCGCTGGGTCGCCTCGATCACCTGGCCGGTGCTGGGGAAGCCGGTGGTCAGGATGACCAGGGTGTGCGGCGAGGTCTGGCGGATGCGGGTCATCAGCTCGAGGCCGTCGTACGGCTGGAGCTGGATGTCGGCGATGACCAGGTCCACCGCGGTCTTCTCGACCACCTTCACCGCGTTGTCGGCGTTGTCGCAGCGGAGGATACGGAGGCCTTTCGCGGTCAAATGCTTCGTGGCCCACTCCAGGAAGTCGTGGTCTTGGTCAACGATCAGAATCGTTTGTTCCGGTGGGGTGTCAGGCATGCGCTGCAGGGCAGAGTGTCGTCAAGAAGGCTGGAAGCGCAAGCGGCGGGTGCGTCAGGGTTTTCACGGCTGTAGCGGCTGTCTATGACTGCCGCTGACTGTAAACGGAGTGACGGGTTGGCGGGTTCGACGGAAAGGGGTTGAGCGGATTTCGACGGGCTTCGAATGTAGCGTCGGTCTATCACCGTCGCTGGTTGTAAACGAAGTGACGGCTTGGCGGTTTCGACCGCGAGGGGTGGAGCGGACTCCGGGGTGGCTTCGTTTACAAAGTGCGGCGGTCATAGACGGCCGCTACAAGGTTGGGGCCCATTCGCGTCAGGTTAAGCCGCAACACACTGACGGACAGTGAATTAAATCAGATCAAAGTTCGAATTAAATATTGACAAGGTGAGCGGGCCGGCAAGCTCGGCA
>Ga0247843_1001712_pt1 | contig 42930 bp, 30 predicted proteins | sample LaCruzMarch2017__FD_192420 | JGI IMG/M metagenome (GOLD analysis project Ga0247843, IMG submission 192420) | Freshwater microbial communities from meromictic Lake La Cruz, Castile-La Mancha, Spain - LaCruzMarch2017_8m | ecosystem: Environmental > Aquatic > Freshwater > Lake | place: Spain...
GGCTACTACAACACCCACCGTCGCCACTCCTCCCTCAACTACCTTTCACCAACAGCCTTCGAGGCTCAATTAGCACTCGAAGCTTAACTAAATTTTGGTCCAGAAATAGCTAGCACCTCAGCCAAATGGTACAAGATTGGCGGGCATGGTAGGATTCACAGCTCTGAAGAAATCCTGTTCATCTTGCTAATCTTGTAAATCCTGTAACAAAGCCAGCTACTCTATTTAAACCTTCGTTTCATGCGTAAGTGCTGGTATGATCCGCTGGGCAGAGGGATGACGGTGGTGCAGCGATTTGACGAAGCCCTGGAACTGACCAACAGCGTTGTTTACGCGTATGCATGAGGGTGCCATGTGGCAACTGAGCACGACGGATGCCGCCGTGGGCTGGCGCGAAGTGAGACGCTGCCTGGACCGGCTGGATCGGGTTCACGATCATGGATTCTACAGGATGTATTCCGATCTCCTGCAACAAGCCATCTGGCTCCCAAGCCCCGAAGATGTGTGTGCGAGTCGCATTGGCATCATAGGCCCAATCCGCGATGAGCGTTCCCACCCCGGCTTTTGTGTCCATCGCCTTGATGAGTCCTTGGGCTTGAGGGTTGTCGAGGTGATTACCGCCCTCCACTGTCGTGTTTCCCTGCCGCAGTTACGCCCCGGCTGAAAGAAGGCGGAAATGGTTCGCGCCTCTCGGCTGAAATCCGCGCAGGGACGAAAGCACGGCACATGGAATGTAGAACCACCGAGAGCCGGGAGGGCGGGCGCGGCAAAGGCCGACACCCATGAGTGGGACAGGATCATGGCAGGGTGAGCAGCAAGGAAATGCAGCGAGCTTCGATCTTCCCCCTTCCACTGTTGAATTAGCGGAGAAAAAGGAAACCCGGCGCGGTTAATTCAATTACGAGTTGGTGCTGGTGGCGGTACAGCAAGGCGTCAATCCTTTTCGTAGAATGTGGAGAACTCATCACATGGACATTTCTACAAGCTCGAAATCCGAAATCCGAAATCCGAATGACTGAGTTGCCCGTATCAGCACTTGTGGTGATCCAGGAGAGCACCTCATGGCGCTATGCCTTTGAGCATCGCCTCCGCAGCGGCAGCATGGCACCAGCCTTTGAGGCGCATCTTGGAAAGTATCGGAAGCTCGTCCCTGCGCTCGCCGTGCTCATCCATGTCGCCGAGTGGCAGACTAGCCCCGTCACACTCTCCGCGCTCGAAAGGGCGCTGGCATGGGCCGACTGTCTGGAAAGTCACGCCGCACGCGTCTTTGGCTCTGGCATCGTAGCGGAATGCGATGCAGCCAGGACACTGCTGAAAAGCTCCGCGACGGCTCCGCTGCCCTGCCAGCCGATTTCAGAGCACGCGACGTGCGCAGGAAAGGATGGGCCGGACTCACCCGCCCGGACGACGTAGAGGCCGCCTGCGAACTGCTGGCAGACCATCGCTGTCTCATTGCCACACCGCAGCCCAAGACCGCGCAGGGAGGCCGCCCGACTTCCACCTATCGCCTGAATCCCTTGGCGAAAAAATCCACACTCTCACCCGGATGAACAGCCAAAACCGCCGAAACAGAGGTTTTGGCAGTTTCGGCAGTGCAGGCCCGATGCACCCAGCGAACACACATTCTCACTTCAACCTTGCCAGCCTTAACGCTTCCCGTTATCATGAGCGCAATACAATGCATGATCCGTTCCTTTGCCTGCGACGACACCGCCCGCTTGTTTCGGCTGGAGAAGGTCCGCGCCCCGCCCGCCGTGGGCGTGATGCTGATACCATCGCCCTTGTATTGCTTCTGCGCCTCGGTGCCGCGCTGGTCAAAGGTGGGGGTCCACTGCTGCCCAGTCTGCCAGTTCGGATCCCGTGCTAAATTGGGATGGTTAGCGGCGTGATCCAGGGCTTAGAGATGGCTTTTCCGCCAAACATGATCGGCCTGCGGCTGATCTTTCCAAAGATCGCTGCTTTTGGGCACGTTGTCTGCGCTTCCGTTCCTCCTTATGAACATCGCCCTCCGTCCCGCCACGCTTTTGGTGCTGAATGCATTCCGCGCACGCCGTCAGCGCCTCCTCTGGTTTCGTGCCGGGCTTTGCCTCCTCGCGGTGGCGCTGGTGGCGCTGGTTCTCATCGCATTGCTGGACCGCGCGCGCTTCATGCCGGAGGCCGCGCGCCCCTGGCTGACGCTGGCGGTCTATGCAGGTGGTGCCTACGCGGCCTGGCGCGTGGCGCTGCGCCACATGGACGCGGCGCGGGATGAGACGGGCACGGCCCGCTTGGTGGAAAGCGCGGCCCCGGAGCTGCGGGAGCGGCTGCTGGCGGCGGTGGAGCTGTCGCAAGGGCATCAGGGGGACTCGGTGGAGTTCCGCGCCAGGCTCCAGGATGATGTGGCGGCAACGGTGGAGAAGCTGGACCTGGAGCGCGCCCTGCCGCTGCGCTCGCTGAAACCCTGGATGCTGGGTGCAGGCGGCGCGTTTGCGCTCATCGTCGCGCTCAGTTGCGCGCCTGGGCTGCATCTGCCGGGCTTCCTGGCGCGCGCGGCAGTCCCCTTTGCCAATCTTTCCCGCCCCTCCAGCGTGAAGATCGCCGTGGTCATGCCGCAACCTGCGGACACCCTCGTTCCCTTTGCCTCGGAGCTGGAGGTGGCAGCAGACATCACCGGCACCGTGAAAAAGGCCGTCGTGATCGAAACCCAGGCCGCCGGGGCCAAGGCACGCCGCGCCGACATGCGCCACACCACCGGCACGCGCCATGAGGCGCTCGTCGCCATCGGTCAGGCGGATGTGCGCTACCGCATTCTGGCGGCAGATGCCATCAGTCCCTGGCACACGCTGACTGCGCGCGCACGGCCCCGGGTGAATGAGTTCGCCAAGACCATCATCCCGCCCGCGTACGCCGGTTTGCCTGAGACAAGGCTGACTGAAGACACGGGCGACATCGAGGCGCTGGACGGCTCGACGGTGAAGCTGACGCTCAAGCCTAACCAACCCATCTCCAAAGGCGATCTGCTGCTGAACCCCGACCTAGCCGACCATCCCGAGGCCGCGCCCGTGAAGATCGCGGCGGACGGCACGCTGGGCGTGGAGTTCGTGGTGAAGTCGGAACTGGAGGCCTGGCAGGTCGCGCTCACGGCCAAAGAGACCGGCTTTAACAATGACGAGTCCTCGCCCTGGCAGATCATCGCCATCCCTGATATGCCGCCCGTGGTGCAGATCATTGAGCCGCTGGAGCAGCTCGAGCTCATCGCCGATGAGTCCGTGCGGCTCAGCGGCATGGCCAGCGATGATGTCGGCCTGGCGCAGGTAAAGCTGGCCCATGCGGTCAACGGCGCAGGCTGGCAGGAGAAAGAGATCGCAGGCAAGTCAGGCAAGGAACTGCAAGTGCAGACCTTACTGCCACTGGCCCCTTTGCAGGTGAAAGCCGGTGACACCGTGGTGCTCAAGCTCGTGGCCACTGATTTGAAGGGCCAGCGCAGCGAGTCCCCGCAGGTGCGCGTCATCATACTGAAGCAGACTGTGGACCCGCGGCAGCGCCAGTGGGCGCAAGAGACTCGCCGCCTGGCCCAGCAGGCGGGCACCCTCGCCGAGCAGACGCAGGAGCTGCGCAAGTCCGTGGAGCAGATCAAGCGCACCGAGCGCGGGCAGAAAAAGAACCCGGAGCAGAAGCTGGATGCCGACGACGCCCTGGCGCGCGCGCAGACGGAGTTGCAGGAGGTCACCGAGCGCTCCGACGACCTGTGGGAGGCGCTCAAGGACGCCGCCCGCACCGCGCCCACGCATCTGGATGCGATGGAGACGCAGCTTCTCGGCGAAAAGCTGGCCCACATGCGCCATGAGGCCCTGGCTCAGATGCAGAAGCAGATGACTGCGGAAATCGCCAACCCGGAAAACATCCGCCGTGCCGCCAGCGAGGCACATGCGGATGCCGAAGCCGTGGCACAGGCCACCAAAGCCTTTGCCGCCGAGGACAATGCGCGCGTCCTGGCCCAGTCGGCGCAGCAGCTTCACCGCCAGGAGAACCTCCTCACCGACAACGCCCTACCCGCCAACCGCGATGCCGCCCAGCGCCCGCAGTGGCAGGAGCAGCAGCGCGCCGCCATCGCCGCCACGGAGAATGTGAAAAAAGAGATGCAGGCGCTGGAACCCCTGGTGGACGGCGGCCAGCAGAACTGGCTGAAGGACCAGCAGAAACAGATCGGCGAGGCCGCGCAGGAATTGACCGCCAGCCTGGACAAGCCGGAGCAGACCAAAAGCCCGGAGCATCTCTATGGTGCTGCGGACAACCTACGCCAGCGCATGGGCCGCTCCGCCGAGGCCGCCCGCAACATCGCGGAGAACGCGATGAACCGCGCCAACCAGCTCCGCGAGCAGCTCGCCCGCCAGGAAAACCCCGCTGTGGTCGCCTTGCAGGAGGCAAAGAACGCCCTGGGCCAGGCCGCAGCCGAGGCCAAGGACGGAGCGACCGCCGCCGAAAAGGCGCAGAAGGAGCTGGCCCAAGCCGCCATGCAGCTCGAAGACCAGGCCGCCCTGCGCGAGCAGAACGTCATGACCAATGACGAGGCCGCGCTGGACACCAGCCGCGCCAGCCGCGCCGCCGACCAGCTCGCCCGGCAGGCGGAGCAGATGCCCAGGGATGCCGCCGCCGTCGCGGAGACGCAGAAGAAGGCCGAGCAACTGACCGATGCCATCCGCGCCCTGGAGGCCGACGCTTTGGCCCAGACCGCCATGAAGGCCAGCGAGGCCGCCGCTGCAAATGCGGACCCCACCAAGGCCGCCACCCCCACCCAGCCCGCCGAGCAGGCCCGCGCCGCCGCCGAAGCGTTGAGACAGCTCCCCGACGCGCTGCGCCGCATGAAGCTGCCGGACCAGCAGCTCGCCAACACCGCCCAGCAGGCCGCCGACCAGAATCGCAATGCCGCCGAGCAGTTGCAGAACCTCGCCCGCCAGGCCGCCACCCAGCAGCCGAACCAGCCACTGAACACCCAGCCCGCGCAGGAGGCCGCCAACACGGCCCAGCAGAAGGCTGCGGAAGTGGCCCAGCAGCTCAGCGCGCAAACGGAGGCCGCGCGCGCTTCCCTGGCCCAGCTCACCCCGGAGATCAGCGAGATGATGAAGGCCGTGGCGCAGGATTTGAAGAAGACGCAGGAGCAGACCCAGGCCGCCGCGAATGATGCCGCTGCCAGCAAGCCGGTGGACCAGGTCGCCCAGAAAGCCGAGGCGCTGCAGTCCGAGGCCGCTGAGAATGCGGAGAAGATGGAGTCTTTGCAGGCCGCCCTGCGCCAGGAGGCGAACGCCGCTAACCTCCAGCAGGCCGACCAGCGCCAAATGGCCCGCACCGCCGATGTGGCCCTGGCGCAGATGCAGAAGAAGTCCCCGCAGATCGCGCAGAACCTCCGGCAGGCCGCCCAGGCCACGCAGAGCCAGCCGCAGGCGCAAAACCTCCAGCAGGCCGCCCAGGCCCAGCAGCAGACCGCGCAGGCACTCGATCAACTGGCGCAGAACATGGAGAAGATGGAAAACGGCCAGCAGCCCACGGAGCAGGAGCTTGCCGCCATGCAGCAGATGGAGCAGCAGCTCGGCGTGCAGGAGCCGCTTGATGAGGCCTACGCCCGCGCCCAGGCGCTGGCCCAGATGGCGCAGGACGCCAGCCAGAACCCCGCAGCCGTTTTGGCCGAGCTGGAAAAGGAACTGCCGAAGAACGGAGCCATGCAGAAAGCCCTGGCTGAAATTTCCAAACAAACCGCCCAGGCCAGCGAGCAGGCCGTGGCCGCCGAGACGCAGCAGCCCAGCAACATCGGCCTCGCCGCCGACAAGGCTGCCAACGATCTCGCCCGTGTCTCACGCCACCAGCAGCGGCTGGGACAGCAGGAGGCCGCCCAGCAGACCGCGCAGGCCAGCAACCAGCTCCAGCAGCAGGCCCTGGCCGCCAAAGGCCAGCCCGGCCAGCCGCAGAAGCCCACCGGCCAGCCAGCCCAGGCCGCCGCCGCCCAGGCCGCGAAGGCCGCCGAGGCCACCGCCTCCGCCACACCGCCCGCGATGATGGGATCGCCGCTGCAGCAGCTCCAGGGCGCGTTGCTCGCCCAGGCGCTCGACCAGCTAGATGCCACTTTGCACCCCATGCAAGGTCAGCAGGCGCAGCAGCAAGGCCAGGGCCAGCAGCAGCCACAGCAGGGCGGTCAGCAAAGCAGCCAGCAGCAGGCCCAGCAAAGCCTGGCCAGCGCCCAGCAGAGCCAGCAGCAGCAGATGGCCGACCAGCGCAACCAGGGCCAGACCCCCGGCTCCTCCCCGCAGCCAGGACAGCCGCAGATGGCCCAGGGCCAGCAGCCTGGCCAGCCATCCGAAACTCCCGGCCAGAACGAAGGCGGCGACCTCCAGGCCATGCTCAAGGACGGTGTTCTCGGCGCGGAAATGGTCCTGGTCAAAGGTGACTGGGGCCACCTCCCCAGCAAGATGGCCGAAGACCTCAGCGAGGCCACCCGCAGCGAGGCCGCCCCCGAATACCGCGCCGCCATCGAAAGCTACTACAAGGCCATCGCCACCAAGGCGAAGCGGTAGCCGCGCACTCGGAAGAATGTCATGGAGGCAAGAGTTGCCCGTGCTTTCAACTCGCCGATTTAGACTCATCACTGATCCGAGCAACAGCTTTCACCTCTGGCGTGATCTTGCCAGCTTTGAGCAGCTTGTAAGTCAGCTCCGAGGTCAATGCTTCGACTCGGATCAGACGATCCCGGTACCTTTGCAGGCGCGTGTACCAAAGCAGGAAGCCCAGCATCGCCGTGGCAAGCAAGAAAACGGCGGCTCCAATGACGCCACGCATCATCCAAGAAAACAACAACAGCCCGAAATCCGGTTCAGTATCCGTGATGATCGGCATTTCATAAGGCACGACCGGGGGCGGTGCGCTGTCTGCATCAGCCGCGTCCACCATCGGGGCTGGGGGCGGTGGTGGGACGATGATGCCGCCATCCAGCACGTCGCCTGTCGTCACAGCACTCCAGAGTTCCTCCAGTTCATATCCTTCGCAAAAAATCGCGATCATGCCAAAGGCTGCGGCCAAGAGAGTTGGGATGAGCACGGCTGTGAAGATGGCGAGGAACTTGTACAGGTTGTCAGTAGGCACATGAATATGGGATTCGGTGTTCATGGGGATGGAAGTGTTACTGTGTGGGCTGCGGCGGCTGAAAAAGGCCACAGTAGGCTCATCGTGACGATGGATGCTGGAATGTCCAGAGGTGTCGTGGCTGGGTGGAATAGGCCAGATTCCGTTCAGCATCCCCAGCCGCACATACTGGCCTCACGGGAGTGAGGCGGTCCGCCGCCAGCGCATCCACACCAGCGCCACGATGAAGGTGCCCAGGAACCACCAGGGCCACCAGGTGAGGCTGGCGGCGAACACGCGCGGATCCTCCGCAGGCAGGCTGAGGCGACCCTCCAGCCAATGACCGTGCCAGCCAAACAGCAGCGTCATCACCCCATAGGCCAGGTTCATGGTCAGGCCGCGAAAGCTCAGCGTGGTGGCGCGGCGCTCTGACTCCACCACGGCATTCAGGTAGTGGGACAGAAAGAAATGCACAAACCTCATGCCGAGCATCAGCGGCAGCACCAGCGCCACGCCCGCCCAGCCAGGCTGCGGATGCGCGGCGAACTGCAGGCTGATGAAGACGACGACCGCCAGCCAGGCAAAGTTTTTCATGGCTGTATAGCGCACGGACAGCCGCTCCATGAGTCCGGCTGTCAGCAGGCCGAGCAATGAGGCGACCGTGCCGATGACGCCATACCAGGCCTCGGTGATGCCGACGAGGCGGTAGAAGTTGCTGGCGACAGTGAGGAACAGCCGGATGATGCTGTCGAAGACGAGGCCGAACAAAAGCAGCGCAAACGCCGCCGGGGTCCGCCATATCCAGCGCGCGGTTTCGCCAATGCTGCGAAAGGCCGACCTGACCTCCTGGAGAAACGGCGCGCCGCCAGCACTGGCAGCGCGGGTTTGCCCAGCCTCAGTCATGCGCAGGCAGACGAACAGGCAGGCGATGCCGGTGAACAGGTTCAGCACCAGCGGTATCTTCATAGTGAGGGCGCGCACGGGCGGCTCCATGCCCAGCCAGGCCATGACCGCGCCGATCTTATCATGATCGTAGAGCACGGAGCCGCTGATGGAAGACACGATGAAGCCCAGCGCCATCGCACGGCTCAGGCGCGCCATGACACGCGGCCACTGCGCGGTGCGGTCCGCTTCCGGCAGGGAATCATAGGCCAGCGCCTCGTCCGCGCCGCTCGCGCAAGCCTCCGCCGCGCCACTGAGGACGCGGTTCAGCACAAACAGCCACAGCACGGCCTCATGATTTCCCACCGGCATGAGGCAGAGCACGGCCATCTCCGCCACCATCAGCCAACCAGCCACCACGACCAGGCGGCGTCTGCCAAAGCGGTCCGCCAGCGCGCCGGAGGGTACCTCCAGCAGCACGATGGTCACAGCCCAGATGACATTCAGCGCGGCAAACTCCGCAATGCTCAGCCCCAGATCGAGAAAGAGAACGGTGAAGACGGGGTAGTAGAAGCGGCAGTTAAACAACAGCCGGAACCAGATGAAAAGATGGACGTTGGAGGGCATGAGGGAGCTACGCGCGCGATCATGCGACCAGCACACCTGTCTGGCAACAAGTGGCGGTGTTTGTTACCAGCGCTGGTTGTTGAGATGTCTGCCAGTGTGCGAGATTAAGTTCCTCCGGCACAAACTGCTTCCACGTCGAAGTATGAAAATGGCTATTGTGCTACTTTGAGAGTGATTTCAGCCCAGCCTTCCTGCTTGTCATTGAGCAACCAAAAGGAATCTGGCGATCCATCTGTCAGTGTTGTCGCTGCATGTTTCGGGTTAGTTTCCCAATACCCACTGACTGTGGCCGCGCCTCCCAAGGCGATATTTTTGCCTCCTTTGATGTATTCAATTTCGGCCAGTCCTCCTTTATTATTTACGAGTTCAGTTACTTCGACACGAATTAACTCCACGTTGAGTGCCGGGACAGCAATCTCATCCTTGGTCTGTTTACCAGCATCCCAATTGAGGCGTATCCCTTTTTTACTCCAAATTTCACGTCCACCCGCAAAGAGAAGCACGTTCACCTTTTTGGTTCCACGATCTCCTTTGCCTCCGTTGTTTTGATTCCAGATGATGATCTTGTCGTCTTTTGCCCCAATGGGTGGAGCGACAACTCTGCCAAGGCTGTTGATCTCTTTTTGGATCGCACTTGCCGCATCCACATCACCCTTGGCACCATAAGATTTCTTCAAACCTTCCAGATACTCAGCATACTTCTGCTTGATCGGATCAGTTGCAGTCTTGATCTGTTGCAGATATGAGGCTCTGACTTTTGACAGCTCGGGGGGTTCAGGCACAGTTTGGGCCGCGACATTGTCACCTACCAAGGAGATGAGAACAGTGGACAAGATGAAGGGTGCGATTTTTCTCATATGAGCAGTTAGGTTGGATCCCTGTTCCATACCAAACCTCACACCTCAACAGCAAGGACAATTTTCAGCCCAATTCCACGAGCTGGAGCGAAGCAGAGACAGCCATGGGAAATGACCCACCAAATCGCCCAGAGCGTGCGCCTCATTTGCCGGAGCGTGTTGTCTCGTAGGAGCTAGACCGGTTCCACCACCATGCTGCCCCGCCCACTGAGAGCCAGCGCAGCGACGTGGAATTCAGCACTACCCCAACCGTTTGCCATGATACTCTTCCAGCAATCTCTTTTGTTACCAGCAGCGTCTGCGCCGCGTTTGCCTGACCAGTCATGTCACCCTCACTCACAAGCACCCTCATCGGTCTGGTCGTCCTCTCCATTCTGTTCTTTGTCATTGAGCGCCTGCTGGGCAAGGCACGCGGCCCGCTGCTGCGCCGCGGCTGGCTGACGGACGTGTCTTACTGGTTTTTCACGCCGTTTGTTACCCGCGTTTTTTCCAAGGTGGCCATCATCTTGCCGGCGGGTCTGCTGGTCTGGATGGGTGTGGCTAGTGTGGAGGACTTCCGCTCACGCGCCTACACTGGCTTTGGCCCCGTGGGCGCGCAGCCGCTCTGGCTCCAGGCGGTGGAAATCTACCTGCTGGCGGATTTCCTGGCCTACTGGAGCCACCGGCTGTTTCACGGCGGGCGCTGGTGGCCCTTTCATGCCGTGCATCACTGCTCGGAGGATCTCGACTGGCTCAGCAGCATTCGCGTACATCCGGTCAATGACATGGTGAATAAGCTCATCCAGGTCACACCACTGTTGCTCCTGGGCTTCAATCCCCTCGTCACTCTCTCCACGGCACCCTTTTTCACACTCTACGCCATCTTCATCCATGCGAAGGTGGACTGGGACTTCGGCCCGCTGCGCTATGTCATCGCCACGCCGGTCTTTCATCGCTGGCACCACAGCCGCCAGCGGGAGGCCTGGGACAAAAACTTCGCCGGGCTGTTCCCGTTCTGGGATCTCGTGTTCGGCACCTTTTACATGCCGCGCGGACGTGTGCCGGAGGACTTTGGCATCACCGAGCCTTTCCCCCAAAACCTGCCCGGCCAGCTCTGGGAGCCGGTGCGCCGACTCTTCGTCCCACGAAAAAGCCAGCCACATCACGAGGACATGGCTGGCCTTGAAAAAGCGGAGGAAGCGGGGACTACTCGCTGATCTTCACGCTGGTGATGATCACAGTCTCCACAGGCACATCGCTCTGACCGTTCTTCCTCGCGGTAGGCACAGCGGCGATCTTGTCCACGTTTTCCAGACCTTTGGTGACTTTGCCAAAAACGCAGTAGCCCCAGCCATCCTGGCCTGGATAGTCGAGGAAGGTATTGTCCTTGAGGTTGATGAAGAACTGGCTGGATGCGCTGTGCGGGTTCGGTGTGCGGGCCATGGCAAGGCTGCCGCGAACATTCTTGAGGCCGTTCTTGGCCTCGTTTTGGATGGGTGCCTCGGTGGCCTTCTGCTGCATGTCCGCAGTGAAGCCACCGCCTTGAATCATGAAGTTGGGGATGACGCGATGGAAGATCAGGCCGTCATAATGGCCCTTCTTTGCGTAGCTGACGAAGTTGGCGACGGAGATCGGAGCCTTAGCGGCATCAAGTTCGATCTCAATGGTGCCTTTGCTGGTTTCCATCGTCACTTTAACGGGTTTGGCATCACTCACGGCGGGTTTGGTTTCCTGGGCTTGGGTTGAACCGGTCAGACCGGCAAGCGTTAGAGCGAGTGCGGCAAGAGTCGGAAGGTTGTGTTTCATAGAGAGTTGGTGGAGTGACAAATGAGGCATGAGCAGGCGTATTTGCAATGTGTAAATCGCAAACATCCGGGAGGATGTCATGCGCGCCTGAAACCATGCAGACTGCTCGTGCGCGGGGAGGATAATGCCATTTACCCGGATATTGACCGCTCGGTTCCAAACCCTCCTCTGTTCAAGCAGCACGAAATGTGTCGGGCTAACGCACCCGGACGGTGAGCTTCTGCCCGTTGCGAAAGGCGGTCAGCTCGGCTCTGGTGCTGTCGCTGAACTTCATGCCGACACTGCCGCACACCTCCAGGTCAAAGAGGGCTATCCCCTTCCCTGCGCAAAAGTTCCGCACCCGTTCCGGCAGCATTTGCTCGATAAATCGGGAGTCGTTGGCGCTGATTACGGCCTGCGGCTGCGCGGCGCTGAGCAGCTCCGGCAGGCCGGACCAGTCGGTCTCGTGCTGGCTGCGGACCAGGATGTCGCACCGCACCGGCAGACGTCGTGCCAACAACTTCTTTTCCGTGATGAAGCCCGCGTCGTCCAGCCAGAGCACACGCAGCCGCCCGATCTCGATCAGCAGGACGAGACTGCGGTCGTCTGCCTTGTCATGAAGGTCGGTCTGCATGGGATGCAGCACTGTGGCGGTGACAGGGATGGAATTTTGTCCGCCGAGAGCAATCTGGGCATCTTGCGAATGCTTGCTCCAGTTCACCTCGCCGCGCCGCAGGGTGCGGTCTAGCTCATGCAGGCTGGAGAATGATGGATCGAGCGGCCACGGCTCATGCACGCTACTGTGCAGGCGCGTCACCTCGTGTGTCCGCACCGCCAGCACCGCCGCGCCGACATGCGCCGCGTCGGCATGGCCGAGGATGAGGCCTTCCAGACGGTTCACGCCCTGGTGCCGCAGAAAGGGCCGCACCACGCTGCGCCAAGCGCGCACGTTGCCCGTGTCCAGCAGCCAGTGCGCGGTGCCCGCGCGCAGATGGCAAGCGCTGCCACCGCCGGAGAGATGAAAGACGCGCATCTCCACCGGCGGCGGCGCCTTCTCAAAGCGCAGGTCCAGCGTGAAGTTCGCCAGCGGCCACGCGCAGAACCATGCCGCCAGCCAGGTCATCGCCTTGGAGAAGCCGACATTGACCAGATTGCAAAACATCTGCCCCGCGCCAAACCCCGCCGCCGCGCAGCACAGGCTGATGCATGAGCTAGTGATGCAAAAGCCCGACAGCGGCACCAGCAGCAGGTTCGCAAACACACCCACCGGCGTCACCGTCTGGAAATGCCCGATCGTCAAAGGCAGGCTGCCCGCCCACGCCGCCAGCGACACACAGGCCAGCGAGGCCGCCGTGGTCCTGCACCACGCCCCTGTGCGCTGCTGCCAGCTTGCCAGCACCTGCGGCATGAAGGGGTCCATATCCGTCCACGGCTTCAACGCCGTCAGCATCGGCCCCGCTAGCACGACGATGGCCCACAGCACAGCGAATGAGAGCTGAAAGCCTGGCATGAAAAGCTGGTGCGTGTCATAGGCCAGCAGCAGCAGGGCTGCCGCGCCCAGGCTGTTTTGCAGATGCGCGCGCCGGTTGAAGACAGGCGCGGCCAGCACAAAGGCGATCATTAAGGCCGCCCGCGCTGCCGAGGGTCGCCAGCCGGTAACATAGGCATAGCCAAACACCATCACGATGAGCAGGCCCACCGCGCGCGCCTTTCCAAATCCCAGCCAGCGCAGCAGAAACGCCGCCACGCCCGCCACCATAACCACATGCAGCCCGCTGACTGCGAAGATGTGCAGCGTGCCGCTATCGCGGAAGGAATCCTCGATCTCCTCCCCCGCCGCATCGGACGCGCCCAGCGCCATCGCCAGGATGACCGCCGTGTCCTCCGCATCTTCCTCAATGCCCCGCGACAACGCCGCCGTGATCCATTGGCGCGAGGCCTCCGCCCAGTGCAGCAGATGAAATTTTGGCGACCAGGGCTGCGGCGTAGCCAGGCGCGCTGTCTGCGTCTGCAGCACCGCCACCCAGCCCATGCGCAGGCCGTAGTCCACGGGATCAAACTGGCCGGGATTCAGCGGCTGCCGTGGCAGGGCCAGCGCGCCCTCCATCTCATAAACGCCCGGCTCCGTGAGTTGGAATCCCGTCGGCAGCGCGACCTTCACACAGGCTGACATGGGCTGGAAGGTGCCGCCGCTGCCCCAGCGCACTTCCTCGACCTCGCAAAAAGCCCGCGCCTCGTCCAGCTCCGCGCCCTCCGTCCACGGGTAAAGCCGGCCGCGCATCCCCACCACCACGGGCCGGTCCGGCATGGCGAGCAGCCTTTCCCGCAAAGGATGCTCATACGTCCCCTCCCTGCGCCACCCGTGCAGCAGCGCAAAGGCCAGCACCACACCGGGCAGCAGCAACCGCCGGCGGTGCAGCGCCAGGCAGGCCGCCGCGCCCGCCGCCAGCAGCCATGAGGGCCGCCAGGCGCACTGCTCGCAGACAACCACCCCGGCCACCGCGCCCAGCGCCAGCGCCATCAGTGGATTGCAGCGCCGCCAGGTGTGGAGCAGCGCCTGCGTTCCCGTCCAGGGCGGGAGCATCGCTGTTATGATCTTCGCAGCTTTCATGCGCAGGGAAATGAATCACTGGAAAGGTGCCTGTTCCCGTGATTTGCCCGCCACTCTACAATGTCACGGGCCGGACTGACAATCACAACCCTGACCCACCACGCAGCTTCACGGCATCTGGTTTTCCCGCTTGCCACCTCCCCCGCCGTCCTGATAATGCGCCCCCTTCCTGCCATGAGCGCACCCGCCACCCCCACCGAACCGACTTTTGAGCAGGCCATGGACCGCCTCGACGAGATTGTCTCCGCCATGGAGGGCGACCGGATGCCGCTGGACGAGATGGTGGTCAGCTACGAGGAGGGCATGAAGCTCCTGCAAGTCTGCCGCGCCCGCATCGAGACCGCACGACGCCGTGTGGAGCAGATATCCTCCGGCAACGATGGCAAGGCCGAGCTGACACCCTTTGAACCTGGCACCGCAGACACCGCCGAAGACAAACCCAAAAGCGCCGCACCTGTGCGCCGCCGCGCGGGCAAGGCCGAGACCGGGGAAGCCAGCGACGAAATCCGACTTTTTTGACTTCCCGTGGATACCCCCCTCCCACCCATCACCTGCCCTGCCGACCTCAAAGCCCTGCCGCTGGAAAAGCTGCCTGCGCTCGCTGAAAAGATCCGCGCCACCCTGATCGAAACGCTCAGCCAGACCGGCGGCCATCTCGGGCCGAACCTCGGAGTCGTCGAGTTGACCATCGCCCTGCACCGCGTCTTTGACACGCCGCAGGACAAGTTCGTCTTTGACGTGGCGCACCAGGGCTATGTCCACAAGATGCTCACCGGCCGCTGGGAGAAAATTCACACCATCCGCCAGTATGAGGGTCTCAACGGCTTCCTCCTGCGCAGCGAGAGCGAGCACGACTGCTACGGCGCGGGCCACGCCGGCACGGCCCTCTCCGCCGCGCTGGGCATGGCCGCCGCGCGCGACCTGAAGGGCACCGACGATCACGTCATCTGCGTGGCGGGTGACGCCGCCTTCACCTGCGGCCCGGTTTTCGAAGCGCTGAACAACGTGGCCGCGCACACGAAGCGCCTCATCACCGTGCTCAATGACAATGAGTGGAGCATTGACAAAAACGTCGGCGCCATCGCCAAGTACTTCAACACCATCGCCACCCATCCCGGCTTCGCGAACCTACATGAAAAAGCCGCGAAGTTTGTCGAGTTCGTCCTCGGCGATGGTGTCCGCAAGCTGGCCACACGCGTGGAGAACAGCGCGAAGGGCCTGCTGCTGCCGCAGAGTGAGGGGCCGCACAACCGCAGCACGCTTTTTGAGGAGTTCGGCATCCGCTACTACGGCCCCATTGACGGCCACGACCTGCCGCTGCTCATCCAGACTTTCGAGTTTCTCAAGACGCAGAACGAGCCTGTCATCTTGCACATCCTCACGGAAAAGGGACGTGGCTACAAGCCCGCGCTGGAGGATCCCGGCAAGTTCCACGGCCTGGGCAAGTACAACATCGAGACTGGCGAGACGCCCGTGAGCGACAAGCCCACCTACAGCCAGGTCTATGCGCGCACCGTCACGGACTTTGCCAAGGAGGACACCAGGATCGTCGCCATCACCGCCGCCATGCCCGGCGGCACCGGCCTGATGGCTTTCAAGAAGGAGATCCCAGAGCGCTACTACGATGTCGGCATCGCCGAGGAACACGCCGCGCTCTTCGCGTGCGGCATCGCCGTACAGGGCTTGAGGCCCTTCCTGACGATCTACTCCACCTTCATGCAGCGCGCCATGGACATGATCATCCATGACATGGCCATCCAGCACCTGCCCGTGCGCCTGTGCATGGACCGCGGCGGCCTCAGTGGCGATGACGGCCCCACCCACCACGGCCTCTTTGACATCGCCTACCTGCGCGGCATTCCCGGCATCGTCCACATGCAGCCGAAGGATGAGGACGAGTTCGTGGACATGCTCTGGACCATGGCAAACCACGACAAGGGGCCCATCGCCATCCGCTACCCGCGCGGCAACGGACCCGGCGTCACCCCGAAGGCCAAACCAATGATCTTGGAGATCGGAAAGGCCGAAGTCGTCGCAGAGGGCAGCGACGTGCTGCTCATCGGCCTGGGCGACATGTTCAGCACCGCGCAGCAGGCGAAAAAGCTGCTGGAGGAAAAGGGGCTGTCCGTGGCCCTCATCAACCCGCGCTGGATCAAGCCGCTGGACTCCGCCGCCATAGAGGCCCACGCGAGGAAGGTGCGGGTCGTCTGCACGCTGGAGGACCACGTTCTCATGAACGGTTTTGGCTGCGCCGTGATGGAGCAGCTCGCCATCGCCGGCATCACCACGCCAGTCGTGCGAGTCGGCTGGCCGGATGAGTTTGTCGAGCACGGCACCCCCGCCATCCTGCGCAAAAAGCACGGCCTCACCGCCGAGGCAGCGGTGGAGAAAGTGCTGGCCAGGCTTACTGCCGCGTCACCCGCAGGCGCATGAAGCCCTTTGCCCCGTCCGGCAGCGTGACGCTGGCGCGCATCGTGCGTGTGGTGGCATCGGCGGCGATCTGCACCTCGGTCACGCCCGCGCTGCTCCAGCCGCTGAGCGTCGTGCTCCACTCCACCGTGTAAACGATGCCCGGCGCATTAAGCGGGCGCGTGTAAATGAAGTGGCACACATTGCCCGTGACCCCGGCCTCCGGCAGTTCGCGGTCCGTGGTGTCCTGCGGATCCATCGCCAGGGCGAACTCCAGGATGTTCTCCAGGCCATCGTGATCGTAGTCCACTGTGTCGCCGGAGACCGCAGGGTTATTGGCTTCAGATCCAAACTGGGCCATGCGCCAGGCATCCAGCGCGTTCTCCTTCAATGTCAGCGTGGCAGCGGGCGTGGCACCGAGGTGGTAGGCGGCCTCATCCACCAGCGTGAAGACCACAGTTTCATCGCCTTCCAGCAGCGTGTCCGTCTGCGGCGTCACGACAATGGCGGCCTGCGCGGCGCCAGCGGGAATGGTCAGCGCGCCCGGCAGTGCCGTGTAGTCGCTGCTGCCCGCCGTGCCACCGGTGGTGTAGCTGAGCGTGAGTGGCATGTCCGTGGGGCCGCTGCGCGTGACGATGATCTGGCCCGGCATTCCTCCGCCTTCCTGGGCTTCTGTCACCGTGCCAAAGCCCAGCGTGGCGAACTGCACCTGCATCGTCACATCCTCGAAGCTCGTCACCTCGCCATCATCAGCGCTGAGCCGCAGTACCTGATCGCCCTCCGCGCTGAACGCCACTGTGGTGTCCGGGTTCGTGGAATCGGCAAACATCGCCGTGCCCGGACCGCTGAACCGCGACCATGAAATGATTACGCTGCCGCCTGTCGCCGCATCATCGCTGATCGTGCCGTCGAGCTGCTTGGCGGCGGCGCTGCTCACCGTGGCTGTGCTGGCGGCATCGGTCAGCGGGGCGGCGTTTGAAGGCGTGCCCGTGACCCGGACCTGGGTGAAAAGCGAGCGTGCAGGGCGGGTGCTGCTGGCGCTGGTCATGGCGATGCCCGCGCGCGCGGTTGCGGCCATGCTGACTGTCGTGTTCGCGCCCACCTGCGTCCAGTTCGTGCCATCGGTGGAATGAAAACCCGCGAAAGCATTGCCCACGCGTGTCACGCGCAGCCAGCGCGGTCCGGGCGTGACCGTCGCGCTTGTGCTTCCCGGTGTGCCGCCTGCCGTGGTGCGTGTGTTCCAGTTCAGCGAGGTCGTGCCGCTGAACGTCAGCGCTGCATAGCGGGAGTTCGCGGCACCGCTTTCCCGGACCATGAGGCCGGAACGTGCCGAACCAAAAAGACCGTCAACTCCTTCAAAACGCGCGACGATCTCGCCATCGCCACTCAGTTCGGCGTGGCTGAGGCGGAAGGTGTCGCTGGTGCCTGTGATGCTCGATCCGGCGGCCTGATTTTGCACAAGGCCGTCACGGAAGTCATCCGCGCCTGTGGCATTGGTGCCCGTGATGCCGATGTCCTGTCCTGCCCAAAGCGTGCTGCCAGGGCTGACGACGACAGTCACTTCGGCAAAGGCCGTCTGTGTGGCCGAGTCAGTCGCCGTGCAGCGCAGCACATGGCGACCTGCGGTGGAGAACCGCGCCGTGGTTTGCGCTGCGGTGGCGTCGCCAAACGTCACCGTGCCTGGACCCGACAGCTTCGACCAAACCAACGATGCCGAGCCAGGTGCGCCGTCATCCGTGACCACGGACTCCAGCAGGATGCCGCTGCCGTTCGGCAGGGCCACCTCGCTGCGCAGCGGCTTCGTGATGCGCACGCTGGGCGGATGATCCGTGCCAGAGTCGAGCAGCGTCAGCGTCTCGCTGCCATTGCCTGCGACGGTGTATTTCGTGGAAGGCAGCAGTGACACTGTGATCGTCTCCGCCCCTTCGACGAGCGCATCGGTGATGGCCGTGAGAGTGCGCGTGAGACGGCGCTCGCCTGCGGCAAAGGTGACCGTGGCGGTGAAGCCGGAGTAATCCGTGGCAGTCGTCGCCGTGCCTGTGGCGGCGAGATTCACGACGAGCGTGCCGGTCACCGGACCCGAGCGGCTGAGCACAAACGAAGCCGTGTCCGCCGTCTGCTCATAAGCGATGGCATCACCAGCCTCGATGCTCACGCGCGGTTCATTGTCGCGGATGAACAGCGTGTGGTAGCAGCCGCTGTTCGTCAATGTGGCTCCGTTTGCGTAGCTCAGCTTGAGCGTGAGATGCTCCTCCAGTTCCGGCAGCAGATCGTCCACCACGCTGGCGGGGATGTCCTTCTGAGTCTCGCCCGGCGCGAAGGTGAGCGTGCCTGCGACGAGGTTCGTGTCCACGCCGCTGCCCGTGGCGCTGTTCGTGTCCACGATGTACTCGATGGTGATTGTGCTCACCGGATCAGCGGTGGAAAGCACGACCGGGATGGTGAAGGCGGCGTCTCCCTCTGTCTTCACGGTGCTGCGTGTGGCAAACAAAGCCGTGCGCGCCAGGCCGCTGTCGTCATCCGTGATCGTCAGCGAGGCCGTGCCGCGCTCAATGCTGTAACTTCCCGGCAGCAGCGTGACGATCAATGTCTCTGCGCCCTCCGCAGTCGTGTCATTGGTGCCGGTGAGCGCCACTTCCACGCCATTGGCCGCATCAGGAATCACCGCCGTGCCTGTCAGCGCGGTGCAATCCGTGCCTGCGGTGGCGGTGCCGCTGACGGCGTAGTTCACCGTCAATGCGCCAAGCGTGGAAGCGCTGCCCGTGCTGCCAGTGCGGGAGAACCACAGCTTCGAGGTGCCGCTATTCTCGTTCATCGTCGCGGTGGTGAAGGAGACGTTCACCGTGTCGGTCACGTCGTTGTCACGGATGGAGAGCGTGGCCTTGTTTTGCAGCACATCCACGCTGTAGGCGGCATCCGGCGTGATCGTCAGCGTGACGGTCTCCGCGTTCTCCAGCAGTGCGTCCTCAACGGGCGTGATGGTGATCGTGCCTGTCGTGTTTTTGGCGATGCTCAAGGTGCCGCTCAGCGCGGTGAAGTCGCTGCCAGAGGTGGCGGTGCCGCTGACGGTGTAACGCACGGTGATGTTTCCAGTGCCCGTGCCTGTCGTCGTCACCCGAAAACCGCCCGTGGCGTTTGGCTCGTTGCACGAGCTGTCAGAGACGCCGATGGCCACTACGGGCAGATCGTTGTCCACAATCGTGACCGTGGCGGAGTTCGCCGTGCCGAGCAGATGGCGCGGGTCATTGCGGAGCTGGAGCAGCACGGTCTGCGCAGGCTCGCCCTGCGCATCATCCACGGGCGTGATCAGGATCGTGGCGCTCGCCGCGCCCGCAGGGATCGTCAGCGTGCCCGGCAGCGCCAGGTAGTCGGTGCCATGCAGCGCGCTGCCGCCGATGATGTAATCCACCACGAGCGCGTTCGCCGTGTCACCCGTGCGGGTCAAGGTAAAGAGACCCGTGTCAGTGCCTCCCTCCGTCGCCGTCGCATCAGTAGCAGTGATGGACACAGTGGGGATGTCATCATCGGCGAGACGCACGATGGCAGATGAAGGCGTGCCCACGCCATAAAGCGTGCTCGTGCTGACTGTGAGCTGCGCGGTTTCCTGCCCCTCCACGGCAGCATCATTGGTTGGCGTGACTGTCACAGTGACGGATGCCGCATCGGCCGGGATTGTGACTGGTGAGCTGATGAGTTCGTAATCGCTGCCATTCGTCGCAGCAGTCGTCCCCGTGGCTCCAGCGAGCGCGACACTCACATTCAGGGCGTTCGTCGTCGGCCCGGTGCGGCGGATTTCAAAGACACCGGCATCGCCGGACTCGTCCGCATTTTCATCCACGGCCACCACTGTCACGCGATTGGCGACATTGTTCGTGCCTGTGTCAGTGATGATGACATCCGCCGCCGCCTTGCCGGTGATGGTGTAGTTCGTGTGCGGGATCAGCACAAAGCGCAGCGCCTCCGGCCCCTCGCGCGTGCTGTCATTCACCGGAGTCACAGTGAGGTCGAGCGTGGCTGCTCCAGCGGGGATCGTGAAGACCTCGATAGGCGAGACCGTGGTTGTGTCTGCCGCCGGAGCCAGCGTGTAGTCACTGGTCAGCGTCGCGTCCCCTTGCAGGTCGGCATAAACGGTGAGCGCCGCCGTGGTGCTGCCCGTGCGGGTCAGACGCAGCGTGCTCGTGTTGCCGCCGGTCTCCGCTGCATCGGCATCCGTGGCTTCAATGCTCAGACGAACGGTTTGTGCGGCAGTGAAGTCAGGTACCGTCGCATTCGGTCCCACGGAGATTGCGACATTCGCCGGAGTGAAACTGTAGCCGCCGAGCACAGGCGTGAGCGTGACACTTCCTGTGGCGAGATTGGTCACAATGAAGTCGCCGTTCGAGTCCGTCCATGCGCCACGGAAACTCGCACCGCTGCTGCCATTTTGGATGCGCACCTCACGCAGCGGGCTGACGCCACCATCGAGCACACGGCCTGTGGCGGTGAAAGTCGTCGGCGCGCCCACGGTGATGAGCATGAGCTTTGAAACCTCGCCGCCCTTCATGTCGCTGACAATACAGCGCACTGCATGATGCCGCGCTGTGGTGAACTGCTTCGCGGTCGTGGCGCTGTTCGTGCCATAGGTCGCGTCGCCGAAGTCCCAGAAATACGCCAGCGTATCGCCATCGGCATCCGTGGCATCCACGGTGAAGTTGACGGTGCCATTCACCGCAGGCGTCACGGTGTCAGCACTCAGCGTGTTGATGACCGGCGCAGTATTGGCGGGGAAGTCACCCACGTTCACCATCACGTCCATGCTCTCCGGCGTGGTGCCGCCTTTGGCGACAGGCGTGATGTGGATGCCGCTCTCACGATCCGAGAACGTGCGCCCGATCACCACCGGGCCGTCGTTCTTGCCATCGGCAGAGCCGGGCGTGGTGTCGAGGATCTGCCCGCCGCGATTGCTGCCCACGGCGCTGGTGTCGAGGTTCTGCCCCCAGGGACTCCAGCTCAGGGTGACGCCGTCTTTGAACCAGCGGTGGTCCGCATTGTACTTTTGGCGGAACTCCACCCAGTAGTCGCGATCCACATCCTTCGGAACCTTCAAAGCATAGCGACGTGTCGGATCGAGCACCGTCTGATCCATCGGGAAGATGCGGTACAAACCACCCGTGCGCGCCGTGCTGACGACCTCGCTCGTCAGCCAGTTCATCTGATTTTTATGCGGAGTCATGAAGTGGCCCTTGTTCCCCGTCACCGAGCCGCTGCTGCCGAGCACGTCGTAACTGTTGCCGTATTCGCCGTTGCCGCCGCCGCCGATGACATCGCGCCCGCTGCTGGTGTTCCAGGAGTTGCCGTGCCAGAGACCAACGTTATGGCCGATCTCATGAACGAAGACGCCCAGGCTTGTGCTTTTAAGCCAGACGTTTGAGCCGCCCACGCTGCCCAGTCCGCCAAAGCTGCCCGGGCCGCTGGAATAGATGACCGTGTAATGCTGGAAGTTGTCTGGGTTGTAGCCCATGCGCCGCGCCATCTCCTTGGCGTCATTCATGATGAGGCCGTTGCTGCCGCCGTTGGTGTTGTAATCCTGCACATACCAGGCCTTCGATTTGGGCAGGATAATCAGCGGCGGGACGGCGGCGAGGTAGAAGACCTTGCCGTAGCTGACCTCCTGAAAGTAGCTGTTCAAGCCACGGATGCCTTCCCATGCCGCCGCCTCCGTCTGCGGCTCCAGCAGATCATCCGCATAGGCCAGGCGCATGTAGAGCAGTGTGCGCGGGCCATTGTTAAAACCTGTGGCCGCTGGTCCCGTGATGCCTGTCGTCCCGCCTGTGCCGCCTTCGCCCGCGATCAATTCTTCCTCAAACACACGGATATGCCCGCCCTCGCACAAATACACAATTTGTTGGCCGACCTGAACCGCAGCCGTGTCCTCCGCCACGGGCGCTGCCGCTTCCTCGATCTGCGTCGTGATCCCTGAAACTGGGCACTGCTGCACGCGCTCCGCATTCGCGGGGGGCTCTTCGCCGATCTCCAGCACCCTCAGCGGGCTTTCACTGAGCGCGAGCATGTTGTCCACCGCCACGCCGTTCACCGGCACCTGGGTGAGTGAGTTCTGCTCCAGCCGCCGACCATAGACAAAGGTGCGCAGCGTCTCCTCGCCAATCGTGGTGAACCTCCGCACACGCGGCTCCTCGGGCGCGGCGTCCTCTGACACCGCCTGCACCTCGACATCCGCCGTCTCATGCACGCGCCGCTCCAGCAGCGCGGTGATGCCCTGCGGCAGACTTTGCCGCACGACCATCGGCACCGCGTTCTCAATGGCACGACGCGGGTCGGTTTGAATCATCTGCTTCATCGCCGCACGATGCGCCTCCGCCAGGCGGATGCCCTCCACCAACAGCACCGCCTTTTCTTCCTCCGTGCCGCCCAGGTAACGTTGCGACCACTCCGTGAAATTGACGCTCTCCGGCAACGAGGGTCTCCGGGATGTCTCGTTTCCAAACGCCGACAACGACTCCCGAGATGGCGGCGGTGTCGGCGGACTGGAGTCAGTACTGACCCGCGCAGGCCGGGTCTGCTGACCAGGGCGTGGAGATTCGTTGAACCAAAGGCAGACGCCGACCAGCACGGCCAGTGCAGGCAGCAGCCATAGAAGGCGCGATGTTTTCATGGGGTTGGTTGGTTGGAGGCAGCTTCACAACGTGCAGCCGCAGCCATGCCTTGGAATATTGCCGCTCACGCGCGCGGATGGCGAGCCTAAAAAAACGCCGTGGTCTGCCTTCGCTCAGTCCACAAAAACGAACTCATTCGAGTTCAGCAACGCTAGGCAGTAGTCGGCCAGCGCTTCGGCAAACGTGGGTGCGAGGGCGGTCTGCTTCTGAAGGAATGCCTGCCCGGCGCTGATCTCATCCGATGTCGGCGCGCGGGAAAGGCAGCGCCAGGTGGCAGTAGTGATCAGCGCTGACGCACCGGAGCCGTGGGATTCGTGAAGCTGCCGGGCGAGTGAGCGCGCCGTCTCGATGCTAAACTCGGAATTCATCAGAAGCAGCACCTGTGGTGCGGTGGTGGACTCGTTGCGGCGGGCGCAACTCATCTGGGCGTCGGGACGGTCGAACAACTCGAACAACGGATTCCGCAAATTGCGACGGGCGAAGGTGTAGATGCTGCGTCGATTGTGCTCGGTGGTATCGGGGTTCACCTCGTGCTGCTTTTTGAGCAGCGTGTCGCTGATTTCCTTCGGCAGCGGCAGTTTCACACCGGGGCCGCCGGTTTTGAGATTGAGCTGGCCGCTGACACTCAGCATGGCATCGCGCAGCATCTCGCCGGTGAGCCTTTTGCGCGGCGCAACGGCCTGCTGGTAGTGTTTCGACATCACGATGACCTTGTGCAGCTTTTTGAGGCTCCAATTTTGACGCGGTAACTCGGCAGCAAGCCAGTCGAGCAAGGCGGGATTCGTGGGAGCTTCGCCTTGATGACCGAGATCACCTGGAATGGCGGCGAGAGGTTTGCCGAAGTGTTGTTGCCAGAGGCGATTCGCCATCGTGCGCAGGAAGATCGCGTTGTTCTTGTCGGCGATCCATTTCGCGAGTGTGGTACGGTCGGCATTCGGCGGAGTATCGCCGAAAAGGCGTGGGAAGGCTGGCTGAATGGCGGGACCGGGCCGTTTGAAGTCGCCGCGCACGAAGACGGTGCTCGCTGGCACGCCTTCGGTGAAGATGCGCACGGAAGGGCCGAGCGGTTTGCGTTCCTTGGGCAGCACGGTTTTGTCAAAGAAGGCCCTCAGCCGATAAAAGTCGGCCTGGCTGATGGGATCATACGGATGATCGTGACATTGCGCGCAGCCGACGGTGAGGCCGAGGCCCACGGAACCGACCGTGGTAGTGATGTCGTTGAGCAGGACGTGGCGGCGCTCGTCTTGTTTGTTGAGATCCGGCATGTCGGGACAGGCAAAGAGAAAGCCCGTGGCCGTCTCATCGCCCATCAAATCGCCCGCGATCTGCTTCTGGACGAATTCGTCGAAGGGCATGTCGCGGTTCAGCGCGTCGATGACCCAGTCGCGATACTGCCACGCACGGTTGCGCTCGGCGTCGTATTCAAAGCCGTCCGTTTCCGCGAAGCGGGCGAGGTCAAGCCACCACTGCGCCCAGTGTTCGCCGTAGCGGGGGGACGCTAGCAGTTGGTCCACGACGGATTCGAAAGATGAAGGATGAAGGATAAAAGCTGAAACTTCCTCCGACGTGGGTGGCAGGCCCGTGAGATCGAATGTGATGCGGCGAATCAGTGTGGCTGGATCGGCTTGGGGCAGCGGCGCGGCGAAATCGTCGATGCCTGTTTTGCCAGACGTGATTTGCAGCGGTTTGAAGGCCCAGTGTTCGCGATCTTTCGCGGTGATCTTCGGTTCATCCTTCACCGGATCGGCAGACGCATGAATCGCGACGCCGTGCGCATGATTCGCGATCAGCAGCAGCGTGAAGGCGATGCAGACGGCTTTCATGCGAGAATTTTCTTCACGACATGGCATTCTTCCACGCCGGTGAGCTTCTGGTCGAGACCGTTGAGGCGGAATGCGAGGCGTTCGTGATCGAGGCCGAGGAGGTGCAGGATCGTGGCGTGCAGGTCGTGGATGTGGACTTTATCCTCGGCGGCACGCAACCCGAATTCATCGGTGGCGCCGTGGATATGACCGTGCTTCACACCGGCACCCATGAGCACGGTGGTGAAGCCCCAGGGGTTGTGATCGCGGCCCACGCCTTTTTCACTCATCGGCATGCGGCCAAATTCGCCGCCCCAGATGACGAGCGTGTCCTCCAGCAGGCCGCGCTGCTTCAAATCACGGATCAAACCGGCCACGGGCTTGTCGGTGCGGGCACAGTATTCGGTGTGGTTCTTCAGTACGTCCTCGTGCGCGTCCCAGCCATTCGTGTCACCAGAGTAAAGCTGCACGAAGCGCACGCCGCGCTCGATCATGCGCCGAGCGAGCAGGCAGCGCGTGCCGAACTCCTTCGTTTTCGGATCGTCGATGCCGTAGAGGTGCTTCGTTGCCTCGGTTTCGCGGGAGATGTCCACCGCTTCCGGCGCGGCGCTCTGCATGCGGAAGGCCAGCTCGTAGGCGCGGACGCGGGCGTCGAGTTCGCTGTCGGCTTCGCGCTTAGCCTGATGCTGCGCGTTCATCTGCTGGATGAGATCGAGCGTGGCACGTTGCCGCGCACTGCTGTGCGGGCTTTGCAGATCTAGGATGGGATTGTCACCAGCACGCATCGTGGTGCCTTGATACGTCGCGGGCAAGAAACCGCTGCCCCAGGCGGGCGGGCCGCCTTTCAAACCGCCGCCAGGATCAGGCAGCACGACAAACGCAGGCATGTCGGCGTTTTCGGAGCCGAGGCCATACGACACCCAGCTTCCCATGCTCGGCTTGCCCATCTGGATGGAGCCGGTGTTCATCTGATAGACCGACTGCGGATGATTCACGCTGTCGCCGTGGCAACTGCGGATGACGCACATTTCATCGGCGATGCCCGCCATGTGCGGCAGGAAGTCGCTGATCTCAATGCCGCTCTGCCCGTGCTGCCGAAACGGTTTCACCGGCGCGAGCAGCGGGTTCTGCGCGACCTTGCGCCGTGTTTCGACCGCGCCGTAGCTCTCCGGCAACGGTTTGCCCGCATGGCGGATGAGTTCGGGCTTTGGATCGAACAAATCGACGTGGCTCGGTCCGCCATGCATGAAGAGCCAGATCACGCGTTTCGCCTTCGCCGGGAAATGCGAACGCGACTCGGCCATGAGGGACGAAAGCGCCACGCCGGACAGCCCCATGGCCGTCGTGCCGAGGAAGCGGCGGCGGGAGAGCGTAAGGGAGAGGTCGCGATGCATGGCGTGAAGACGTTGGCTGGAGGGCGGTTCTAGCGAGTTGAGCGGCGAACGTCAATACTATGGAGAGCCGACGACTCGTCGGCATTGAGCCTTCTTTGGCGACGAATCGTCGCCACTCCGTAAAATCCGCTACAACATCTTCTGCATCCAGATCACATCCAGCCAGCGACCGTGTTTGTGGCCGACTTCCTTGAGATGGGAGACTTTTTCGAAGCCGAATTTGGCGTGGAGCGCGATGCTGGCCTGCTGATCGGCGTCGATGCCGCCGAGGACGGTGTGGTGGCCGATTTTGTTGGCGAGTTCGAGGAGTTCGCCAAGGAGAAGAGAGCCGAGGCCTTTGCCTTGATGCTCGTGATGCAGATAAACGGAATCCTCAACGCTGTGGCAGTAGGCCTGGCGTGGATGAAAGCGGCTGAGCGATCCCCAGCCGATGATCAGGCCGTTTTCTTCAGCGACGATGACGGGATGTTCGGGACCATGCGCGTCAAACCAGTCGCGCCGTTCCTGCGCGGTGCTGGGCACGGTTTGATAGGTGCAAGTGCTGTGCTCGACGTAGTGATTGTAGATCGCGTTGATCGCGTCGAGATCGGCTGCGGTGGCTGGGCGGGTGGAGACGGGCATGATGGCAGGAGGCGGAAGGTATGGGACGAATGAAAGCGTCCGAATGACGAATGTCGAAAACAGAATGACGAACGGGTGTGGCGGCGGTTGCGCTTCCGGCCTGCCCGCCGCTGTTTTCAAATCTTGACTCCGTGGCGGGGAATCTCCATTCTCGCTGCCCTCAGTCAAAACTTACCAACCATCTTAAACACACACCTTTATGGCCATCAAAGTCGGAGTCATCGGAGCAGGCGGCATGTTGCAATATCACGCGGCGGGTTTCCGCCAGGCAGGAGCGGAAATCGTGGCGGTGGCCGATGCGGCGCCCGGAGCAGCCGCCAAAGCCGCGGAGAAGTGGAGCATCGCCAAGTCTTATGATTCCGTGGACGCCATGCTGGCGGGAAGCCCGGAGATCGAAGCGGTGAGCATCATTGTGCCAAACAAATTTCACAAGCCGCTGACCATCCAGGCTCTCGAAGCCGGCAAGCACGTCTTCTCTGAGAAGCCACCAGCGCTGAACGCCGGTGAAGTGCAGGAAATCATCGACGCCGCGAAAAAGGCCGGCAAGCAGGTGCTCTTCAACTTCAACAACCGCGCCCGCCCGGAATCGCAGGCCATCATCAACTACATCAATCAAGGCGTTGTCGGCACCATCAACTCCGCGCAGGCCAAGTGGATTCGTCGCACCGGCATCCCCGGCTTCGGCGGCTGGTTCACCACCAAAGAACTCTCCGGCGGCGGACCGCTCATCGACCTGTTGCACATGGTCGATCTCGCCATGTATTTCATGGGCTATCCCGAGCCAGCACATGTGCTGGGCCAGACCTTCTCCGATTTCATCCAGGACAAACAATTCAAAGGCCCCTGGGGCATCCCAGACCGTGTGGGTGGCACGACCGACGTGGAAAACGCCGCGCATGGTTTCGTGACCTTCAAGACCGGCCAGGTGCTCAGCCTCCAGGTTTCCTGGGCCGAAATGGTGAAGCGCGAGGAAGTCTCCGTGGTCTTCCAAGGCACCAAGGCCGGCGGCAAAGTGGAGCGCCTCTTCGGCATTGATGGTCTCGACAACACCGCCATCGACACCTGTGAACTTTACGTGCAGGAAAACGGCCACAGCGTGAACCGCAGCATCACCACGCCAGCGTGTGAGGACATGGGCCGCATCGGCTCCGCCGCGAACTTCATCCATGCCATCGAAGGCAAAGCCACCGCGCTGAACACCCCGGAGCAGGCACTGCGCCTGATGCAGGTCATCGACGCGATCTACGCTTCCGCGCAGACGGGCAAGCCGGTGTCGATTTGAGCCATCCGTGAGAGCGGCGATGAGTTTGAGAGGCAGGCCGAAGCGTTTGCGATAGAATTCGCCCAGGATGCGGAAGACTTTCAGCCTTCGGATGGCGTGCTCGACGACGCCCCGCTTGGAATTGATCGCTCGGTTGACTGTCTTTTGCTCCTTGCTCAGCGGTCGCTTCTTGGTGGCTTTCACCGGCTTGAGGCAGTTGGCGTGTAGCTTTTGGATCCCCTGGTAGCCCGTGTCACAGGCGAGCTGCACCTGCGGATGCACCCGCTGCCCGCCTGTGTCAGCACCTGGCTCTTGAGTGTTTGGCGCTTCTTTTGCCCGAGTCGCAGGCGCGTTGCTTTTTTCGGCCGCTCCACGGGATGCTCGCCCACATCAACGACGGCCATCTGCCAGTACGTTTCGCTGCGCAGGCGTTGCTCGCGCTCCAGGTGGAAGAGTTCGCTCTTGATGAGCCTGGCCTCCTGGCCGGTGATGATGCGCCAGTTCTGCGCCTCGCTCATGGCGAAGCTCGCGCCGATGTGCGCAAAAGCTGCGATACTCGCGGTAATACATAAGGAGCATGGACAGCCGGTACTCAAGGCACAGCGCCGGTTTGGGGCCGCGCTTGCCGCCGGTATTCGGATGCGTGGAGGGTGGCTCGCTGGCCGCAGCGGCCAGCCGCATCTGCTCAAAGGTCGTTGGACTGAGTGCCACCAAGCGCTTGAACTTGGTGGCTTCCATCTCGCGAAGTTGTTCCCATCTCACCCAGAATACTTAACACATCCAAACTATTGTGAATGTGGTCTATTCTATGCGTAATCCTTGCTGCCACGGCCCGGAGTTGATGAAGACGGAGGGGAATTACTTCGCAGCCAGCGCTTTTTCGATGGCGGCGACCACGGCAGCGTCATCGGGCGTGGTGCGTGGCTCGAAACGCTGGAGGGGCTTGCCATCCTTGCCGATGAGGAACTTACCGAAGTTCCACTTCACATCGCCAGGGAAGGCACCTTCCTTGCCGGTCAGCGCGCTGTAGAGGGGGTGCTGCTCCGAACCTTTGACGTGCAATTTGTCAAACATGGGGAAGCTGACGCTGTACTTCGTGGAACAGAAGGTCTTAATCTCGTCGTTGGTGCCCGGCTCCTGCGCGCCGAAGTCGTTGCAGGGGAAGCCGAGGACGGTGAAGCCCTGGTCCTTGTACTTCTCATGCAGCGCCTGGAGCTGGGTGTACTGCTTGGTCAGGCCGCAGCGGGAGGCGACATTGACGATGAGCAGCACCTTGCCCTGGTAGGCTTTCAGGGTGGTGTCCTTCCCGTCAATGTCCTTGAGCGGGATTTCTGAGATGGACGGGGCGCTGGCGGCCAGCACGACGGCGGCCGAGGCAGCGAAGAGGAGGGGGGTGAGGAAATGTTTCATAGGACCAAGGAGACGCAGAATAAGGTCGGAACTTTCAAACGAACCTGCGCGCGTGGCTATGGACCTCACTGCCCGCTGCCGGTCCCCATCAGCCGCTGGGACATCTCAATGCTGGAGCGGGAGAGTGTCTTGAGCTGCTCGTGGTAGCTTTTCAGCGTCTGCATCTGCACGGGGCTGAGAAAGGCGGCGGCGCGTTGGGAGACGACCTGGGCATTGTCCTCGTACTGCTTCATCTGGCGCTCGATCATGTCCGCCGTGATGCGCGTGGGGTCCATGCCGGTCTGCGCACCGATGTTGGCGGAGCTGCCCGGCGTTTTGCGCACCTCGGTCATCAGGTCCACGAGCTGCTGCTCCTGCTGCTGGGAGAGCGGCTCGCTGGAGGCGCTGAAAAGGCTGCGACCCATCATGTCATACTGCGTTCGCTCCGGCTTGGTATCCTCCCAGTGCTGAAAGGTTTTCCAGTCATTATCGTCGTTGAGAAAACCCTTGATGGTGGCATCAAATGCCTGCTTCTGCTTTTCATACTGTGCGGTGAGTTGCTTGCGCTGATCGGGCGTCAGCTTCGGGTCCATCATCTTCAGACCCAGGTCCATCTCCGCCTTCTGGCGCTCGGTGAGCAGTTTTTTGAAGTGCTCCTTCTCCTCCGGGCTGAGCTGTAGGAACTCAAAGAGCCGTGCGTAGCTCATCTCCACCTGGATGGCCTGCTGTTGCTCCATCATCGCCCTCATGCCGGGATTGTTCAGCATCTCGCGCAATCCGCCGCCCTTATCTGCGGCTGACGCGCTGGCTTTCCCAGAAAGCGCGTCCGCCACATCTGTGCCAGGCTGAGGCACCTTTGCATTAGCCAGTGCAGTGGGCACTGGCGGCGGCGGGCGGCTGGAGAGCTCCTGCTTCAGGTCCAGAACGGTCTGCCGGGCCTCTTTCAACTCAGCCTCCAGCACTGCCATGCGCGGGTCAGGCGGCGCAGGCGTGGCTAGAATCCAGGACAGGGCGACGATGCAGGCCACGCACACGAGAGCCAGGGTCACGGTAATAGGTTTCATCAGATGCGTAGAGTTCGCATCTGTTGTAACCCTCTACGGCTGCATTGACGAGAAGGAAATACAGCCGATCTAAACCTTTAGAGACTCCACAACCGTGGCAGACGCCTTGGCGACCATGTCATCCAACGGATCTTCCAAAGGCACCTGCACTGGCTCGGCTTTACTCGTCACTTTGATAAACTTGCCTTCATATTCTGCCCAGTTCCCCAGGATCATCTTGGCACGCTGACTGTCGGTGGCTTCGAGATGGTCAAAGATCAACTTTTTGAGCCGATTAAGATCCTCGGGATCGCTGAGCTTTTCGCCCTTGATCATCTCGGCGTTGTGCAGCTTGGCGAAGCTGTCGGTTTCATCGAGCAGGTAGGCGATGCCGCCGCTCATACCGGCGCCGAAGTTTTTGCCGAAGCTGCCGAGCACCACGACGGTGCCGCCGGTCATGTATTCGCAGCCGTGATCACCGATGCCTTCGACGACGGCGGTGGCACCGGAGTTGCGCACGCAGAAGCGCTCACCCGCGCGGCCTGCGGCGTAAAGACTGCCGCTGGTGGCTCCATACATCACGGTGTTGCCCATGATGCTGTTTTCCCAGGTCTTGTACTCGGCGCTGATGCGCGGGCCGGGCTTGAGGATGAGTTCGGCTCCGCACAGGCCTTTGCCGACGTAATCGTTGGCCTCGCCGATGAGCGTGAGCTTGAGGCCACCGCAGGTAAAGGCGGCAAAGCTCTGACCGGCGCTGCCTTCGAGTGTGACATCCACCGTGCCGGGAGCAAGGCCGTGGTTGCCGTGGTTGAAGGCGATCTGGCCGCTGAGCTTGGTGCCGATGTTGCGGAAGGTGTTCTTCACCTTGTAGCGTAGCGGGCGCACTTTCATGCCGTCGCTGATGGCAAACTGTGCCTCCTGAATGATGCGGTCATCCAGCGGATGCTGGTCGAGTCCGTCATTGCGGTTCATCTGGCAGATGCGGGAAGAGTCCTGCCCCAGATCACTGCCGACATCGCGCAGGATGCGGTCGAGCTTGAGCAGATTGGCCTTCGGATGGCCGGGAACCTCGCGCTGCTTCAAAAATTCGGGTCGGCCGATCATTTCATCCATCGTGCGCACACCGAGGCTGGCCATGATCTCGCGCACTTCTTGCGCGACGGCGTTGAAGAAGTTCACGATCTGGTCCGGTGTGCCTTTGAACTTGGCGCGGAACTTCGGATCGGTCGTGGCGACGCCGACGGGGCAGTTGTTCAAATGGCACTGGCGCACATAGACGCAGCCGAGGGCGATGAGTGCGATGGTGCCGAAGTTGAACTCCTCTGCACCGAGGATGGCAGCGATTGCGATGTCGCGTCCGTTGCGCAAACCGCCGTCGGTGCGCAGCGTGATGCGCTCGCGCAGACCATTGAGCATCAAAACCTGCTGCGCCTCGGCGAGACCGAGTTCCCAGGGCAAACCGGCGTGCTTGATGGACGAGAGCGGACTCGCGCCTGTGCCGCCTTCGTGGCCGGAGATGAGGATGATGTCCGCGTTCGCCTTTGCCACGCCGGCGGCGATGGTGCCGACGCCGTTTTCGGCAACGAGCTTCACACAGACGCGGGCGCGCGGATTTGCCTCCTTCAGATCGTGAATGAGCTGCGCCAGATCCTCGATGGAATAGATGTCGTGATGCGGCGGCGGGCTGATGAGCATGACGCCGGGCGTGGTGTTGCGCAGCCGCGCGATCATGCGGTTCACCTTCATCGCCGGAAGCTGGCCGCCTTCACCGGGTTTCGCGCCCTGGGCCATTTTGATCTCCAGTTCCCACGCATTGGCGAGATACTCGGCGGTGACGCCGAATCGACCGCTGGCGACCTGCTTGATCTTCGAGTTCGCCCAGTCGCCGTTTTCATAGGGCTTGAAACGCTTTGGATCTTCGCCGCCTTCACCGCTGTCGGACTTGCCGCCGATGCGGTTCATCGCGATGGCAAGCGCCTCATGCGCCTCAGGCGAAATCGCGCCGAGGGACATCGCCGCTGTGGTGAAACGCACGCGGATGTCTTCGATCGGCTCCACCTCGTCGATGGAGATCGGGCCTTCCTCGCCGGGCACGAACTCAAACAAGTCCTTCAAAGCCGTGGGCGTGTTTTCTAGCGCGGCTTTCACATAGGTCTCGTAGTCTTCGTGTTTGCCGCTCTTGACGAAGGTGTGGAAGTTCTTGATCACCGGCCCGGTGACGGAATGCATCTCGCCTTTCTGACGCGGGCGGTAATAACCCGGATCACCGAGGTCGATGCTGGTCTGGCCCTCAGGCAAAGCGGTGCCGTAGCCCGCCGCATGACGTGCGAGTGCTTCTGCGGCGATCTCTTTGAAGCCGATGCCGCTGATCTGGCTGGCGCTGCCGATGAAGGCGGCCTGCATCACTTCCTCGCCGATGCCAACGGCTTCAAAAATCTGCGCGCCGGTGTAGCTGCTGAGCACGGAGATGCCCATCTTGCTCATGATCTTGAGCACGCCTTTTTCGAGGCCTTTGCGGTAGTTTGCCACGGCCTTGGCGAAGTCCATGCCGTCGAGCTGCGGCTTCTTCGCCGTTTTGTCCTGCTCCACGATCTCACGGATCGTTTCAAAGGCCAGATAGGGGCAAACCGCGCTCGCACCGAAGCCGAACAGGCAGGCCATTTGATGTGTGTCGCGTGCCTCGCCAGTGTCGATCACCAGACTGAGCCTCATGCGGATCTTCCTGCGGTTCAGATGATGATGCACCGCTCCGGTGGCCAGCAGGGCAGGGATGGCTGCGCGATCATGATCGAGCGCCCGGTCACTGAGGATGAGAATCTGCACGCGATCCTTCGCTGCTTTCTCCGCTTCCTGGCAGAGCCGATCAAGCGCGTGCTTCATGCCGTCCGTGCCTTCGGCAATCGGCCAGGTCGTGTCGAGAATGCGATGCGGATAATCCGGCAGCGCCTTGAGCGTGGTGAGCTCGTTTTCAAACAGGAAAGGCGAGTTCAGATGCACCACCTTCGCGTGCTCAGGAGTCTCGCCGAGCCAGTTGCGCTGCGAGCCGAGTACGACATCGAGGCTCATCACTGCGCGTTCGCGGATCGGATCAATCGGCGGGTTCGTGACCTGCGCGAAAAGTTGGCGGAAATACGAGGTGAGCAGGCGTGGCCGAGTGGACAGCACGCTTAGCGCCGCGTCATCGCCCATCGAATAAGTGGCCTCCTCGCCCTTCGCGAGCACTGGCGTGAAGGACATGTCGAGTTCCTCCTTCGTGTAGCCGAACGCAGCCTGCTTTTGCGACAGCGTGAGGATGTCGAGATCGCCTGCTGGCAGCTCGGGCGCGAGCGTGGTGAGGCTGGTGCGATTGTTGAGCCATTCACCGTAAGGCTTGCGGCTGGCAAGATCGGCCTTGATCTCGTCATTGAAGCGTACACGGCCACGCATGACGTCGATTTCCAGCATCTCGCCGGGCGCGAGGCGGCCTTTGCGCAGCACCTTAGCGTCGTCGATGGGCACGATGCCGACCTCAGAGCCGAGGGCGAAGATGCCGTCGCTCGTGAGCTTCCAGCGGCTCGGGCGCAGGCCGTTGCGGTCCAGACTGGCGACCACGCTGAGTCCGTTCGTGAACACCAGCGCTGCCGGGCCGTCCCACGGCTCGCTGAAGCACTCATGGTATTCGTAAAACGCCTTCAACTCGGCTGAAGTCGTCGGATCGATGCCATACGCGCTCGGCACCAACATCGCCAGCGCATGCACGGGATCACGTCCGCTTTGCACCAGCAAATCGAGTGCTGCGTCGAGGCTGGCACTGTCACTCTGGCCTTTGGTGATGAGTTCCTTCAAAAGCTGCTCCTCGCCTTCCCAGACGACGTTCTCAAAGTCGCTCGCGCGGCTGTTCAGCCAGTTGCGATTGCCACGCACGGTGTTGATCTCGCCGTTGTGCGCCAGCGTGCGGAACGGATGTGACAGCGCCCAGGTGGGGAAGGTGTTCGTGCTGAAGCGCTGATGGAAAATCGCGAACGCAGTCTCGTAATCGTCGCTTTGCAGGTCGGTGTAGAACTTCTGCAACGAAGACGGCAGCAGCAGCGCCTTATAGACGATGGTGCGATGCGAGAACGAGGCGATGTAGAAGTCCGCCAGCTTGTGAATGCGCGCCTTGAGCCGCATTTCACGACGAATCAGATAGAGCTGACGCTCAAACGGATTGTCATCCATGCCCTCCGGCCGGGCGACGAGCAATTGCTGGATCACCGGCATGGTCAGACGGGCCTTGTGGCCCAGCTCGTTTGGATTCACCGGCACATCGCGCCAGCCGATGACCTGGATGTCGCGGTTGCGCAGCAGACCCTCGGCGAGGAGGTGGATTTTCATCCGCTCGGTCTGGTCCGTGGGCATGAAAAACACGCCCACGGCGAGATCCATCGGGTGATCAAGCTCGAAGCGCATCTCGTCGATGAACGGCTGGAAAATCTTGTGCGGGATCTGCGTCAGCACGCCCGCGCCATCCCCGGTCACCCGGTCTGCGTCCACCGCCCCACGATGCTGCACATTGCAGACGCCGTTGATGGCGAGGTCCAGGATGGCCCGCGAGCGCTTTCCCTCAATGTTTGCCACGAATCCGACCCCGCAGGCATCACGTTCATTGTCAATGCTGTGGAGTGATCCCTCGTTGGGTATATTTTGGTCGTAAAAAGGGTATTTCATTGGGCAAAACTTCCCGTCTCCGCCAAAAGACGCCGCCTTGGTCAGTAGGGCGGAGAGTGGGTACTATTCAAAACGGATGATAAGCAGGGACAGTGCCAAAAAGCGCAGGCATGGGGCAAGCTTGAAGGGTCATTCCATGTCCAACACCTTCCACAGAAAAGCCCATTCGTCGGCTGTTTCCTCGATCACCTTCAAGAGCGCGGTTCCAGCCCCGTGACCGGCGCTGGTTTCGATGCGGATCAGGACGGGCGGGCCGTCCTTGGCCTGGCATTCTTGGAGCCGCGCGGCAAATTTAAAGCTGTGCGCGGGCACCACGCGGTCGTCGTGATCGGCGGTGGTGATAAGCGTGGCGGGATAGCAGGTTCCAGGCTTGAGGTTATGCAACGGGGAGTAGGCGTAGAGTGTCTTGAACTCCTCTGCATTTTCGCTGCTGCCGTAGTCGATCTTCCAGGCCCAACCGATGGTGAACTTGTGAAAGCGCAGCATGTCCATGACACCGACAGCGGGCAGCGCGGCTCCATAGAGTTCGGGGCGCTGTGTCATGCACGCGCCGACGAGCAGGCCGCCATTGCTGCCGCCCATGATGGCGAGCTTCTTCGGCGAGGTGTACTTCTCCTTCTGCAGCCACTCGGCGCAGGCGATGAAGTCATCGAAGACATTCTGCTTCCGCAGCTTCGTGCCTGCGAGATGCCACTCCGCGCCGTATTCGCCGCCGCCGCGCAGGTTTGCCAGGGCATACACGCCGCCCATCTCCAGCCAGATGGCGCGGGCGATGGTAAAGTTTGGCGTCAGGCTGATGTCGAACCCTCCATAGCCGTAGAGCAGCGTGGCGTGGCTGCCGTCGGGTTTCAGACCCTTTTTATGCACGATGAACATCGGCACCCTGGTGCCGTCTTTGCTCGTCACAAAGACCTGCTTCGTCTCGTAGGGACTGCTGTCGAAGTCCACCTGCGGCTGCTTCCAAAGCGTGCTTTTGCCGCTGGTGACATCATAGCTGTAAACCGCCCCCGGCGTGGTGAAGCTGGTGAAGGCGTAGTGGGTGATCTTGTCCTGCCGCCTGCCGCCAAAGCCGCCCACGGTGCCGATGCCGGGCAGCTCGATCTCGCGGATCAGCTTGCCGTCCAGGTCGAACGCCCTCATCGTCGAACGTGCGTCCTGCAGATACCCGCAGAGGAGTTGGCCGCCGACGCAGGAAACGCTTTCCAGCTTGTGCTCACTTTCGGGAATGATCTCGCGCTCGCGCCAGTGCTCGCGCTCCGGCTTCGCCACATCAATGGCGATGACACGGTAGCGCGGCGCCTTGAGGTCGGTGTGGAAGTAAAAGACGCTGCCGATGTTCTCGATGAAGCCGTACTCGGCGTCGAAGTCATTGAGCAGCTCCACGACCTTCGCGCCGGCCTGCGTGAGATCCTGGTAGAACACGCGCTTCTTCGGATCCGTGCCGTGGGTGACGCTGTAGATGAGGTAGTGGCCGTCATCCGTCACGCCGGCGTGCAGCCCCCAGTCCGGCTGGTCGGGGCGCGCATAGACGAGCCGGTCCTCTCCCTGCGGCGTGCCCAGCCTGTGAAAGCACACGGTCTGGTTCTTGTTCGCCTCCGTCAGCGCCGCGCCTTCCTTCGGCTTCGGATAACGGCTGTAGTAAAAGCCGCTGCCGTCCTTGGCCCACGACGCGCCGCTGAACTTGACCCACTCGACCACATCCTCCGTGTTCCTGCCCGTGGCGATGTCCTTGACGCGGAACTCCTGCCAGTCGCTGCCCGCCTTTGACACGCCATAGGCCAGCAGCCTGCCGTCCTCGCTCGGCGCGATCTCGGTCAGCGAGGTGGTGCCGTCCTTTGAGAGCGTGTTCGGGTCCAGCAGCACGCGCGCCCCGGCATCGAGGGAGTCGGCCACAAACAGCACGCTCTGGTTTTGCAGGCCGGAGTTGCGGTTGAAGAACCACTGGCCGCCCTGCTCGAAGGGCACGCCCGTGCGCTCGTAGTTCCACGCCTTCTCCAGCCGCGCGCGGATCTTTGCGCGCTGCGGGATGGCCTTGAGAAAGCCGGACGTGACCTCGTTCTGCGCCTTCACCCACGCCTTGGTCTCCTCGCTGTTGTCATCCTCCAGCCAGCGGTACGGATCGGCGACCTTCGTGCCGTGGTAGTCATCAATGACGCTGTCGTCCTGGCGGGTGGCGGGGTAGGACAAAGGCTCGGCAAAGACGCAGGCGGACACGAGGCAGAGAAGGAGGGTCGGTTTCATCGCGGCAGGAAAGCGGGGCGAATCTCCAGATTCGCTCGGCGGCAAGGGAACGAACTTGGAAGTTCGTTTTACAGGGCTGGCTTTAGATAGCCCAGAGACCCCATCACAGCGCCGATGATGACCGCGATGACCACGACGACCGGAGCAGCCACCACGCGGCGCTTTGCCAGCACGGGGAGAAAGCCTAGCACGAGCCAGAGGCCGATTTTGATGTAAACCCAGACTGGCAGCGCCGAAAAGTGGCCCATCTTCGCCAACATGCCGAACCCGGACACGAGACTGAGAAGAAGGCCGATGCCGTGCCACTTCATGGCGGACTTGGCGCTTTCTGAGGAAAGCAAGGCACCGAAGCCAATGAAGACAAGAATGAGACCGACGATGTGGAGGATGTGATAGGCTTGGAGGGGCATAGAGTCACCCTACCACCATTCTCCCGCGTTCGACAAGTGCGGTGATCGTCACCGCAGCCCGTCTGGACTTTCCCGGATGGCTTTCAGCCCTGTGGCAGCAGGATCGGGATGCCCTGGTCTATCGGGAAAAAGCGGTCACCATCCACCGTAACGAGTGCCTGCTCCCCCTCCGGGCGCGCGTGCCTATCCAGGTCCGCCGCTGTGGCCCAGCGCAGGGGTTGGTGTGTGTCCGGGCAGCGCAGGCTGGGGAGGAAGTCGTTGATCCAGTCGAGTGGCATACAGGCGGTATTTTTAATAGACAGGCACGGCGGCATCCACTTCGCGGGACCAGGCGGTGATGCCGCCCGCCATGTTCCACACATCGCTATAGCCCATCTCGCGCAGAAGTGTCACCGCCTTGGCACTGCGACCGCCGAGCTTGCAATGAACGATGATTCTCTCCGTGCGCGGGATTTCACCCGCCCGCGCGGCCAGCTCCCCCAGCGGGATGAGCGTGGCCCCGGCGATGCGCGCAGCGGCGTGCTCGTCCGGCTCCCGCACATCCAGCAGGAAGTGCGGCTCGCCGCGCTGGCGCAGCGCGTGGAGATCATGCACGCTGAACGTGGGCACAGCGGTGATGCCGCAAAAGCCCTGGTAGTCCACCGGCTCAGTGATCGTGGGCTGCGTGCCGCACACCGGACAGTCAGGATCGCGCCGCAGGGTGAAGGTGCGGAAGCGCAGGCTGAGGGTATCCACATGCAGCAGTTTCCCGGTCAAAGGCGTGCCGATGCCGGTCAGGAGTTTGATGACCTCCAGCGCTTGTAGTGTGCCCACCAGTCCCGGCAGCACGCCCAGCACGCCGCCTTCCGCGCAGCTCGGCACCAACCCCGGAGGCGGTGGCATTGGCGACATGCAGCGGTAGCACGGCCCGCCCAGATGCGGGGCGAAGACGCTGACCTGCCCCTCAAAGCGCAGAATGCTGCCATACACATTTGGTCGCCGCAGCCACACGGCCACGTCATTGGAAAGGTAGCGCGTGGGGAAGTTATCCGTCCCGTCCACGATCACGTCATAGCCCGCCGCGATGCTCATGGCATTCGCCGCCGTGAACATCTCCGGGTACGCGATGACTTCCAGGTGCGGATTAATCCCGCACAGCCGGTCCCGCGCCGCGTCCAACTTCGGCCTGCCGACATCCTTTTCCCCGAAGAGCACCTGGCGCTGGAGGTTCGACACCTCCACCACGTCCGGGTCCACCAGCCCCAGCGTGCCCACGCCCGCCGCCGCCAGGTACATCGTCAGCGGGGATCCCAGCCCGCCCGCGCCAATGCACAACACCCGCGCCGCCTTCAGCCGCTGCTGCGCCTCCATGCCAAACTCCGGCATCGCCAGATGGCGCGCGTAGCGCTGGAGTTCGGCAGGGGAAAGGTCAGTCATAGGGGGAAAGGGAGCACCTCCTGCATCATGCATCAACCCTGCACGTCGGCTTTGATGTCGGCTACTCCCAGCCGCGCACCTTCACATGGACCTGGGCGCACCTGCCCATGTAATGGTCCATCTGGTAGTCCTGCGCGGCCTTGAGCATGTGCTGCTTCGCCTTCGCCGCATCCCCCAGGGCCTCGTGGTAGAGGCCGAGGTAGAGGTGGGCGTAGCAGCGGTGGTTTTTCAGGTCTTCGCCCGTGCCCGTCTCCGCCGCCTTCAACACTGCCTCGTCGCTGCCTTTGCCCGCAAAGAGTTCATGCACCTCCTTCATCGGCACGCGCGTGTCGCCCTCAATGGGTATCAGCGCCTTCCGCGCTGCCTCCACGCTCTCCGCCCGCGCCACGCAGAGGAAGTGCCAGGCCGCGTTCTCCACATCGGCGGTATTCACGGTCTGATGCGTCCCGAACTGCTCGCGCCCGCCCTTGTAGTCGCCCGCATAGTAGAGCGAGAGCCCGCGCTGCCAGAGCTGCGGCTTGGCCTCGGGCTTTAGGGCGATGAGTTTGTCAAAGGCCGCCACCGATTCCTTCGGCTTCGCTTCAAAAAAGAAGTCCACCCCTTGGCGAAAGAGTTGGTTGGGCGTTGGCGCTTCTTTTTCCTGGGCTGCAAGCGGCAGGCAGAGGGCGGTGAGCAGGAGGGTGTGGAGTTTCATGAGAGGTATGGTGTGTTCGTTCAGCGGTCACTTTTCCGGTCTGTAAAAGCGGCCCATGAACTCCAGTATCTTCCCGCGCAACTCGTCGCCGTCCACGATGCCGTTGTGCCGGTAGATCACCTCGCCGCCGGGGGCCACCACCAGCGTGTGCGGGATCGGCCCCGGCCACTCAGGGTCCAGCGCCTGCACCAGCGCGTCCGTGTTGGCCTCGTTGAAGACATAGGCGTTGCCCTTGCGGCCCTCTTCCTTGAGGCCGGGCTTGAGCTTTTCTGGCACGATGGCGTTATGTTTCTCCAGGAATGCCTTCACGTCCGCTATCATCGCCGGGTCGTCCATGCTGATGCTGATGAACTCAAAGTCCCGCAGCCCGAACTTCCGCGAGGTGGCGACCAGCTCCGGGAACTCCTTCACGCACGGCCCGCACCAGGTGGCCCAGACATTGAAAAGCCGGACCTTCGCCGTGTCGTTCCTGCGCAGCGCGGCGATGCCCTTCGCGTCAATCAGCTCCACCACCACCTCGCCCTTCTCCCACTTGTCATTGTCCGCCGTGACCACGTCGCGCTTGCCCAGCCACTTCGTCGAGCAGCCGTGCGGCTTTGTCACTGCCACCGGCACCGGATTGCCTGCCAGCAGCGCCTCGATGGCGTTGCGCGCGTCAGGAGAAGTCACCGTGGACTCGTCGGCATAGCGCGAGTCATCCAGGCGGCCCTGGTAGCGGAGCCTGCGCTCCTTGTTGAAGATCATGACATGCGGCGTGGCCAGGCAGCCGTAGGCCAGCGCGGTCTTCTGCGTCTCGCCATCAAAGAGATAGGGGAAATTGAAGTCCTGCTCCTTCGCATGGCGCTTCATTTCAGGAAAGCTGTCATTGTACTTCGAGTAGCCCAGCTCATCCGGGCGCAGCGCCGCCGGGTCGTTCGGATTGATCGCCACCACGCGCAGCCCCCGGCCCTTGAAATCCTTCACAAGCTTCTTGATGCGGCCCTCGACAGCCTGCGAGGTCGGGCAGTGGTTGCTGAGGAAGGCGATCATCAGCAGCTCGGCGTCCGCATAGTCCTTGAGCCTGTGCTTTTCCTCATCAATGCCGATCAGCTCAAAGTCCGGCGCAGCTTCCCCGATCTGAAGCTCATGGAAACCCTCCGGCATGGACGCGGCGGCCTTCTTCTTGGGCGCGGCTTCGGCCAGGGCCAGCACAGGCAGGAGCAGGGAAAGGGCGAGGACGTTTTTCATGGCGGCAATGAAGCATGAACGGAGGCAGGAGGCGAGAATTTGCGCAGCCCGCCTGGCACTTGCCATTCGGGCGGCAAAGGATTACAGGCGCGCCATGTCCAACACCGTCAAAATCGTTGACCCCCAGGCCGCCGAGGCTCCCAAGATCGCCATCGCACCCGCGCCGAACGCCGCCTACGCGAACGTCAGCCGCATCTTCGCCACACCGAACGAGGTCGTGCTCGACTTCGCCATGAACCTGAACGCCTTCGGCCCGCTGATTGAGGAGGAGGCCCGGATCGTCAGCCGCGTCGTCACCTCCTACGACGGTGCCAAACGCCTCTGGCTGCACCTCACGCAGACCCTCCAGGCCTACGAGCAGAAGTACGGAGTGATCGAGCTGGACGTGGCGAAGCGGGTGAAGGGGTGAGTTCCTCCATTGGTTTAGAAATCAGAATCCCCATGCCACATCTCCACCCTTTTGAATCCTGGCTGTCCGTCGCAATGGATCAGGTGGATGATTTGCTGGGCAATCCCCCACCGATTGAGTGGTTGGAATTTTGGTTAAATCCACGCAGGCTTCGTGGCAGTGACTTTTTAATGAGATGGTCGCAGGGGTCTGGAGCGAACGACGCCTGATAGAGGCTGTGAACGAAACCGTCGAATTTCACGCTCTGCCCTACGGCCCTAGCGGAACAGCTCCGAGCGGCACGGTGAGAGAGTTTGAACTCTATTTTGAGCGTCTTGAGGCGGCAGGTCTTGGACGGGTCAAGCGGCCAGATTTGCTGATCTTCAAGAAGTCAGACATGGCTGAGGTTGATCAGCTTATGCAGTCAGCCGGAGGTCTTTCAGAACTGCCCTTTATTCAGGAGAACGACGAGCGAATCAAAGCCATACTGAGCCGAGCGTTAATCGCTGTCGAATGTGAGAACAGCCTGTGGCGTGGTCGCAAAATGCCAGATTTCAATACACCCCTGCGTCCACAAAGGCGGCTCGGTGGTAATCTCGGCCTGAAAGCCGCAGCGGTTTTGCCGACAATTATCATCAAGGAGGAAGATCGTGAGCCTCTGCGTCTTTGGCAGCAGGCACACGGGGTTCCAATTCATGTATGGCATGTGTTCTTTGATCTTGCCTTTGGCCTGCCCTTTGATCGTGCCGAAGAGTTGATTGCGACCAAGCTGACAGAGCCACGAGTCCAAGTATTTCAGGCACCAGGTGGCGCGACCACGCGCAAAACCATCTTCAAACACTACTATCATTATGCTTATCCTTTGGGCGAGAGCATTGAGGAACCAAAGCTCCTGCCAGCCTTTGTTGAAGACAAGAACGGGCACATCCTGCCCTATGTGACGTTTGATGGCGGCCGGTTGCGGTTGCTTTCCCAGTCTCTGGATGTGTTGAGGGGCATCAACCCTTGATGTGCAATTTATGGTCACCCTAGCCGCCGATTCATTCCAAAAACTGCCACATGCCTGGAGTGAGCGGGAGCAACTGCGCGAAAAGGGCCAGTTTTGGACGCCTGCCTGGCTTGCGCGAGTCATGTCATCATGGGTGACAGAACATTCTGCCGACATTCTTTTTGATCCAGCCGTAGGCCCTGGAACTTTCTTTGCCGCTGCACGGAGTGTGGGTTTCGCAGGCAAATTTGAAGGCTACGAACTTGATGAAGATGCTTTCGCGGATGGAGGTAAGCTGGGTCTCAATCACCGTGATTTCAAGCATGTCATAGTCGGGGATTTTATCGCAGCCAGAGCCTCTTGCAAAACCTTCAAGATGCAAGGTCGCGGAGAGTTTTTTCATCTCACGATGGCGGAGCTTTCATCGCATCGGATCACCCTTGGCTCTGAGTGCTCGGCATTGGCTTTCACGAGTGTG
>Ga0247843_1001714_pt1 | contig 42904 bp, 44 predicted proteins | sample LaCruzMarch2017__FD_192420 | JGI IMG/M metagenome (GOLD analysis project Ga0247843, IMG submission 192420) | Freshwater microbial communities from meromictic Lake La Cruz, Castile-La Mancha, Spain - LaCruzMarch2017_8m | ecosystem: Environmental > Aquatic > Freshwater > Lake | place: Spain...
CTCAAGGATCAGCACCCGGCACCCGATGAAGACAAAAAGGAGGTCGCTTAGGTCCAGGTTTGCTTCAGCCAGATTCACTGATTGCTGCGCAGCCCCTTGGTAACACCTATTTGCGACGTACTACGCGGCCGAAAGAGCTTGGAAACACCGCGGATTTCGCTGAGACTTGCAGGCTCCTCGGTTACAGGCGACGTTACGAGGCGACGTGAAACTGACGCGCCGACCCTTTGGCGACCCCTGGGATGACCCTATACTTCTCAGAATGAGGGTGTGGGGTTGCTTGGTGGTCGGTGCCTTCTGCTCGAGTTTTGCCACCGCCCAAACGCCCTCTTCAAAGCCCAATCCGATCACAGACGAGCTGCACGCTCCTCACGAGACTCTCGAGGAGATCGCCAGTGTCTACAAAGACATGGGCGTTTTGCAGCGTCGAGCCATGCCCAAGGCGGGGCGATTTCTGATTTCGTCCTACGGGAGCCTGGATTTTTCGGACGGGCCTTACTCCATGTACGGATTGAATCTGAACCCGGGTTACGCGTTCAGCGATTTCTTTGAGGTCTACCTGAACTTTGTTCCTCTCTACATCAACACGGCTCGCTCCATCGTGGGCAAGGTAGAGAGCCTGACGCTCGCAAACGGAGAGAAAGCCACGATTCTCTTTTCGAAACCCAAAATGAGCTACGGGGGCGAACTGCTTTGGGCGCCTGCCTACGGCAAGGACAGCATCGGATCCCGCCGTGTCGTACGCTCGGATACGTTTTTCAAGCTCGGTGCTTCGATGGTCAAGTACGAGGATGACAGCGGGCTCAGGTTCTTGCTGGGCGTCGGCAAAACTTTCTTTTGGCCCAAGTATTTTGGATTCCGCATCGCCGCGGTGGGGTCGTATCAGCAGACGATTCTTGACGGCGAGAAGGGCTATCGTTTCTACGCGATCGCCGAAGCCGGGGTCGTAGGCTACTTTTAATTTCGGGAGACGGAGAAACACATGCTCAGCGTTCTGACTCTCATGATCGACAAAGGCGGCTTCGCCACCTGGCTCATTTTCTTGAGTGCGGCCTTGCTGATGGTGCTGGCAATCGAGCGGGGCGTGGCGCTTTTCCTGAGGCTTTCCTACAACACCAAGGACGCCATGGAATCCATCCGTACTCAGGTGCTCGGGCGCAAGTACGTGGAGGCCCTGCAAGTTTGCAACGTCCGCTCCGCGGCCCCTGACCTTCAGGTCGTGAAATCCGCGCTGCTCGCCGTCGAAAGCGGTCGCGAGGCCATGCGGTCCGCTCTGGGCGGTGCGGTCCTCAACGTGTCGGGTCTCGTGGATGCCCGCTTGCCCTTTGTGGCGCTCATCGCGAACGTCTCCACGTTGCTCGGGTTGTTGGGAACGATTTCGGGGATGATCCAAACTTTCGCGGCCATCGGCAACGCCGATGCCGGCGAGAAGGCCAAGATGCTGGGCGAAGGGATTTCCGAGGCTATGTACGCCACGGCGGCCGGGTTGCTGGTTGGCATTGCGGCGATGATTCTGCACACGATATTTACTTCTCGCGCGGACCGCATCATCTCCAAGGCGCAAGATGCGGGGCTCAAGGTGGTCACGTGGGTCGAGCAGGCCGAGCGCGGCGGAAAAACCAAGTGAATGAAGGCGACCCGCGGTGATGAACGAGGATGACCTCCTTTTCGTAAAGCGGCGACGCACGATGCGCGAGCCTAGCCTCGTGCCGATCATCGACATGATGACCACGGTCATCTTTTTCCTGCTCCTCTCAGCGGGCTTCACCGAGTTCACCAAGCACACGCTCCCGCCCTCGAAAACTTCTACGATCACGGATCCGGTGGCGCCTCCTCCGCTCGCTCCCAAGCTCATCGTGGGCAAAGAGGGGGACGGACTCGCGCTCCTCCTCACCTGGGGCGGGACGGAGCCCGGCATCGAGCGAAAGAAAATTACCGAGGAAGAACTGGAGTCCAGCGTGCGGGACTTCTTGACTCCGTTTCACGAAAAGTACCCGGCCGAGAAATCTCTGCAGATGGCGCTCGAGCCTGGCCTGCCTTATCGGCACCTCATCGGCGCGATGGACGGAGCGCGTGAGATGCTCCCGGACCTCGTCCTCATTTCCGGCGAGGAAGCCGAAGCCCGGATGCGCGCCACGCCCGGTCAGTCGGAGGGTCCATGAGCGGGGGTGGGGGCGGCGGAGATCGCCGCAAGCGTGGAGACTTTGAGCTTCCGCTCACTCCGATGATCGACCTGTTCTCGATGATCCTCATTTTCCTGGTGCTCACGACAACCTTTGGCGCGGCCGACATGAATGTTCCGGCGGGGTTGTTCCTGCCGAAGAGTCGCAGCAAGGAGAGCCCGGAGTCCGCTCCCCAAGTGGCTCTTTGGCAAGGCAAAGCGCGCGCCTCGTTTTTACCGGAAGATTTTTCGGTGAAGTTTCTCCTGGAGCCCGGCCATGAGGTTGAGATCGAGGCCTATCGCACGAAGCTCAAGGCTTTCGTGGCGGCGCTCCCCGGCGAGGCCCGCGGGTCGGGCGTTTTGCTCAATGTGATCGCGGATCGAGACACGCCCTACCGCGAAGTTTTTGCTGTTACCAAGCTCTTCCGCGAATCGGGTTTTGAGAGCATGCTTTTTGCTGCGCAAGGGGGCGTCAAGTGAAGCTTGCCTGTCGCGCGTTGGCTCTCTTCCTGGTTTGCGTCGGGGCCTTGAGTGTCGCTGCCGCTCCGGATCCCCAAGCTGCGCGGGCTCTGGCTAAAGAAGGAAGGATGCTTGCGTTGCGCGTGCATCTCAAAAAAGTGGCTCGCGAAGGGGCGCTCACTGCGCCTGCCTGGCTTGCCTATTGGCGTTTGATCCTGGATTACCCCGAAGTTGGCTACGATCTCCTTTACGCTTGGAAAAACGTGGCGCCACCAGGCTCGGGCGACAACAAGATCAATCTCCTTTTTGATCAAGCCCAGGACAAAGCGCTGGCCGGCGATTTCAAGGGCGCGGCCGCCACCTACCTGCACTTGGCCAAAGCGCTTCGGCCCCGACTCGGCGCCGCTCGATCCGATCTGCGCACGTTTTATCCTTTCGTGTTGCAGGGCCTCGGACGTGCGCTGTACGCGATGGGCCGCTACGAGGATTCGCTGCGGGTGTTCAACGGCATTCCGTCGTCTTTTCCGCGTTATCGGCAGGTGGTCTTTGAGCGAATGTGGGCCGCCTTCCGCGCTGGCAATATCGACGAAACGCTCGGCGCGACGGCCACCCAGCGCTCGCCGTTCTTTGAGACCATCCTGGAGCCCGAGGCTTTTCTCATCGAGGTCTACCTTTTTCGCCGCCTTTGTCGGGAGGACGACGCAAAATCCTCGCATGCGTACGTCCAGGATTCCGAGCGGCGCATTCGCGACGGTCGGTGGGGCATGAAAGAGTGGGTCCGGCGCGATCTGGAAACGAGCGCGCTCTACCACCTCATGGAAACCAAGACCACGGACGCGGAAGAAGCGCAGGAAGCGTCTCGCATTCGCGTTGCGCTCGAGAAGCGTTTTGCCTCCGAAAAGGCTCGTTTGCTCCGTGATTTTACTCAGGTGCGGGCGTACTCGCGCCTTGCGCTGCTGCCCTCGGCAAGGCATCTCCTGAAGCCTATTCAGAAGCTTCCGAGTCGCGAGCAACTCTTGGCGCAGGACCTTGAGATCTGGCCGGCGGATTCGGGCGAGGCGTGGGTTGACGAGCTTGGCCGCTTCCGTTTCTTAGGGGAATCGCGATGCGCGACGACTCCTTGATCCCCGGCGTGAAATCTATTTCGTTCTTGGGCATCGCGCTTGTTTTTGCGCCGGCGCAGGCTGCGCCCAAGTTCGACAGCTCGGCGCTGACGGCTGGGAAGACGGCGGTTGGCTCCCCGACCAAGGCCACACCTGCGCACGCGACGAGCAAAAAAGCCATCGTCGACAGTTCGTTGAAAGGCGGCGAGATCTCGGAAGAAGAGAGCAAGGAGCTGGTGGAATCCATGTCCTTGTTGCTGAAGAATCCGCCGGCGGGTTCTCAAGAAGTGCGTTTGCGCTTGGGACGCGCTCAGGCGCTCATGACGCTCGCCCGCGCTTCCTTGCTTCGGTCCAAGAGTTCCAAGCTGAGTGCCAGTGACGAGAATCGGCTCGCCATGGCACGTTCGGACGTGGCCAAAGCCCTCAAGAATCCGTCTTTGAGCGCCCCGGATCGCGCTCAGGCGTGGTACTTGGCGGGGCTCTCGTATGTTTACTCGGACTCTCCTGCCAAAGCGCTGCCCTATCTTGAGAAGGCCTATTCGAGCTATCCCAAGGGGCACGATGCTCGCGAGTGGATCGGTATCTACTTAGCCGAAGAACTTTTCGAACGAGGCGATTTCGCTCGCTCGATTCCCTACTATGCCGAGGCTTCCGCTCCTCGATCCCCTTACCGCAACCTGGCTCGCTACAAGACGGCTTGGTGTCTGCTCAACCTTAAGCGCGTTCCCGAAGCCGAGCGGGTTTTCACCGAACTGGCAAAAGATCCCGCGTCCGAGGCTTTTGGACGGGACAGCCTCAAGGACCTCGCGTTTATTTCGGCCCGTTTTCGCAACGACACGGAAGCCTTGGAACTCGTCAAGCGCCTGGGGCTTCAGGGCGATGCGCGTACGGAGTTTCTTCGTCGGGTTCAGGACCAACGCGAGGCGCAGAACGACATGGACCCCTCGGCGCCCGTGTTTCGCTCGCTCCTTGCCGCCGAGAAAGATCCCGCCCGACGCATCAAACTTTGGCTGAGCGTGGTACGCGGCACTTATCGCCAGTACGCGGATAGCCGTCATTTCGATGCCTTGGAGCATGTCTACGAGGAAGTTCGCAAAGCCGGTTGGAAGCCCGGCACGCCCACCTTCAACGAACTTGCCGATCCCATCGATCAGGAGACGCAGCGTTTGTTGCGCTCGTTCGTGGAAACTTACGCCGATCGCACCCGGACTCCGGACGCCAAGTACGCCCGCAAAGACGCGCTCGCCGTGCCCTTGGGGCGCGCCTTCCAGTACTATGAGCACTATTTTCCCGCATCGCCCCGCTTGCCCGCGATTCTCGAACTCCACGCGGACGTCTGCCAGAGCGAGAAAGACTGGCCTTGCGTAAAAGAGACTTCGCGTCGTCTGCTGGCGTTGCCGGATTCGGCCCAAGGGCCCCGGGCCTCGGCTGAGATTCGTGGCATCGAGGCCTGCGATCGCTTGAAGGCCTACGAGAAGTCGGGGACTGACGAGTTCTGTCGCGGTATTCTAGAATCCTTCGTGACCTCGCAGGAGAAAGCGCCCGAGTGGCCAGTGGCGGCAGCCAAGTTGGCCGAGCTTCGGGTGAGCGAGGGCAAGGCCGGCGAGGCGAATGCTCTCTTTGAGAGTTTGTGGAAGCGCGATCCTAAGCCCGCCGTTTTCCAACGTATTCAGCGGCTGCGCTTCGACGCGGGTCAGCTGGATGAGTTGATCGCGGATCCGCGCAACTCCAAGCAGGCCACCGAGCCGGGTCTCAGGGAAATCCTGCGCGAGGCTCATCTGAAGAAAGCCTTGCTCGGCAAGGCGGCGAGTTCCGAGGACGACTACCGTAAACATCTCGAAGGCTTTCTTGCGCTCTCCCCGGATCCGGCCAAAGCCGCCGTGGCTCGCGCCGATTTGATTCGTTTTTTATTGGACAAAGGAGCCTCTGGCGCCGCCGTGGCTGAACTTCTCAAAATCAAAACCGCGGAACGTCTTCGCCCTCCCTTTCGCCCGCTGATGCTTGAAGCTGCTTATGAGCGACTCAAAGAAGGCGATGCCGCGGGCGCGAGTGCGTTATGGAAGGGTGAGCGCATGGGGGGCAAAGACTTGCCCCTCTTGCAGGCTTACGTCGACGTGGCCTCAGGGCGTTGGCCGAGCTCGATCAGTTTGCTCACGGCCGCGGACCGGGAACACATCCTGGGATTGCTGGCCCTCTCACGTCCTCGTGCTACGGTCACGGCACTCTCTTCTCTCAAGAAACTCAACGCCCGTGAGCGGGCTTTGCTGTTGTTTGCTTTGCGCATGGACAGGGGACAGTGGATATTCCCCGTGGATCCTGCCTCGGCGAAGCTTCTGGGCCCCTCGCTGCCCGTGTCGATGCGACCGGCTGCGAACTTCCCGCTTCTTACGAAGATCAGCAAGGTGCCTCTTCTCACCCCTCGGCTGAAGGGCCGGGCGCTCGAGAAAGCGGTTGGCAGTGTTTCGGCGCAACTGCGAGGCTTGCGCACTCGGTACACTCAGGAAGCCGGGCGTATGCCGGCTGATTTTCGTGCTCGTTCGGCGGCCGATCTGGCCGCGAAAGAGAAAGCGGTGGGAGAAGCGATCCTCCGGAGTCCCCTTCCAAGCGGGCTCTCTGCGGCTGAGAGGGAGAAGTACGGAGCGGCTCTTCAGGAGGCCGCGCAGGAGTTCCTTGATCAAGCGGCCGGCTACGCGCGCATTGCCGAGGAATCCAAGAGAGGTGCTGAGGAATCGGTTACTTCTCCCAAGCTCGTAGAGTTCTCGGATGCGAGCTGGCCTTGGCCGCAGGACGTTCCCGCTCTGGAGCAGTGGCGCAAGGACGCTCGCGCCAAGCGCCTGGACCGCGCTCTCGTTGGCGTAGTGGCCGCTAAGATCCGTGGTCTCGACGCTGGCGCGGCTCTCGTGGCTCGTGCCGGCCTGGTGCTTCTTGCCAATTCGTCGGAACCCGCACAGCGTTTCCTCGCTACCGAGCTCAAGCAGGGCGGCAAGGAAGAGCTTCTGCGCCAGGCGGGACCCGCCACCGACAAAGCGATCGAGAGGGAAGAAACAGATGACATCGAAGGCTAAGGTTCTCGTTGTTTCGGCGGCGTTTCTGTTCCTAGGAATGGTTTCCACGGGATCGCGCGCTCAGGACAAGACAGCGCGCACGGCCGTGCCGCCGCGCGGAGATGGGCGCGTGCTTGATTTCGACGCCGACGTGATCGAGGGCGAGCGCCAGCGCCCGGATTTCCTGTTTCAAACCGGAACGCCGGGTGTGTCGCTGGATTCGCTCCTTTTTGGTCGAAAAGATTTCAACGACTTCCTGAAGGTCGATAAAAAACGTCGCCCCACCTACGTGGTGCCCAACACGAAGGCGCGTCCATGAAGGTTCTCAGCATCGCTCGCGAGGGGCACGTGATCCTCAGGATTCCCTTGGTGAAGCCGGCACTCACGGTCGGACGCTCTCCTGCGTGCGATGCCGTTCTGCGCTTGGCGGGCATCGCGCCGATTCATTTTTTGGTGGAACGTCTCGATGCCTCGGAAGCCGAAGATGGCTCCGGAGAATGGACTGTCGTGGACATTTCCAAGGGTATCGACGGCCCGGGCGAGGGCGTGCTCGTGAGCGCGAAAAGCGTGGACTACGAAGGATTCCGCTTTGCGATCGAGACCGACGCGCTCGAGGCTCGTCCCGATATTGGCGGGGCCATTCATCAACGTTTCACGGAAGAACGCGCACGAAAACTTCCTTCGGTGCCGGTGCAAGGGGCCGGGGCTCGCTTTCTCGAGATTGCACACATTCGCTCTGATTCAGGTGCGGTCGAGGAACTTTTGCATTTGAGCGTGCCTGTCGGCAAATCCCTCTTGAGTCCGCTTCCTGCGCTGCCGCAGGTTCGGATCTCTTATGATTCGAACCAGGGCGATGTGCCCGTGCGCATGCAGCTGCCTCAGGTGTCGGGCGTGAAGATCTGGTCGCGTCAAGGTGCGTACAAGCCAGGCGCCACGGATTTTGCTTTCGCGTGGTCCGACATGTTGCGCCTAACGTGGAAGGATCGCGACTACTATCTTCGTTTCGTGGCGAAGATGCCCGTGCCCGAAGCTCCGCGCATGGTGATCGAAGATCGAATGTTCGCTTCGCTGCTCGGGTGGGTTTTCCTTCCGCTCTTCTTGATTATCGTGGCGCGCGCGTTCTTTCATGTCGAACCTGAGGTGCCGATCGTTCCGCCGCCGCGCGTGGCGACGGTTGAGGTGAAGGGACCCGTGGAAGTAGCGCCCGAGCCCGTGCCATTGCCCCCGCCTCCGCCGCCACCCGTGGCGGCCGTGGCCCCGACGGAGCCGATTAAGGAAGCGCCCGCGGGCTTGGACGTGCCGAAGTCAAAAGAGAAAGCCGCTCCGGCTGCGGCCGCGCGTTTTCAGGCGGCTCCGAAGGAGCGTCCGAAAGCCGGCCTCAATTCTCCGGCACGCACGGCCGACATCAATCGAGTGGGAATCTTGGGCATGCTTTCCAAGTCGAAGGGTGCGGCCAAGGGGCCCGGAGTTCGACCCGATTTGATCTTGAACGATGCCATCATAACCGAAGCCGTGGCAGGAGCCGAGGATTCCGCGGCAACCATCACCCTGCGAAATCCTCCCACCGGAGCCCTTGGCTCAGGGCGAGGCGGAGCCCGAGGTACCGAGGATGGACCCGATTTAAGCGAGGCTTCCACGACGCTCTCGGGCGTTGGCAAGCCGGATGCGAGTTCCATGGGCCCGATTGCCCGTCAGGGCGGCACGGGCAAGGGCTTCGGAGCGGCCTTGGGTGGGGACGGGACGGGCATCGGTTCGGGTTCGCCCTTCGGTTCCCTGGCAGACCAAGGCGGGATTTCGATCTCGGGTGGTCTCGATCGAGAAACGGTGAGACGCGTGGTTGCCGGATACCGCGGGCGCATTCGTACTTGCTACGAGCAAGCGCTGGTGCGGAAGCCCAAGGTCCAGGGCCGAGTGGTGGAGCGTTGGACGATCTCGCCGTCGGGGGCGGTTCAGGTGGCGCAGCAGCAGTCGTCTACCTTGGCCGACGGACCGCTGGAAGCTTGCGTTCTCGAAGTTGTGCGCGCGATGGTGTTCCCCGCCGCCCAGAACAAGCAGCCGACCGTCGTGATTTATCCCTTCGTGTTCGAAACTCGGCGCTAGGCCGCTTTTCGTTGAGTCTGCGAGGGCGCGAGCACGCTCAGCCATTTTTCGAAGACCGCGCGCTCCGGTTGGCTCCAGTACAGGAAGGCCACCTGGTCGGCGCGTTTGTCGTTGGGAACCCAGCGGCCGCGCACCTGCACTTTTTCGCGGAAGCGTTCGTGGGAAAGGTAGATCTTTACGAAGGCGTCATGGAAGGGCTGCGGAAGCGCACCTTTGATGAGCGCGCCACCAAACGAGACGTTGGAAGTTTTCGTGCGATACACATGGCCGTCTTGCGATACCAGGACAACTCCCATCTCGATGTCGTGACGAGCGTGGACTCGGCGTTCCCCGGGCACCCACGGCGGCGGGGGAGGTTGTTTGTCCGAAGTCCGAGAGGAGTGGAGAATAGGCACCACGTTGTCCGAGGCCATGCTGATCGTGAGAGCGTCGTCGCACTCATGCAGTCCTAGCCAGCGGGAAAGTCCGGTCGTCCAGAAAAACCAGACGTCACGTTTTGCGGAAGGGACTCGTTGGCGAATCTCAGCCACGTCGGAGCGGCTGAGCTTGGTGAACATTTTCTGCGATTCCGCATCGAAGAGATAGAATACCGAACTCTGCATGCCTCTATTGTGGCGGAAGCACTCACCCGCTGGCCAGTTAAGATTGAGTGAACGTCAGCGCAGAGTCGGCAGCTGGCCGGGTGAGATTTGCCAGACTTCGCTAAAGTTCCATCCTACGAAGGTGGCTTGGTCTCGAAGCTGGGCCGTGGTTCGACCTCCGGTGCCACATCCCGAAGGGTAAAGATCGACGTTGCAGTAGTATCCGGTTTCCGGGGGGACGGTGCTGTTGGGGCCGGTGAAGCCCAAAAAAGAGCCCTGGGAAACTTCTCCCGTCGCTGTGATCGATGCAGACACATAGAGTCGCGCTATTCTTGGAGGGTCGGAATTCGGTCCGAGGCGCCCGACTCCGCTTGCGCAGGCCAAGGGCCGGCTTCCCGTTTGGAAACAGCTCATCGAGGCCAGGATGTAGGTATCGGAGAAGATGCCGCTATCGCTCCCCTCCCCTTTTGTACCCATGAGACCCGCGCAGCCGTATTCTTCCGTTGATTCCGGAGGACTCGCATTCACGTTGCAAGAGACGGATCCCGTGGACGCACCCGAGGCGATTTCAACATGGGCACCACCTCCCTCGGCACCTCCCACCAATCCCCCACACGAAGCGTTCTCGCAGCGGATCTCGGCTTCCGAGGAAACGCGCCTAAGGCGGACGAACGCACGGCCTCCCTCGGTCCTGCCGACCAGTCCGCCACACACTCCCTGGACGCAGCTTACTTGTCCGAAACTCTTTCCGTCCTCAATGTAGGCACTTGCTCCTCCGCCCCTATTGAGGCCCAGAAGTCCACCGCACGAAGCTCCCCCCCGACACGTGAGTTGCGAATCACTCGACGCATTCCCAAAGTCGATCTGAGACCCTCCGCCGAGGTTGGCTCCGATAAGCCCGCCGCACGCTCCTCCACCCTGGCAGGTAATGGTGCCTTCGGACCTTAGCTGCCCAAGCGTCGTCGTTCCCATATTCGTGGCGCCAACCAATCCCCCGCATTGATGCTCTCCTGGCCCGTCGCAAGAAACGGAACCGGAAAAACTGACGTTGATGAGACTGTAAGTATTGTTCGCTTGGCGGGGTAGCTGGCCGTGTATACTTCCTACGGCTCCGCCCAGGTAAACAGACCCACTGCCTTTGAGCGTCGCCCCGGACAGTTTTAGGTTCCTAATTTGCGAACTGCCCGAGATCGAATCGAAGAAACCGAAGGATTGTTTGCCTCTATCCGGGGACACATTCAACTTGAGGCCGGAGACGGTGAACCCCCCTCCGTCAAAGTGAACTCCGCTTCCTCGAATCATGTGAAAGTTATTTCCCGGAGAGAACTCGGGGAGAGTGGCGAGGTCGATATCGCTGACGAGACGAAAGTGAAGCAGGCCTCCGAGGTCTCGCTCCTTGCTTTGATGCGAGTCGCGAATGGCATCCAGTTGAGCAGGCGTGCAAATGAGGTAAGGATCGCTCGCACTGCCTTTCCCAAAAAGATAAGGATCCGTGTGGGCACCGCCCGTTACGCAGGTCGCCGGCATGTTCACGGGAGGCAGGCCGGGAGCCGTTACGGGAGGCAGGCCGGGAGCCGTTGCGGGAGGCTGGCCTGGAGCGGTCGGCTGGCCGGGACGTTGCGCGGGATCTAAATCCTCCGAGGGCGTGTTTCCTTCCGATGCCTTGAGCAAGGCAGTTTTGGCAATGGTGTAGGCCTGCTCGCACGAAGCGAGTGTGAGAGGTAACGCGAAGGTTATCCAACGAAAGTTCTTCATCACGACCTCCTAAGTTCCGGGTCGATCGCCGCCCGAAAGGCGAACGCCAGGCGGAGTTGCGCTACCCAGGAACGTACGACACCACAGACAGGTCCACCGATTCCTTTATGTTCGCTTTCGGGGGCTTTCGAGCCAAGTTAAGATTTGGGTGCATAGCCGGTAAGCCACTCTCAGCGAATCGTGATTACGCGACGACCAATGACTTCGCACCCGCCGGGGTTCGCCCAGCCGTAGTACCCTCGAATCTCCTAGGTGCCTGCCTGAGAAATGACAAAATAGGATTGGCCCGCAACCCGGCCCGACTGTGTGACTCCCTGAGTAATGGGGGCGCTTTCGTTCCAGAACCAGGCACACCAGCTGTCGTCCTCGAAGTCCGCTGGCACGATCGTGATCCAGTTGGACGGCATGTCGGGAAAGCCGGTCCAAGCCACGAGAATCGGCTCGCCTGGCGCGTAAGTGGCGCGATCGGTGGTGATGACGGCGTGGTACAGGCCCGCGTGGCCTCCGGTTCCCTGCAACGGATGGCCAGTGTGTCGGGCGCAGCTACCCGGATTGAGAGGCACGGGATTCTCGGGTGAACCGGGCGGAAGCGGTGGGCTGGGGGGCGTAGCGGTGGGCGTTGGTGTCGGTACGGGTGTCGAGGTGTTCGTGCCTGCAGGGGCCGGCTCGCCACGGCCCGCCACCTTTGCGATTCCATAGGACTGCTCGCACGCCGTGAGTGCTACAAAAGCCAGAGGGGCGTAGCGCCCAAAAGCGGTACCCCGAAAATTCATTAGTCGTTCATGCCTCGGAGAAGGCTTTGCCGCTCGGCTTGGCCCATGCTCGTGTAGAGTCCTCAGGAAAGCTTTCATGTATTGAGCGCCCCTCACCTCATGTGTCGTTACTGGCATCTTTGTCTTTGAGGACAACAAGACACCCCGAACGGGTTCACTGTTGGCTCTTACGATCACTCTCGCCGAGTTCTGAGCCAAGTTAAGATTTGGCTGTCACATCGAGGCTCCGGGATTCACGGAATCTTGTTTTGAACTCGGTTTCTTGGGTGGGCACACTGGAGCTATGGGCGCTGCTTCGTTTTTCGTCGTGTTGAGCGCCTTGACGCTGGCCGCCTGCGAGCAGAGCTATGGAATCAAACTTCTGGCCGCCAGCAAAGACGCGCCGGTGCCGGTCCCCACTCCTTCGGTGATCGTCGAGCCGGCACCTGTTTTTGCGCCCGCACCGCCCGCAGCGCGCGCACCGATTGCGACGCCTCCTCCTTCCGCTCCGGCCCCTGTTTCGCCGCCCACGGCGCCTGCGCCCAGCGGTCCGCAGCCGGTGAGCTTACCGTTGTGCAGAGTCTCGCCCAGCTTCTTTCGCTCCGCCGCCGCTCTGGCTGGCTGGGACGAAGCGGGTTGGAACAGCAAGGCGACCGGAGTATTGACCAACGGTCTCAAGGGTTGGAGTTGCTCGGGAGGCATTTGCTCCTGCCCAGTCGGAGAGCATTGCTACGCGAACCTCGAGGCCACCACGACTCGCAGTTTTGTGTGTGCGGCGGGAGCGAACTGCTTCCTCTATTCAAACTCAGGAGGTGTGGCGGCTCCGCTGAGCGTTGACTGCAGTGGCTCGGCTTATTGTTGCCTCAGCAACAACACGACTGACTACGGCGCCGTAAACTTCAATTGCGCAGGCTCGAAATATTGTTACCTGAACAATAACACCGGGGACTTTTCGCAGGCGCAGATGAACTGCTCGGGGAGCTCCCACTGCCAAGTCAACACTAACTCGGGTTGGGTGAGGAACCTGGATTGCCGGGCGGGGGCTGCGTGTCAGGTGGGTTCGAACAACTCGTTCGACAACGGCCTCTCGTGCGCCGGTTTGGCGGGTTCTCACGGCGGTACAAAAACCTGCTCTCCTTAGCTCGTCGTCTCAGTTCGCATCAGCGTGCGGAAACCGAGGCGTTGGCTAAGTCTCCGCGGCCACGCGCCGAAAGCCCCAAGGACAATCAGCGCCAAGGTCAAAAACTCGGAGAATCCGGAGCCTCCGTTGCTGCCATCCCCCGATGACATCGCCTGGATCGCGGCACACGCCAGGAAACCGTCCTTGAAAGGCTCGCGACGCGGGTACAGATAGCTGATGCCGTCCATGTCGTCCTGGCCCAGCACCGCCTTGTTTCCGGGGGTGACAGAGTAATACATGAGTGCCTTCTCGTTGGCCGAGTGACCGAGGCCGAGAACGTGGCCGATTTCATGCGTGAGAACGATATGAGTCGTCGTGGCGTCCAGAGTCGTCACGTTGGCACTCGCGTTGGCCTCCACGTTGAGCACCAAAAGGGCACCTAAGATTTTGCCGTCTGCGTCCATGTTGGGGGTGGTGGCAAAGCCGGGGATGCTCGCCGCATCGGCCCCCGAATTGGTGCTGAAGCTCTCGTCGCAATAGACAATGGGGTTTCCTACCGGCGCGAAGCTCGTGGCCGCGTCGCCCACGTATGTCGTGATCGGATCCGCAAGCGTGACCGTGTTTCCCAACGAAACTTGCAGGGAGGAATCGGGCACGGTTGCCCAAACAGCAGCTGCGGATCGGATCGATTCGTCAACGACGCCGCGGTAAGCGTCGCAGCTGGTGTCGACGTCAAAGGCGACGGACTTTGATTTCCATCCGACGGTGCTCTGACTCTGCGGGCCCAAGATGAGCGTGAAGGCCACGCAGGGGAGGGTAGCCATCACCAACGCAAAGCTCAGCAAAATTTTCAGCAAGGGGTTTCTCAAAAGAGCCTCCAGCCGAGGCCGACGAGGGGGTTGAAGGCGCGTCTTGAGGATCCAAGGCCCGAAGTCAGGACGGCCACGTCCACTCGGAGCCGTTTCGAGTTCCAGCCGATCCCAAAACCCAGGTACCCCACCGACGAAGTACTCGAGCCGTTGGGGATGCCGAAAACGGCTTGGCTGGATCCGTTGTTCAGCACCTTCGTGCCGCCCGATCCGCTGATCTGGCGATAGAGGAGACCGCTTCCCAGGTGCACGTCCCAAGACGCGCCGAGTGTGCGAAGGAGACGAACCCCCCCGCTAAAGACTTTGCTGGTTTCGCCGCCCTCGGGACTCTTCTTTCCCAGGGGGTTGAAGTAAAAGTCCGGCGAAAGAACAAGATGGCTGGTGATCGGAAGCAGGAACGCCAGTGTGATCCCCGGGTAAAGCTGTCCAACCCAGGGCTTGGCACCCGTGGCGGAATCGTTGGTGGCCTTGGCAGAGTTGTAATTGAGCAATCCTGCTCCCAGCACGATCGAGCTTCGATCCGACGCTCCGGTCGGGGAATCCGACTGGGCATGGGCCGAGCCGTTGCCGAGCAGGCAAAGAAGGCTCACAAATAAAAGGAGTCGCGAAAATCGCTTCTCACCAAGGATCCACGGGGCTTCTGAAAAGATCGTCATGTTTTCCTACAATACCTCGTCTAGCACGACCCGCACGCGAGGCGAGTTCTCGGAGTCGTCAGAGGCTTCGATGCCGATGGCCAAGCCTCGCACCGGAAGACCCTGGTCGCGGAAGGCTTCGGCATAGAGCGCCAGCTGCCTGCGAATACCTTCGCGCCGTCGCTTGTCGGAGAGCGATTTGAGGGAACGACTGGTTTTCCAATCGACGATCACGATCTCGTCTCGGTTAAACCAAAGGGCATCGGCAAAGCCCGAAAGACGGAAGTCCGGGCCGTTCACGAAAAGGCCAAACTCGCGTTGGACGCTCCCGTCGTCCCGTGCGGCGGCCTCCCAGAACCCTTGGAGCTCGGGCAAGGTGCGCACCGCCAGAAGCGTCGCGCGCAGCGAGAGGGGAGGGGCCAGGCTCTCAAGCCCCTCGGTGGATCCGTTCCAGACTTCGAGCCACGAGTGAATCTCTTCGCCGAGGGAGGCCGCGTTGCGACGCGCGTCCTGCGATTCGGGCGTGGCCCGGCGGCGAGCCCACGACGGCGCGTCCTCGGGGGAGGCGTGACGCCGCAGGTAGCGGCTGACACCCTCGCGGAAGAAAATTTCACGGGAGTTGGCAAGGGGAGGAGGATCCGGCAACTGCCAGACAGTGTTCCGCGAGGGAGATTCTTCTGCGGTCTCGGCCTCCGTTGTGGCTTCGGCTTCGCTCCAGCAGAGCGCACCGGAACTTATCAGAGGATCGAAGGCTCCTTCTGCGCGCAACTCGCAGAGCACGCGGTTCCACGGAGTCACGTTTTTCGAGGGCCAGCCCAGCAAGTCGAGGAGGGGACTTTCCGTGGAACGCCCGGGCGGGTGAAGGCCGATCCAAATCCCCTTCACCGCTCGCGTGATGGCCACGTAAAAAAGTCGACGCGCTTCGGCCTCGACCACGATTTCGCGGCGGCGTCGCGTGCGCTCAAAAAAGACCGACAGTCGGGTGCGTCCGCGGGCATCCCTCAAACGCAGCCGCACCGCACTTTCGTTTTCGGCCTCCGCAGAGGACTCCGTGGAGCCTCGTCCTCGCTCGTAGAGTTCGGGAAGATACACGGCGTCCCATTCCAGTCCCTTGGCGCCGTGGATGGTGAGCAGCTCTAAGGCCGGACCGAGGGCTTGGCCCTCAACGCGATCGAGTGCGTGTAAGACTTCGGTGTCGAAGCTACCGGCGCGGCCACGTACGAAGCGGCCGAGCTCGGCCCGGGTAAACTGGAGTTCCCATCCGGCGCGCGAGAGCTCTTCCAGCAGCGGACGCAGGGCCGTCAGCCAAAGGCCTCCGTCGGGCCATCGACTGGGGCGCAGGAGTAGCGCGAACGCATCGAGCGCTTCGGTCCAACCGTCGAAGTCGAGCAAGCTGCGGTAGCGCTGCTCGGTAGCGGCATCGGGTTTTTCTCCGGTCCACGGAGTTGGCCCAAGCCATCGATGCAGGCTCGTGAGGCCCTCGGTTGCGCCCGGGTTGTCGAGCCATTCGAGGGTCGAGGCAAAGAGTTCCGTAAGAGGGTGTTCGAGAATTTTCTCGGAACCCGAGATGCGAACAGGCAGACCGGCTTCGCGAAGTTCCATGGCCGTGGCGTAAAGCGTTTTCCAACTACGAAAGAGCGCGGCATGGGTGCTGCGCGGTCCGAGCAACTCCACGCGCTCGCGATAAGCCTGGGCAACGGCGTCGCCGAGCGAAGCCTTGGGTGGCAGCTCCTGGATTTCGACAGCCGGCCTGAGGCTGGCGCGCTCGCGATGGGCCTCGGCTGCGAGCAGCGCTTGGGATTCGGGATCGCCCGCGCGGTCGCCATCGAAGAGTTTGCCTTGGACGAGGTTCATGAAGTGGAGGGCGGCGGCTTCGCTTCGGTAGTTAGTGCTCAGTGGTGCGAGCGTGAGTTTCCCGGAGTGTTTGAGGTTAAGAAAGACGCCGACATCCGCGCCTCGGAACGAATAGATGCTTTGCTTAGGGTCGCCTACAAAGTAAGTCTCGGTGGTGTCATCGGCAAGGCGGGAGAGAATTTCGAACTGGGCGCCGTTCGTGTCCTGGAACTCGTCCACGAGAACCAGACGGGGCGGCGCGACTAAGCGTTGTCCTCGACGCAGCAGTCCGAGCACTTCGCTTTCGAGCGCGTCGAAGTCCAGCACTTTGGGTCCGGCCGCCGTGGCTTGACGGAGAAAATCGAAGACAGAGTTCTGAACCCGAAGCTCTTCTTCGAGGGCCTCCGGGCGCAAGCTTTCGGCCCAGCCGTCGAGCACGAAGTCGCGATAGGCCCTCGCCTCGGTGGCCAGTTCCAAGCCCTTGGGGCCCGTCTGAAAGTTCATGCTCGCGGCGGCTGTGGGATCGTCGGTCTCGAGCAGGCGCATGTAGTGGCGCAGCCACGAACCTTCGGCCTGCGCGGGTTTCGCCTTGGCTCCGTACTCGCTCCATGCGGAACGGGCCGCCAGGGACGTCCGCGCGCGAAACGCTTCGATCCGAGTGCGAGTTTCCTGGAAGTCGCGCAGTCCTTCGCGTCCGAGGGGTGCGGGCACCGTGAACCAGTCGTTTACTCCGAGGTCTGCGATCGTGCGGGGGGGGAGAACTTCGACGAGGCACCGGCCCTCTTCGCGACGCGCGAGCTCGCGGAGCAAATGCCGCCGTCGTAGGTGTTGTGCGGCCGGAGAGGAAACGAGCCCCGCCTCGGCGTCGTATCCGAGCGCTTTGAGATGAGGTTTGAGAAGTCGCAGGCAGAGTCCGTGAAAAGTTCCGATACGGCTTTCGGACATGACGCGTTCGCGGAGAGCCGCGTTCTCAGGGCGCCGTGCGAGCTCCTTCAGGATCCGCTCTTCCATTTCGCGAGCCGCGTCTTCGGTGAAGGTGACGGCCAGGATCTGTCCTGGGTCGAGGGCTTGGACGTTGCGAATCGTCGCGCCGGTGCCGATCTCGATACCCAGGCCGCGCAGGTATCGTGCCACGAGTCCATACGTTTTTCCGCAACCGGCTCCGGCCTCAACGAGAAGGTGCTCGGTCATGTCGCCTCCCGTGACAAGTACGGCCGCGCGCAAAGTCCGCGGAACTCGCACCGCTCGCACTCGGACGCCTTCTTGGGCTCAGGCGGGAACTCTCCGCGCATCAGGGCCGCAAGGGCGGGTTCGACGCTCGCTTGAAACTCTTTCGCCACCGCCTCTTCGCTCTTGGGGCTGAGTCGGGTGACCGGATATCCCGCCTCGATCACTCGAGCGAGAAAAGCCTCGAGCTCCGGGAAGCCCTCTAGGGGGAAGAGCAGTCGCGAATCGGAGGGCTCGAGGGGGTTCAGGTAACCGCCCCCGCAGGACCGAGCATCGAGACCCAGGATTTCGCGGTACAGAAACCACTGCAGACGACCGTGACGCACCAGAGTCTCGGCTTTGACCTGCGAGGTGCGGCCCGTCTTGTAGTCCCACAGGAGGGCGCGTCCACCGGGCAGAAGATCGTGACGGTCGATGCGGCCCTTAAATCGTGCGCCGAGCGCTTCGCCTTCTACGGTTTCCTCGCGCCGAAGTTCGCGACTCGGGAACACATCGGCCAAGGGTTTCTCGAAACGCTCGATGTGCAGAGCTAGTCGCGCCGAGGTCACCCGCGCGTCTTCTTCGAGCAGCTTTCGGTAGGCGGGTGTCGCGAGCGGAAAAAATTCGGGAATGCGCTCCCTCAACACACTCAGAAACCACGCGGAGTCCCGCAAGCCGGGCGAGGATTCGTCGAGCGCGCCCTCCAAAACTTGGTGTATCCAGGATCCCCGCGCCATCGGTGGGGGTGTTTCGGGATCCCACTCTTCGTCGCGATCGAGGCGCAACACCTGGCTCAGGTAAAACTGGTAGGGACAGCGGAGATAGGCTTCGAGTCCGGTGGGACGAAGAGGGCCCTGGACCGGGGCTCGGTGCACCGACACGTGGGCTGACGGGGTTTCCAGGGGCGCGGGACGAACGGGGGCTTCTAGGAGATGCAGGGAATCGGGAAACTCGCGGAGACGTTCCTCAAACACCGAGGTCAGCATCGTGGCTTCGCGCGAAGGATCGGGCACCGAAACTCCGCGTCGCTCCAGCAAGTCGAGTAGCTTGGACGGAAAGAGTCGCAGGGAGAGCGTTTCGGCCGAAGCGGCGTCCGTAAGTGAGCGCAGTTCCTCGGGCGTGCTCCAAAGAAAGATTCGCGGACTCGCGATCAGCGGCAAGTCTTCCAAGGAATACACGGGGAGTCCCTTTGGCGAGAGACGGGGATGGGGCGCGAGGCGAGGCGCTTCCGCCTCTTCGTTCGCGAAAAGCTCCAAGTCCACAAAGAGTCTCACCCAAGAGCGAAGCGTGTCGGCGGCGGAGGGGAATCGGGCAATCTCCTCGAGGGCTGCGGCCTCCGAAGGAGAGCGTTTCTTGAGCCACTCACACAGGGCGGGCAGATGGGGATCTGAGGCGGGATCGAAGCCTTCCCGCGCCAAGAGATTCCGGGCTCGGGACCCGTAAAGGAACGGGTGCTGTTCGGGTTTTCCTTCCCAGGCGTAATCGGCCCACAGCTGAAAGGCGTGAGCTTCGCGCAGCGCGCGGGGCGCGGGCGGCTCGGGAACGTCGAGCGGGAAAGTGCCGGGGAGTAACTCCAGAACCTCGATGGCCGTGGGCCGACGCGTCCGAAAAGCCCACAGGATCGCCTCGCTGTGTTGGCCCACCGGATAGGCACGCGTCCACGCGGCGGCGTCCATCGGCGCGTCCCTGCGCGCTTCGGGCTCAAGGCGCACCACCTCGAAGCGTTGCGAGAGAGTTTCGAGGAAGGAATGCTCCGAGGGGTAGAGTTCGCGGTAAGCGGGCACCACAAAGCGAAGGTGTCGGGTGCCTGGGGGGCGCTCGGCCGCTCGGATCCAGGCTCCCGGCGACAGATCCTGATTTCGGATCAGCCGCTCCGCCTCGGGCACGGCCTGCCAGGGACTGAGCCAGCCGAGCTCCGAGGTGGCCGCGATCGACTGGAGGTAAAACAACACGTCTTGCGTGGCGGACTTCAGTTCGGGTGAGGAATCGGCCTCGTACTCGCGCAGAACTTCCATCCAGGTTTGCGGCGAAAGCCCCAGCTTGTGGATCTCGCGAGTGCGTCGCAGGCGTTGGAAGACGGCGTGAGGATTCTCCTCCGGGAGGGCTCGCATGAGGGCCACGACCGCTTCGAGTGAACTCAGAACGGCGCGCCGTAAGCCTCTTTTTTGCTGCGAAAACTCGAACTCGGCCAGCAGACGATCGGCAAAATCGGGCAGGGCGAAGACGCCGGGACTAGGCCAATAGTTTTGCGCGGCGCACGGGGAGCGAAGTTCTTTGAGCCGCCGATCCCCAGCGGGCGAGAGACTCCGATCGGGAAGAAGAAAAACGCAGTCTGCCCCTAGCAGCCGACTCCGGTTTTCCCCCGTCAGGAGATCGCGGTGCAGAGAAGCAAAACCCGCCATGAGGGAACTGTTCTAGCACGTGTCCTCACACTTGAGGCCCAGCCGCCTAGGGGAGCGTGGAGTATTCAAAAAGACGAAAGAGGTTTTCGATCTCTTGGTTTGTCAAAACTCGGTCCCAGACGCTGACGCGCATGAGGTCGCCATCGAAAAAGGCGCGGTAGCCATTGCGGGTCGGCGCCACCACGTATTCGCCGCCGATATGGAGAGTGAAGCCCGCCACTTCGAATGGCGCCAGGGTTCCCGTGCGCGCGTCGGCGGCGCGGCCGCTGTTGTGGAAAACCGTGATGCTTCCCTGGGGTGTAACGGTCGCGACGACGAAGTTCCAGGCCTCTTCGACAAGGGAAAATCCAGGGTCGAAGTCCTGGTTGTTCCCCCAAAAGACCAGACTCCCGTTGCTGTGATAGCCCAAGCCCGTTACTCCGCCACTCCCGTCTACGGTGCCCCAATTGAGGAGCTGCCCCCATCCCCAATCCGAGTAGATTCCGCCAAAGCTGGCCGGCTTAAACCAAATCTGAACGGTTCTTGCGGCGGCATTTTGGGGAAGGGTCGAAAGATTCTGGATACTGAGTGCCGAGTCACGCAAGCGAAGCACGGGGCGACCGGCGACTTCCTCGAGCGAGGTCGTGGCGTAAGAGGGGGCGGCTTGCCAAGGACCGGCAGACCACGATGTGATCGCTGCCCCCACGCCACCCCCGGCGACGCCCTGAGACGATCTGAGGTCAACGATCGGCGTGGAGACGCTGAGCACGGTCCATGTATGGGCGGCCGGTGCACCGACGTTGCCAGCTCCGTCAATCGCTCTTACTTGGACTCGGTGCGACCCTTCGGCAAGTGCGCCGTAGCTTTGCGCCGACGACGAAGAACACGGAACAAACACTTCCGAATCCAGGGAACACTCCACGGAGGCGAGGCCGCTTCCGCCTTCATCGGTAGCCAATAAGGAAAAAGTAACCGAGCTTTCGCTCGTCAAAGCTTCGGGAAGGGTACTGGTGAGCACCACGCTCGGAGCCACTGTTTCGGGCTCTGGGGGCTCTTCGGGCTTTTCGGGTTCTTCGTTCGCGGGAGCTTCCTTCTGCGCAAGGGCACCCGGAAGGTTGAAGACAGCACCACAGCTGGCAAGATTCCAGACGAGGAACAGGCACGGCCCTCGAAAGTTCATGAGATTCAGCCGGCGGCGGGGGATTCCGTCTCCTCGTCGCCCCAGAGAGGACGTTGGGTAGCGAGAGCTTCGGGCTTGAGCACCGAGCGGAGAGTCCACTCGTTGGCCTTGTCGTAAGATTCGTCGGAGCCGATCATGTGAATCGTGTCCCAGGGACAGTGCTTCGCGCACATCTTGCAGCCGATGCAGCGGTCCAGATCGACCTCGACCATCTTCCCCATATCCGGGAAGCGCGGGCCCGGAACGAGCTCGATGCAGTCCACGGGACAAAACTGCACGCAGGCCTCGCAGCCTGTGCAGCCGGACTGATCGATGACGGCGATGACTTTGGGCGTTTTGATCTTGCGCGGGGGCTTTTCGGACCGCTCTTGACGGACGGCTTGCGCCATCTCGGCCGACTTGTCGCTGTAGTCGATCATGTCGAAATCATAGCACAAAGCGGAGGAGGCGAGCGGCCATTTCTTCGAGGATCAGATGGGGGGCCGCGTAACACACGAGAAAGTCGTCCGGCTCGTCGAAGAGCGTGCCAGGCACCACCAGGAGTCCCTGTTCACGAGCGAGATCAAGGCACGCCTCTTCCATCTTAACGCCATCTTTACGCAGGGCAGGGCAGCGCAGGCGCACGTAAAATCCGGTCTCGGGCCAGTGCGGAACGGTGATGACTTGGGTTTGCAGTGCGGGCTTCAGGCGATCCGCGAAGAGCCGAAAGCCATGCTCCAAGGCCACCATGCGGCGGGTGAATTCGCTGAAACTTGCGCCCTGCCGCGAGAGGAAAGTTTGCAAAACGGCGAGCGTGACCGCGAGGTCTTCCTTTTCGATTCCGTACACGTCCACGGCGCCAGGACCCGGTTGAGCGCGGCGGAGAATCCAGGCCGCGGTCGGCCCTTGCGGACTCATCAAGGGGTAGAGCGACGACGACAGGGCCACGCGCTCGTCGCCCAAAACTTTCGCCAGGGAGCCGGGAGGTTCGAGGTTGAACGAGAACACGGCCGTGCTTTCGTCCGACAGGACTCGCACGTGACGGAAGGGCGCGATGTAGCGCGCGAGTTTGGTATAGAAAGTGGACGGATAAAAGAAGCCGTCGACGGGCGAGGGGTTGGCAAGCCAGACCTCGTCGAGGTCGTTGAAATCGAAATCTTCCCAGTCGTCGGGATCGCGAGGCAGCATGGTGATGCGGCAGTTGCGGGCCCGCGCAACCGCCAAGTAATCCGGCATCGGCGGCTCAAGCATGGCCACTCGGAACTCGCGCCGGTCCCCGATGTAGGCTTCCAGCGCGGCCCGTGGGTTGGGGCGCAACAAGATATCGGCATCGATCGAGTAGGTGTGCGACAAGAGGCGTTGCATCTCGAAAGCAGGGTCCTCGGAAGAAGAGCGCGGACTCGCGGGATAGCGGAAACGCGGGTGGGGACGCGTTGCGTTGATTTCCGGAACGCTCGGATCGAGACGTGCGAGAGCCCGTCTCTCCCAGGCCCTGAGGGCCGAATCAGCGTTGGAATTCCAAGGGGTCTCGATAGGTTAAGTATACCGGGTCCCGGCCGGGCCGAAAGGGCGGGGCTTAACCAAACAAAAACGTTGAGGCACCCTGGGGGCAGGCCGATAGCGCTCTGAGATGCATCGATTGACCGCAGCCCTATCGCTCGCGTTGCTCGGAGGGGTGCCTTTGCCTGTCCGAGCCGCTGATTCGGTGTGTGATCCGTCCTATGGCCGTGTGCGGGAGCTTCCTCACGTCGTCTTTGGCTCCGAACTCAAAGGCTCGGTATTGCTTACGGAACTCCGCTCGGTGGCGGGCTGGGTGGAAGTGCAGGTGGCCGCGGAAGGACTGCGTCTGGTGAACCGTCATCCGGAGCTCGCCTTGCCGTTTGAAGTGGCTCGCCTAGAGCTTGTGTGGGTGGACCTCTTCGGTCACCCGCTCGAATCCACGCGCATCACCTATCCCTCGCTAAACGAAGCTTGCGGGCTTTCTTCGATCTATCCCGGGCAGCGCACCAGCTATTTCAAAACTCCGGATCTCCCGATCGGTGCGGAGGCCCGGCAACATCGGCTCTCCGTGCGTGTTTGGGCGGGCGGGTTCTAGGACCGGCTTCAGAGTCCGCCACGGCGGACGTTCACCTGGATGCCGCCGGTTTCGGCGGTCGCGATCACTACGAAATCCCAGTGAATGCGGACTGAGCCCTGGGTTTCGATCATTTCCTTGGGCGGATTGGGGAAGGGCGCGGCCTCTCGGAAGGCGTCGGTGGCGGCTCGATCAAACGAAGTCACGCCGGAGCTGCCCACCAGCATCACCCGCTTGAGTTGCCCCGTGGAATCCAGTTCCACCTGAACTTTGGTGATGTGCTCGCCGTCCACGGTGGAGTCGGACTGAGCCCAGATTTCTTGGAAGGCCGCAGCCAGACGCGTATTCCAACGGTCGGAGAGTTTTTCGCGGACGCGTTCATAGAACGCGTAGAACTTGAACTCGCGCGCATTGAGCAGGGTGTTGGCGCCCACGGCGATGCCTTCGAGGTGATCGTCGGTGGCGGAGAATCCGTCGCCGGCTCGGCCGCCGGGCGTCGGAACGCTCGCGGGTTTGCGCACGGTGCCGGTTTTGGCCAAGAGCGCCTGCAGCGGTTCCAAGTCACGCGCGTGCGGACCGATGTCGAAGAGTCTCGCGATCTTTTTGTTTCCGGCGGCGGGGTCGGAGGGGCCGGAGTCCCCCCGCACTCCTTCTTCGAGCACGTTCTTGAACTTCCCTACGCGCGGGGCGCGCGTGTTGCGGTCCACGGCCTGGTTCGTTTTGGAGAGGAAGACTTTCTCTTCGGTTTCGGGTGCCCGCTCGGACTTAAGGCGCTCGTCGGATTGCACAATTTGCCGAGTCTTCGAGGTGTCGGTTTCGTCCAGTGCCCGAGCGAGTTCTTGCCCAAAGTCTTTCTCGGAGAGAGAGCGGACTTGCAGGGCGCGGTCTGTCGAGGCGGCCAGTGCTTGCGGCGCGTGCGAGTCCTGAAATCCCCACGTCACAAACAGCGCCAGCACCGCCAAATGGAGTGCGAGCGAAAGAGCGATGAAACGGGCTGTCACCTTCCGCTTTTCGGCGAAGTCGGGCGTGATCCTAAGGAAAGGCGGCGTCAGCTTTCCGACACTCGATGGGGCCTAGGAATCCCCGGCAGGGATCAATAGCGTCGGGGGCGAAGAATTTGGACCGGGAGCTGGTCCCATTCGGTGGAAGCGCAGTCCGCTAGCTCGTAGCGGATGGGGGCGGTGAAGACGTTCGCTACGCCTCCTCCGTCGAGGTCAATGACTTCGCCGCTTTTCAGCTGCGCCGAAAAGAGAAAGTCGAGGGCCTCGTGTTTGAAGTGCCGGCGCCGAACAACATCCACGCTTTCCTTTGTGAACGAGTACACTTGCGAGCCCGCTTGGCGGCTGAGGTCGGCACGCTGAGGGTTCACGTTAAGCTCGAAGTCCTTGGTCCAAGCCCCTTGAAATCCGTAGGTCAGCGACACGAATTCGATGTCGAGCGATTCAAGGGAGGAAAGATCCACGCTCACGCGGAAGTCGGCTTTGGTGCCGTAGTAATAGTTGCAGCCGGTTTCACCATAAAGGCGGGCTTCGACCTGGATCGCTCGGGGGTCCAAGGGATAGGCCCAGGCGGAGGTCGAAAGAAGCAGAAGGGTGAAAAGCATTTTTAGCGAATTCATGGGACCGTCCTAGACCTGCAACGCAACGAGTCAACAATGTTCCCGTCTAGCGCAGTCCGATCGAGCGGGCGGGGGTCCAGGTGAGAGCAGCCCCGGCCGTGAAAGCGGGTTTTTGCGTGGAAGAGCGATAAGAGCCTAGGAGCAGGTCTACGGCCCAGGGGCGGTCGGACCAGCGACCGAAAGCTCCGATGATCGTGCTGTTACTGCCGGACTCTTTCATAGCCGCGGCCGCGGCCATAACCCCCGTGCTCCAAGGGCCTCCGAGTTTGGTGCCGAGGATCAGGCTGGAGCTGGAGAGGGTGTCGCCCCCGGCCCTGCCGGCCAAGGCGGAGCTTTCGTCTCCAAAGCGGAGCGTGGTTTTGCCGGATTGCAGCGACTGGGTCTCCGAGCTGAGGTCCCACAGCAGATACACGGGACCGTAGCCCAAAGTGAGGTGCGCACCCACCCGGGTTTTGTAGAGCGTGCCTTCGCATTCGAGAACCGTACAATCGAGAGTTGCGGTTTCGGTTCCGCGTTGGACGAAGCCTTGGTTGACGCTGAAACTCAGGAACGAGATGGGCGCGATGTTTAGGCCAAAATCGAAGCGGTTCACGACCACCGAGCTCTGCACGCGCGCGTAGGGACGACCGTAGCCGTAGAGAAAGTCCGTCGGATCGGCAGGAGGAGTTGGAATCGTTCCCCAGATGGGCAGGCCGTAGCCCACTTCCGCCGCGATCGCCGTGCCCCGAGGGAGGGTGCGTAGGCCGAAGCCCGCAGAGTAATCCAGGATGCCTTCGGCCGAAGCGGCCGTGCCGGTGGCCAACGCGAGGGCGAGCAAAAGGAAACGAGACGCCATCTACATGAGTCCGATCTCGCGCAAGCGCTGTTTGAGGTAATCACCGGCGAGAATCGCGGGTTCACGTTTAGGATTGTCCGCGGTCACGCAGCCCGGCAGCGCATCCAGCGAGACGTCGCTCACCGGGTGCAGGAAGAACGGGATCGAGAAACGAGTGGCTTGAGTGCCCACCGTCGACGCAGGCGGGTTGATCACTTGGTGCGTGGTGCTCTTGAGCTTGTGGTTGGTCAGGCGCTGAAGCATGTCGCCCACGTTGACGACGATCTCCGAGGGTTGCGTGGTGACCGACACCCATTGGCCTTGCCGGTTCTTCACCTGAAGGCCCGGTGAGGAGGCGCCAATCAGGAGCGTGATGAGGTTGATGTCTTCGTGCGCGGCCGAGCGGATGGCGCCGGGCAATTCGCGCCCGGTGAGCGGCGGGTAGTGGATCGGACGCAAGATCGAGTTGCCGTAGCGCACGCGCTCGTCGAAATAGTCTTCGGGAAGACCGAGGCCGAGGGCGATCGCACGCAGCATCTGCATGCCCAGGCCAAGCAGATCGTCGTAGAGTTTGCGCAAACTCTCGTCGAAGCCGGGCACGTCGGGCACCGACACGTTCGGCGGGTAGTCAGGATGTTTTTGGAGCGGGTGGCCGGCGGGCACGTTCATGCCCACATGGAAGAACTCTTTGAGGTCGCCTACTTTGGCGTCCTTGGCGTGTTCTTTTCCGAAAGTCGTGTAACCGCGGGCCCCGCCGATGCCGGGCACTTCGAAGCGGCGTTTTTTGTCTTCCGGCAGGGAGAAGAAAGCTCCGATCTTGTCGTAGGCCTCCTTCTGTTGCGTGCTCGAAATGTTGTGACCTTTGATGACCACGAAGCCGATCTCTTCGTAAATCTTTGCGAGGCTCGCTACGAAAGCGCCTCGCTGAGCAGGTTCTCCCTGCGTGAAATCATGGATGTCGAGGGTCGGGATGGCCGTCACTTCCGTCGTCATACGTTAAGGTTTAGCAGAGGGCTTGGGGTGGTCAAATTTCTCGCCCGTCCAGTAGGGGCGGAAGTCTTGAAAAACCCCCTCGGCTTCCTTGAGAGAGCCCGGGTAACTCGCAAGGGGAGCCAAGAAGCTGAGGTCCAAGCCCTGTCCGCCGATGGCCATGGGCAAGTGCGCTTCGAAGAGGTCGCGTTGGCGCAGGCGAGATTTAAACACCAAACGCAAACGAGCGCCCCCTTTGCCGAAGTTCAGCACTTGCGGTGTTTCGAGGAGGGATCCCTTTTTCTCGACGGAGGCAGACGCCACCACTTCCTGCATGCGTTTACGGAACTCCGGTACCGTGAGTTTGTCGCCGCTTCGAAACACCCGCAAGGAATGCTCGGCACTAAGTCCCACGATGAGTTCGTGTCCCACGCCTGGCAGGTCGGATTGGCTCAGGACCTTCCAGCGGTCCGGAACCTTAACGGCGTAGTAGGGGGTAAATACCCAGGCCGCGAGGAAGAGTCGACGGATGTCCACAGGAGCTGTTTAATGAACGCAGTCGTTTCTGAAAAGGAGCCTTTGCATGTTGGCCGTGCGTTTTGCGTTGTTGCTATTTCTCGGGGCCTTGGTGGGCTGCCGCGCCCCAAAGGATTCCCGCCATTCCGATTTGGACGAGCTCGCTCCGAGCAGCGCCATGGACCAGAGCGAAGGGCGCACCCAGGTGCCCGCCTCCGCAGCTACGGAAGGGCCTGGACCCGCCGAAAATCCCGGCGGCTAGCTCCTCTGTTGCTAGAGCAAACGAAGACTCGGCTGGACTACCGGCCCGCCGCGCGTGAGCGCGGGAAGGTTGGGGTGACGCAGATGGATCCCGCGGCTCGCTTGCCGGTGATTCTCGAGGTTCGTGGCGGTGGCCTCGGATTCATAGAGTGGAGTGAGGGGCAGCACCACCTGAGCGCGCTCCGTGAGTTCGGAGCGGAACGAATCCGCAACCACAAGGAACGGAGCTTTCAGGAGATACTGAGCCAGCTCGCGAGGGAGCTCGTTCTGAGTGCGTTGACCAAAGTAGAACACCGGGCCCGTGGGCGTGCGCCCGGCAAGCTCCGTGCCCAAGGCTTGGATCGGGGCCAGGCCCTCGTTCACCAAGCCGCGCGCGTTGTAGCTCGACCAAGCCACGAGAAGTTTGGCGGAAGGCGGAATCTTGGCTAGGGCTTGAAGCTCCGAACTTGAACTCGGGGGCGGCACCAGGAAAGCCGCGGTGGCGAGATCGTCGCCTTCTCGGAAGAGGTCCGCGGCGTCGCGCTTGTCCCAGGCGAGTTTGCCCTTACGGAAGGACTGCCCGAGACGCAGGGCAAGAATGCTGGCAACGTTTTCGAGTTCGCGATCGCTCCACGGAGCGACGATTTTTTTGATGTCTTTCCAATCGGCAGGCCCCGCAAACCAAGGGGAAACGTTGCGAGTACCCCAGCTCTTCAGGAAAGCGTCGCCGAAGACCGAAGGATTGAGTCCCTTTACGGAGCGGCCGCGACCCGACCAGCTCTGGGCGAGTTCCTTGGCCCAGGCGATGCCTTCGTGCGGAAGCGTGTCGTCGATCCAAAACTCCCACGGGCCCTTTTGGCTTTCCAGCAGGGCCTGGACTTCGCGCAGAGGGTGCGAGGGGGCGCGGAGGCGCTTCGCCTCTTCGTTGTGGAAGTGATAACCCCACCGGCCCTGGTCGCACATCCACCACTCGTTGACTTGCATGTTTTCCCGCGGCACCACGCGCTCGATGCGTGGCAGGGGCGTGGGGTCGTTCGGACGAGGGATGCTCGGGTTGCGCTGCTTCGTGTGGATTTCCACGTTGCAACCGCCCGCACAGCCCGTGCAAACGGCCTCAAAGCGGCGGAGTTCCCAAGGACGCGCCTCGAAGCGGAAGTCCTTGGCGGTGAGCGCGCCCACCGGGCAAAGATCCACCACATTGCCGGAATAGTTGGAGCTGAAGGGGCGCCCCTCAAACACGTCTACGACGTTAGCCGAGCCGCGGTTCATCACCACGAGTTCCTCGCGGCCGTCGACTTCCGCCGAGAAACGCACGCAGCGGGTGCACAGAATGCAGCGCTCCTGATCGAGAATCACCTGCTCCGAAATGGGGCGGTGCTTGTCGTGCGGCTTTTTCTCGTCTTCCATGCGCGAGCGTGGAGGGCCGTACTGGTAGGTGTAATCTTGGAGCTTGCACTCGCCGCCGCGATCGCAGATCGGGCAGTCGAGCGGGTGATGCAGCAGCGTAAACTCGAGCGTGGAATTTTGACCGGCCTTCACTTTGGCGGAATCGGTGGTGACGTTCATGCCTTCGCCCACCGAGGTCGAGCAGGCGGTGGCTAGCTTGGGCATGCCCGCAACTTCCACGAAGCACATTCGACACTGGCCCACCACGGACAAGCCCTCGTGATAGCAAAAGTGCGGGATGTATTTGCCCGCGGCTTTCGCGGCCTGGATCAAAGGGGTGCCCGGATTCACGACGACTTCCACGCCATCAATATTGAGCGTGACCTTGCCCGGGTGCTTGGGCGGCGCCGGCGGGGGCGGACCCGCGGGAGGTTTGGGGGCGGCGGCGGGCTCGGCGGGTTTTTTGTCAGACACTCGTCGGCTCCTTAGCGGTCAATCTCGCCGAGCACGGGGTCGAGGCTCGCCACGGTCGTCACGACGTCCGCGATGAGTTTGCCTTTGACCAACTCGGGGATGATTTGGGTGGAACGGTATGCGGGGCTGTGGATGCGCAGGCGCGCCGGTTTGTTGCTGCCGTCGGACTTGATAAAGAAGCCGAGCTCGCCCTTAGGGTTTTCGATGGCCGAATAGATCTGGCCCACGGGCGGCTTGAAGCCCTCGGAGATGATCTTGAAGTGCCAGATGAGCGCTTCCATCTGCGTGTAAACTTGTTTTTTGGTGGGGATCACGACTTCGGGTACGTCGGCGTTGATGGCCCCCTCGGGCAGGCCTTCGATGGCTTGTTGCAAGATCTTGATCGACTCGCGCATCTCGAGCATTCGCACGGTGTAACGATCGTACGCGTCGCCGGCTTGGCCCACGGGCACGTCGAACTTGAACTCGGGATAGGTCAGGTACGGCATGTCTTTGCGCAGATCCCACTTCACGCCGGCGGCGCGAAGATTGGGCCCCGTGATCCCGTACTGCAGGCCGAGTTCCTTGGTGATCACGCCCACGCCGCGGGTGCGGTCGATCCAGATGCGGTTGTTGGTGAGTAAACCTTCCATCTCGTCGAGGGTTTGCGGGAGTTGTTTGAGGAAATCTGTGAGGCCCGAAAGGAAGTCCTTCGAGGCGTCGCGCGCCACCCCGCCCACACGCGTGTAGCTCGTGGTGAAGCGGTGGCCGGTGAGCTTCTCGATAAGGTCGTAGATCTTTTCGCGCTCGTCGAAAGTGTGGAAGAAAACAGTGCCGGCGCCGACATCCAAGGCATAAGTGCCTAGCGAGAGCAGGTGTGCGGAGATGCGTGCCAGCTCGCAAGCGATCACGCGGATGTACTGGCCACGGCGAGGAAGCTCGATGCCGAGGAGTTTTTCCACGGCCATTGCGTAGCTCACGTTGTTCGACAGCGGAGCGAGGTAGTCGAGGCGATCCGTATAGGGGATGAACTGGTGATAGCGCTTGTTCTCGCCGATCTTCTCGAATCCCCGGTGCAGGAAGCCGATCTCGGGGACGCACTGAACGACGGTTTCGCCGTCAAGTTCCAGGATCAATCGCAACACGCCGTGCGTGGACGGGTGTTGGGGGCCCATGTTCAGCGTCACGGTGTCCGTGCGCTTGCGCTTGAGCGGGGTGGTGATCTCGGGCACCGAAACTTTCATCGGCTCTGCCGCGCGGGAGACGGGGCGCGTGCCCTTGCCGCTGCGGACTTTTTCTTGGAGCTTCAGAAGGGCCTGGATGACGGCCTCGGGGCGAGGCGGACAGCCGGGAATGTACACATCTACCGGCAACACTTGGTCGAGGCCCTGCACCACGGGGTAGCTGTCGAACATGCCGCCCGTGCAAAGGCAGGTGCCCATCGCAACCACCCACTTGGGTTCCATCATTTGCTCGTACACGCGGCGCACCACAGGAGCCATCTTGTAGGTGAGCGTGCCGGCGACAAGCATCATGTCCGCTTGGCGCGGGGAGAAGCGCATGACCTCCGAGCCGAAGCGCGACATATCGTACTTCGGACCCACGGCAGCCATCATCTCGATCGCGCAACAGCTAATGCCCATCGGCATTGGCCAAAGCGAATTGGAGCGACCCCAATTGATGAGGTCGTCGAGGCGCGTCGTGAAGATAGATTCGCTCAGTTTGGCTTCAAGTCCCATAACTTAGGATGACCCTCGCTTAGGACAAAAGCTTACTGCCTAAACTTGCGGGAGGCGATCCTCGCTCGCGTTCGGACCGAGAGCTTTGACGCTGTCCGCCAAGCCCGGTGTTTCGAGGCTGCTGCGGCGCCGGACTTGCTCGTCGAGAAAGTTCTCGAGGCGGGCCATCAGCCCTTCGTTGCGGCGTAAGCGGGCTACGAGTTTTTCGATGCGAGGGTCTTTGAGCTGGCTGCTCTCATGGAGCTGAATCGCGATGTCGCCGATCTTCCGGTAGTAGTCTCTTTGCTGGTCCTGGATCTGGGCTGCGTCCCAGAGGGTCTGGAAGATTTTACCCGTCTTGGACAATCCCCGGATCGGCGGGCCAAAAACCCTGCGAAGGCCCTGCTTCACAAAAGTAGCGATGCTGCGAGAAGATCGAACCACGGGGTGAGACTAACTTATTTTTCGTGATATATGAATGCTCTCTGGATGTTCGCCCCGTTGGCGGAATTGGTAGACGCAGTGGATTCAAAATCCACCGACCGTTAGGTCTTGAGAGTTCGATTCTCTCATGGGGCACCAGACTTCGGCTTTTCCCCTCAGCGCCACGTCAAAGCCTCCTCGGTTGCTTGTGGGCATTGAGCCCACGGCGCTGCCCAGCGGGGGCTTTGCCGCGGCACCGAGGGGAAAATCCGAAGTCTGGGCCTCCGTGGTCGTATGGAACTCGGGGTTGTTGCGTCGCTTCGCTCGCAACGGGCACAGGGACTGGCATCGGGTTGCCCGCTTCGCTGGCAACAAGGCGGGGACTTTCGGCTCGCTTCGCTGGCAACAAGGCGGGGACTTTCGGCCCGCTTCGCTGGCAACAAGGCGGGGCGGCTACCAAGAAGTGGGCGCGTAATCCTTTAAGAAGTTGCCCCAGGAGTGTTCGCCGGTGAGATAGCCGGTGAAGAAGGGGTCGCACACGCGTGCGGCGCCGTCGACGATGTCGAGCGGCGGTTGGAAGTCGAGGTCCGCTTGCTTGCGCGCGGAGATGGCGGCGGGGTCTTCGTCGGTCACCCATCCCGTGTCCACGGCGTTCATGAAGATATTGCTCTGGGCGTAGTCGCGCGCGCTCGTGAGCGTCATCATGTTGAGCGCGGCCTTGGCCATGTTCGTGTGCGGGTGTTTGTCGGTCTTGGTGTAGCGCGTGAACTTGCCTTCCATCGCGGACACGTTGACGATGTGTTTTTTGGCGTCGGGATCGCGCATCATCAGGGGCTTCAACTTGGCGCACAGGATAAAGGGCGCCACGGCGTTCACCAGGTGCACTTCCAACATCTCGGACGTAGGCACTTGGGCCAGGGTCATGCGCCAGCTGTTGACGTGGCGCAGGTCGATTTGCTGCAAGTCGGCGTCGAGCTTGCCCACGGGGAAATGTTCTTTGGCGATTTGCCCCTCGTCGCATTGGTAGGGCATCTGCGAAAGGGCAGCGGAGTTGGTGAGGCCCAGCACGGGGTTGGTTTTGCCTACGTGCCATTCTGAGAGCCACGCGGTGCCCGGGGCGCCGACGAGGGCGGCTTTGCAGTTTTCGTGGCCGGCCAGCAAGGTCTGCGCGTCCGGCGGCAGATCCTTGTGCGGCAGCGATTCGGTGGCCATCATGTGTGCGTAAAATTCGGGCGGGCGTCGCACGGTTTGGGCGGCGTTGTTGATGAGGATGTCGAGGCGCGGGAGCGTTTGGTCGAGGTAACGGGTGAAGACTTCCACGCTGGGCGAGTGGCGCAGGTCGAGGCCATAGATCTGCAAGCGATCCGCCCATTCTTGGAAGTCGGGTTCTTTCGCGTAGCGAATCGCGGAGTCCTGGGGAAAGCGTGTCGTTACGATCACGCGCGCGCCGGCGCGCAACATCATGAGCGCGGCCTGGTAGCCGATCTTCAGGCGGGCACCGGTGATGAGGGCCACGCGGCCATCGAGGCGCGCACTTTGGATGCGCTTAGCGTAGTTCAGGCGCGCGCACGGCAGGCACATGGAGTCGTAGAAGAAGTGGAGTTCGGTGAATTCCTGCTTGCACACGTAGCAATTGCGCGGCACTTCGAGCGTGCCGGCACGGTCATCCGCGGCCTGTTCCGTAGGCCCATTCAGGAGACGCGAGGGCGGGGCCACGAACACCGATTGTTGGCGCGTGGTGCGGATCTCGGTGGTGGCGCGCGTTTGGCGGTCGGCTTGTCGCTTGGCCTCGTGGCGGGCGCGTTGGCGCTCTTTGTTGCGTCGCTCGATTTCCATCTTGTCCGGATGGATCAGGCGGCCAGCGGCTTTCTTGAAGCGGATTTGATCTTCTTCAGAAATTTGCGCGAAGATGCCCGAGTTCTCGACGGCCTCTTCCAGGAACGCCGTCACCCGGCGAAATTCCTCGAGGCTGATCGTGGCGGGCTTTGTTTCCAACGCGATATTCCTAGCGACCGAAGCGGCAGACGGGCGAATCGACCTGACCGCTCGCGATCAGGGACGGGCGCTGCAGGTAGGTGTGAGCGGGATAGTTTGACGGCGCGACCAGATGGAACACGCGGAGGTCGCGCAAGAACTCAGGCATTCCGGACACGGCCTCGGCGGGAAGGCGGAGATCCTGGCCGGCGGCGAGCGCAGCGTCGATTTCGGTGGGCGATAGGAACGGAGCCGAGGCGCCTTGAGGAAGCGAGGGCTGAAAAGACGAGTCGAGTAAACGCCAGCCTTCCGCGCCGTTTTCTAGCAGCAAAAAGACGTGGCCCGAGAGACCTTCCTGGGGGCCGCCACTCAGCGGGCGCCCGCGGCGGGGGCACAATGCTGCGAGCTCGCCGCTTCGCACGGCGCTCAACACCCGGACACTCTCGTCGCCATAGCCAAAGCCGCGAAGGCGTTGGGCCAACGCGCGTGCATGCGTGTTGCAGGCGCCGCCGATGCCCTCGGCCAAGGCGGTCACGGGCCCGCGAAGCGCGTCCAGGTTGTAGAAGTTGTCCCACTCGGCCACGGGTGTGCCCGGAGGCGGCGCGGTGGGATCGTCTGTCATGTAGCGGCCGTAGAGCGAATGGCGCAGCGATTCGAGTTCCCGAAAAGTCATGTTCGGTACGCGGGGGTCGCGCTCAGGGTGATGGGATCGCAGCGCCGTCGCCGTACTCTCCAAAAGCTCCAAGGCCTTCTCGTAGGCGCTCGGCGCCGCAAAAGCGGGGCTCAGTCCGGAGCTGAGCAAAAGCAGGAAAGGCAAACGAAGGGGTCGTAAAAGGAAACGTGAGTTCATGCCCTGGTTTTAAGGCGGAGAATGCAGCGTGACAATTGCCCGGGTGTTTTTGTATCTGCCCACCTGTGTTAAGAGAGAAACACCCTTAAAGGGCGGTTAGCTCAGTTGGATAGAGCGTCGGTCTCCGAAGCCGAAGGTCGTGGGTTCGACCCCCGCATCGCCCACCATTTTAAATGCCCGGAAGTCTTGGATGAATTTGAAGTGGTCTTGCGCCACTAAATAGATCTTGTTTAGTTCTCCGTCCATTTTCCGTCCCATTTTCGCCGGATTCCGATTCGGCTCTAAAGCGTGAAGGTCAGGACGTCTTCGCTTTCTATGAATGGGCCTGAAGCGGGTCTGTCAGCCCTGCGTCATCGGTGGCGTCACCTATCGTTGACATACTAAATTTATACTAGTACATTTAAGATATGTGGACTGTGCTCGAAGCACGCAAGTCGGTTAAAGGTATCGACAAGCTCCCCAAGCACGTTTTGAAGGCCTATGAATTCTGGAAGAATGTCGTTGAGGTGTCCGGCCCCGAAGGACTCTTAACCTTTTCGGGATTTAAAGATCATCCGCTAAAGGGCGAGTGGACTGGTTTTCGTTCGTCTTACCTGAACAACGCCTATCGGGTTATTTACCGGATCGTACGGGACAAGGTCGAAGTGCACGTATTTGACGTCAATCATCATGACTATAGGAGACGATAATGTCTGAGTTTGTGAAATCGAAAAAACGCATGGTTCTCTCTCCGGGAGAATCCGTAAAAACCGCGCGCGAACTGCTTGGATGGACTCAGCTTGATCTGTCTAAAAAATGTGGCATTCCCCAGTCCACCATCTCGAGCATCGAGAGCGGTCGAATTGCCCTAGGCCTGGAGCGGGCGAAGAAACTCGCCCAAGCCATGCGCCTGCATCCAGCTGTTCTTGTATTTTCAGACTGGGAATTGAAGGCTGCCTAGCCAATAGATGGCTCCTCGAGGACAGCGCTATTTACGTTGGGATCGTCAACGCCTACCGAGATCGGAGAAGGGGCTAAAATGGGCTTTCCCAGTGAAAAACAGCTGAAGGCCGTTCGTGCCAAACTTGAAAAGGCGGAACCGTCGCGACTGCTTCCGAAGCACGCGTCGAAGGCAGGCTGCTCGATCTTGCGCAACGCCTTCACCTCGACTTCGAAGTTCGGGTTGCCTAGCGGGATGTCTTGGAAGGCTGAGTCGCGTAGCACCGGAGTTAATTTTCAAACAGTTGAGCCGGACGGCCGAGCGTATGCTCGCGCACCTAAGCTAAGCTGACAGGTCGCGTTTAGGGGTTAAGGCGGCAGCTCAGGGAACTCCGCGCAAACGTCTTGCACTTATCTTGAAAGTTGTTGAGATAGACCTCTCTCCAACCCGCGTCGTTGCCAGTTTGCCGAGTGTAGCGACAGAATAGAGATTCAAAGGCCGCGATGTCTTTGCTTGTGCAGGTATTGGCAAGCGTATCAAAGAGTGTCTGCATCTCGGCTAGGTAACCATGGGGCCAGTTCTGACTTCCCTGATATCGGGTGACATAAGTTCTTGCGATATCTTTCCGGATTTCCAACGGGATTGAAGATTTTGTGAAAATAAGTGCGACGCTGCGGGGACAAAGATGAAGGGCTTCTTGAATAAGAATTTTTTGAACATATTCTCGAGGGTAGGATTCTGTAATGGCCTCCGAACTAAGGTCGAAGTCTCGGTTCGAGTAAGCGAAGCCATTGCAGTCGCGTTCGAGGTTCTTCAAAAAATTGGATTTATTGGCGGCTTCAGGCGCGGATGACGAGTAGCGCAGGCTAAGGATGGCTTTTCGTTCATTAGGACCAACATCTTCAGTTGTTGGCTTTGTTGCGCTCGCCGCGTTGGCCATGAGCAAAACAATCAACAGAAGCTTCAATTTCATATTCTTGATCTTGCCTGAAAACTTGCGAAATTGTGTCGGATGATCCTCACAAAGCGTGGCTTCTATTAACGTATCTCGGCATTTTCGGTTTGCACCGCTTCTACATGGGCAAATGGATTTCGGGTCTTGGCTATTTGCTCACCGCGGGTTGGCTCGGTGTCGGAGTCTTTTACGACTTTTGGACGCTCAATGGGCAGATTAACGAAATCAATCTCAGCTTCCGCTAGTCAAATAGCCTATTGAGCGGCCGCTGAGGGGCTTGAGGAAGTTAAAAGCGGCTTCGGTGATCGGATCGCCGCTCTTGCCGAACTTCTTGTTGATGCTTTCGTGGTCTTGCTCGGGCGAGCGCACGAAAATCGATTGTTTTGAGGGCCCCGTCAGAGCAACGAGGCTCTCGTAAAAATCATGTTGCTCACTCACACGCGACTGCGTGCGGCCGGCGGAGGCGATCATCATGGGCGGAATGTGAGCGCCGGGCTGCACGTAGGTTTGCGGCGACGCTTGGGGCCAAACGGAGGGGGGACCGAAGGCTCGGAGGTAGGTGTCCTTGTTGCCGTTGGATTGGTTGATCACATAGTAGGCTGAGTCCAGGTTGATGACTCCGAGAATGTCCCTGTTGCTCAGGCCTTGTTCCTGCAAGTACTTTGGATCGCTGCCCACGAGCGACGTGAGATAGGCGCCCGACGAGTGGCCCATCAAGAAGATCTTCGAAGGATCGCCTCCGTGTTCGGCGATGTGATCGCGTACCCATGCGACGGCGCGCGCCACGTCTTGCGCGTTGCCCGGGAATGACACGCGCGTCTCGGTGGTGAGGCGGTAGTTGGCGCTTACGAAGACGTAGCCCTTGGCACGGAAGGCATCGGGCTTGATGTCCATCCCATTGGCCTTATCTCCGCCGCCGCCCAAGCCACCCCCGTGCACAAAAATTACGACGGGTTTCTTGGTGCCGTCCACGTTGGGGTACACGTCGAGACTGTTTTCGTTGGCCGACACGCCGGACGCTTGAGCATAGACGAAGGTTTGGCGTGCTTGGTTCGTGACCGCGGGCGGTGTCGTCGTCGGTTTCGGCGCCGGCACGGAAGGAAGCGGCGAGGGGACAGGTTTAGCCGTGGGCCTGTTCGGCGCGCGACCACCGAAAGCCAAGCTCAGCGCATTCGAGTGTGGGAGGACTCCAGGACTGCGCTTAGCTTGACGTCGTCAAACTCCAGCGCCTCCTCCTATCTCCGTTAGGATTAGGCACTTGCGGCCAGGTCAGGGAGAGAGCGGGATGGTGAGCGATGCCGAGCCCTGCATCAGCCCGTCAGGCTCTTCCCAGGGCTCCCGAGTGATCGTGACACTCGTTTCGCCGCTCGTGCCATCGTCCTTGAAATATATCGTCTTCGTGAGAGAAGGATCGGTGTTGAAGTCCCAATCGTCCCTGTCAACGAAGGTCGAGCAGCTCGAATCCGAGTACAACGTGCCCACGCTGCTCCATATTGCGCCGCTCAGCGAGTCAGGAACGGAATTCGAGACGGTGATCTGCACGGGCACGCAAACGTTCGCCACCGCAGACGCCGAGGTCGTCGAGAGGGACACAGAAGGGAAGGCTGCGTAGCCAGGCGAGGAGAGGGTCGCTTGCGTCAGGGTTGCGCTCAAATCAGCCATGGTAAACGTCGTCGAGGCCGGTGGGGTGTCGTCCCGGTAAGCGACGCTGCCGTTCAAGGGCCCCGAGGAGCCGCTTCGGACGAAGGCGAACGGCGAGGACACGGGCGTCGAGCAATCCGAAGGATTCACGAATCGCCCCGTAGGCGACGAGGAAATCAGGGAAGCGTTTAGAGAAGCCGTGTCCACGGAATTACCCCAGGAATCGGTCACGTTGACAGAGAGGTAGCGGCAGGAGCCCGCAACGATGTAGTTGGTGTAAATTTCGAGCTTGGAAGCAGGCCCCGTACGCACAGTTTTGTGTATCCACTCATCGTAGAGTTTAGGTCCCGTGAGCCCGAAATACAGGTACTCGCCGTTGCGCCCGCCCTTCACCCACAACGAAAGCCCTCCGTCTTTCGGAACGAACGACACCTGCGTGGCCGGTGTGGCGCAAGAAGCGTCCGAGTAGATATCTCCGTTCGAGTAGCCGGGCTGGCCGCTGAAATAATTCGAGATCTGCACGGTGGCCGCTTCGGCCGAAGCTGAGGGCCTGCCGAAATAGTCTGTCGCCGTGAACCTCACCTCGGTACAAGTCGAAGAGGCGACCCTGACCCCCTGGTAATTCGACAGTCGGACGAAGTCCCTATGAGGTGCGAAGCCGGGCACTTCGACAGGGTTGCTGCTCACAGCCCCATTGATTTCACCGCTAAGTGGAATCGAAAAGGAGCGGTTCGCCGCATGTCCCCAGCAATAAACCTTGGTTCGTTCCGAGGAAAGGCCGCATACGTAGCCGCTCTGGGTGTGGGCGACCTCCGAAAGAGAAAGAGATGCGTTGGGGAACGGGGTCAAGACGCTTGGGCGTAGATTTCCAAAATTTCCCGAGGCGTCGTAGCCCGCCGCGCCCGCGCATAGAAGATCGCCTCCCGTGCGAAAAACGCAATAGCCTTCCCCTACGTTGTTGGCTGCGAGTGAAGCAATTCCGCTAGCTCCGCCTGGCGGGTTCGCCGGGGACAGCTGATTGGTTACCTCGGTACCCAGGCCGAGCCCCTGGTTTGATCCCCAGCACCAGACCGCGTCTCCTTTCAGCGCGCAGAATCCCGTCCGAGTGGAGATCATGTCCGACACTCCCGAGTCCATCGTGTTAGGAACGGATGGCGTGCTTGAATAGGCGGGGGAAGTGGACCCGATTCCCAGAAACCCGTAGTGGCTGTTGTTTCCCCAGCACCGAATTTGGCCGCTCACGACAGCACAGACTGCCTGGGTTCCGAAGTCGGTTATTGATACTTTGGTGGCCCCCGAGGTGATCTCGGGAATGAGGACTGGGCTCGAGCGCACTTGATTGACGGTCAGGTCGCCGGTCACACCCGAGCCAAAGACCCCAAGTCGCCCGGTGCCCCAGCAATAGACTTTCCCGCCGTTGGCAATCGCGCACACAAGATCCGCCGCCATCCTGACGCCGACGACATCCGCTAAGCCTGGCACGACAAGCGCGTGGTCGCTCTCCGTTGTGTTTCCCTGTCCCATAATTCCGGAGGCACCGTTCGCCCAGCAATAGAGGCGCTGATCGGCTTCCCCGATGGCGCAAACTCCCGACGTTGTGACGGCGTAGTCGCTAACCTTGGCCGGCAATCCCGGGATTGTCAGGGGGGTGGCCGTGTACGCGGGGAATACGCTGGAAGCAACGGCCGTTTCGATATTGGAATTGTTACCGAAGGCCGGATTCAGATTGCCCCGACAGCGAAGCTCCCGGTTGACGAGAACGCAGAGGCGCCCACCGGCGGTGGCGATCTTTTCCAGGCGCGATTCGAAATTCACGCGCAAGGCGATAGGATCGGCGCGCCCCTGCAACTCCGTGAGCACGACTTGTTGTCCGAGATCGGCCCATTCCGATTTGAAATAGACGTCGAGACGCTGCGACTCCCCGGGGACCTTGAAGGATTGCAGGGAACTCTGGCAATCGGGATCATGGAAGAAGGTCAGGCCGGTATCCGAGGACGCCACCCCGAACTCCAGTTCCGGCATGGGTTCGGAAACCGTCACTTCCAAGGCGATCCGATGACAACCAAGGCTAGCGAGGGAACCCCGTAGGTCGGCCAGGTTCCCGATAGAAACACTTGCCTTAGAATCAGAATCAGAATCGGAATCGGAATCGGAATCAGCGGTCTTCCCCGATGCGGGTGGAGCACTTGGGCTGCCGCCAAAGCAGCCCGAAAGAGCCCCCATGAGGAATAGGAGGGGATACCGGGAAGCTGCCACAAGGTATTTCATTCTTTCCATTGTAGAGGGAGTCATGCCAACCCCACCGTGAAAATTGCGAGAAGAGCACGTTAAGGGATGGTGGCCGCGAAAACGCTTCTCAGCCCTGTTCGGCCATGGCCTTGAGAACGGTTTCGATGGTTTCGGCCTCGATCCCCGCGCGCTTCATCAGGGCGACGGCTTGGGCGAAGTCATCGTTGTCGACGGCCTCAAAGAAAGCATTGACCTGCCCGACCTCGGCCAGTTTTTCCAGGACCAGGGTTCCTTCTAAATTCCGTTCGTCCATGAAACGTGCCCTACGAGTGTTTGGTTGCGCCCACGCGGCGGGCGACGTTCTTGGATTGCTTCATCTGCAGGAGCTCCACCAGCAGGGCGAAGCCCATCGGCAGGTAGATGTAGCCCTTGTCCACGTGTTTGCCCATGCCTTCCATGCCGAGCGTGACTCCGATGCAAACGAGGAACGACAGCGCCAGCACCTTAAGAGCGGGATTGTTCTGGATGAAGGCGCTCACCCGCGACGCGAACAAAAGGACCAGCACAAACGAAGCGATCACGGCGGATTCGATCACCCACAGCTTGGACGTCAGGCCCACCGCGGTGATGACCGAGTCGATGGAAAACACGATGTCGAGCAGGACGATTTGCAGAACGATCGACGAAAGAGATCCTGCCCGACGAGGGGCGCCGGCTTCTTCGTGCGCATCGCCTTCGACCGCGTGGTGAATTTCTTTGACGGACTTGAAGAGCAAGAACGCGCCGCCGGCCAGTAGCACGATGTCCTTCCACGAGCGGCCAAGGAACACTTCGTCGGTCATGCGGGTCAGGTAGCCGGCGCCCAGCACCATGAGCAGGCGTATGACGAGCGCGAGGCCCAGGCCCAGCTTGCGCGCCAAGGGGCGCTTGTCGGCAGGAAGTCGATCCGAGAGGATGGAAATCAGCAACACGTTGTCGATGCCGAGGACGAGCTCAAGCCCGACCAGTAAGGCAAAGGTAGAAACGTCCGAGAAGAGTGAGGGTTCCATCTGTGCGAAGGTATCAGAGCGGGCGATTTCGCGTAAGGGCCGCTTTTTCGGGGCGCCGTGCTGCGGCGCATTCATAAGTACTTTTAGGGATTCCCTTTAGGAATTTTTATATTAAAGATGTCTTGTCCGCAGAAATTCCTTGGGAGGGAATCGTATGAAGTCTTGGTGCCTGAGCCTCGTTGCGTTACTCGCCGCCTCCGATGCCCGTGCTTGGGGCCACCGAGGCCACCAGACTCTCGCGACTCTCGGCTCCCAGATCGTTTCCACCCAAAATCTCTTCTGGACCGCCAACGCCACCAACATGGGCATGCTCAGCAACGTCCCCGACCGTTACTGGAAGGTTCGCGCTACGGCGGCCAAGGAAAAACCCACGCACTATTTTCAGCCGGATGCCTTCTTCTCGACTCCGGACCAGTTCTTCCGCTTTCCTCGCGCGTATCCCGATGCCGTGAAAGAGTTTACTCGCGAAACGATCGAGGAAAACGGCACGGCTCCCTGGCGCATCAAGCAGTTTTATAACCTGGCGGTGGCGGCCTTTGCCAAGAAAGACCTTGTCCTTGGCTTGCAGATGGCCGGCGCCATGTCCCACTATGTGGGCGATCTCTCCCAGCCTTTGCACGTGACCAAAAACTACGACGGCCAAGAGACGGGCAACAAAGGCGTTCACAAGTATTTTGAAACGGATCTCCTCGAACAAACTCAGGCGGAGTCGCTGTCGAGCGAGGTGAAGGCCCGTGCGCAGGCCTTGCTCAAGGATCCCGCCTTCCTCGCGCAGTTCAACGGCTCCGTCGAGGACGTCATTTTTGCCGAAATCGACCGTGCTTACGCCTTTAAGGATCCGCTCATCGACATCGACCTGAGCCAAGGTCGTGGTCCCAAGGGCTCGGCTGCGTTGCTCGAGATGGCCAAGGATCGCCTGGCCGACGGCGCTGCCACCCTGGCCTTGCTCCTGAACCGGATCTCTCAAGACTCGAACGTGGATGCGGAGGGTGCCTCGGTTACGGTGCCCGTGCCCAAGTGGGTAGAGCCTAAGTACGACCTCCTGGCTGCCTCGGACGGGGCTTCCTCCACGGTGTCGGACGTGGAACTCTTCCGCGCGTCCCTGGTGGAAGAGGACGACTGCGCTCACTAACTGGACTTGGCCGCAGGCGAGGACTAACTGAGAGGGAATGAGACTCCTTTCTTTGGTGCCCGGGTTGCTCCTTTCGCTAGCCGTTCATGCCGAAGTTTCTGAGCAGCGTGCCGTTCTTTGCGGCGCCAAGGGTAGCCTTGAAGCTCGCATCGCCGACTGCAAAAGGAAGAATGGCTCCGGGGCTAGCAAAGAAATCAAAGTCGATGGCGGCGAGCACGTTTGGAAGCTTGTGGCCCGAGTGGCCGTCGATGCGAATCAGGGGTACGGCGAGTTCTGGCTTGAGACCGCAAGCGGTCTCGTTTGGAGTCCGCGCGTGAGCGGTACTTTTACCCATGACCAAGCCCTGGTCGCTTGCGGTGAGTGGCAGTTGCCCACCGCCGACGATTACCGAGATGCCGAAAGTCGCGGCCTCCGCGATGTGCTTAAGGGGCTCGCCGGGAAACTTTACTGGAGCTCGACTCGCTCGGATTACGAGACGGCCGCTTATTACTTTAGCGGCAGCGGCGGGTACGTAGAAGACGGCAACCGCGACGTGAAGCGCTCGGTTCGTTGCGTCGTTCAAACTCGTCGTTTCTAGTCGACGCCGCTTCGTTTCGACGCCATTTTTGCTCGTCGCCGGGCGGCTCCTTTCCTTCCAGCGGCCACCTCCTCATGTTGTGTTGTGATTTTTCAGTGAAACGGTCGCCCTAATTCGCCAGTGAATTTGTCGCCCACCGGCTTTGAGGCTTCGTCGGTTTAGGCCGCTCGCTTGAGGCTTGTGGGGGCTTCAAATTTGACGATCTCGAT
>Ga0247843_1001715_pt1 | contig 42896 bp, 39 predicted proteins | sample LaCruzMarch2017__FD_192420 | JGI IMG/M metagenome (GOLD analysis project Ga0247843, IMG submission 192420) | Freshwater microbial communities from meromictic Lake La Cruz, Castile-La Mancha, Spain - LaCruzMarch2017_8m | ecosystem: Environmental > Aquatic > Freshwater > Lake | place: Spain...
ACGGCCTCGGGCCCGTGGATCTGGCGGCCGACGGACCAAGCCCAGCACCCCGCGCAGATGGATTTCCTTGAAGGATTGCAGCCATGAGCGTTCACGGACGGATCGGGCGCGCGGGCGGTATGAAAATCAAGCGCGCGCTGGGCGTGCAGGCGGCGCTGGAATGGGCGTTCCGCGCGGAACAAGCGCAGCTGGAACTGCCGCCGCCGAAGGACGTAACGGAAGAAGGTTTCGGCTTTGGCCTCGAATACGTCCTACTGCAGCGCGCTATGCTTGGCTGCAAAGTGGACGGCGGCCAGCACAAGATGGGCAGCTACACCCACCCGGACGCCGAAGTGATCGCGGCCGCAGTCGCGGGCATGCCCGACAGCCACGGCGGCATCCGAATGGCGATCCAGGTGGCCGAACTGGCGCGTGCTGGCATGACCCCGGACTGGATGCCGGGCGTCCTCCCGCGCTGCATCCCGCTGGAAATCAAGACCAACCAGCATGGCGAGCGGGCAACGACGGTAGTCGTCGGTACCGAACGGGTGAAAACACGCGGCAAGTGGCGAACGGTGGAGGTCTTGGCCTGCCCGGTCACCTGGCGACCGCATCCGGAACAGATCGCATCCGCCCGGCGCGGCTATGAGGATTGGTGGCAGGCGCTGGACTGGATCCGAGATGGGCTGCTGGCGGGTCGCATGCTGCGCCAAATCGAGGTCACGGCGGTGATGCCGAAGGTGCGGCCTTGGGAGCGATAGACCATTGCCAATATCAGCCAAAATAGCCAAAAGTACGGGGGTCAATGCCAGGGAGCGAGAAATGCAAACCCTAACCGCGAAAGACGCGAAGTATGGGTTCGGTCGGCTTATCGATCTCGCTCGGGCTGAGCCGGTGGCGGTGGCAAAGCATGGGCGGACCGTCATTGTAGTAATGGCAGTCGAAGAGTACGAGCGCTTAAAGGACATTGAAATGGATCGCGAGAACGGCCGCACAAACACGAATAGCACGGCAGCGCGATGAGCAATCCCAGCTACGGCGATCACGCGGTCTATGGCACGGATCGTTATATACAAATGAATCTTCTTGAAACGTGCACACGGGAAATGGTGGCCCGCCAAAAGAGTTCAATGAGCCTATGATTGAAGAGATGCCCATGAATCGACCCGAGCGCGATATTGAAGACTCTCTGGTCGCGAAGCTTAAAGAGCTCAAATACGAGTATCGACCCGATATTCGTAATCGGGCTACTTTGGAGGCAAATTTCAGGAGCAAATTCGAATCGTTAAATCGCGTCAAGCTCACTGATGGCGAGTTTCAGCGGCTGCACGATGAACTTGTCACGCCGGATGTTTTTACGGCGGCACGAACCTTGCGCGAGCGGAACAGTTTTACTCGCGATGACGGCACGCCGCTGAACTACACGCTGGTAAACATCAAGGACTGGTGCAAGAATTCCTTCGAGGTGGTCAATCAGCTTCGTATCAACACGGACTACAGTCACCATCGCTATGACGTCATTCTTCTAATCAATGGTGTTCCGGTCGTTCAGATCGAGCTGAAGACCCTCGGCATAACCCCTCGTCGTGCCATGGAGCAAATCGTCGACTACAAGAACGACCCCGGGAACGGTTATACCAAGACCATCCTGTGCTTCCTGCAGCTCTTCATCGTCAGCAACCGCGATCGGACGTTCTACTTCGCGAACAACAACGCGCGCCATTTCGCATTCAATGCCGAGGAGCGCTTTCTGCCGGTTTATGAGTTCGCGGACGTCGACAACAAGAAGATCGTCCATCTCGACAGCTTCGCCGAAACTTTCCTTGTAAAGTGCACGCTCGGCCAGACGATCAGCCGGTATATGGTTTTGGTCGCGAGCGAGCAGAAACTGCTGATGATGCGACCGTATCAGGTCTACGCGGTGAAGGCGATTGTCGACTCCATCGCCCAAGACTGCGGCAACGGCTACATTTGGCACACGACGGGCAGCGGCAAGACGCTTACCTCCTTCAAGGCGTCAACGCTCTTGAAGGACAATCCCGACATCGAGAAATGCCTCTTCGTCGTGGATCGCAAGGACCTCGATCGCCAGACGCGCGAGGAGTTCAACAAGTTCCAGGAAGGCTGCGTTGAGGAGAACACAAACACCGCCTCCCTGGTTCGGCGTCTTCTGTCTGACGATTACGCCGACAAAGTCATCGTCTGCACAATCCAGAAGCTTGGCCTCGCGCTGGACGAGAACAGCAAGCGCAACATGCAGCAGAAGAAGGACGGCAAGAAGAGCTTCAAGGAGCAGCTGGAACCCCTGCGCGACAAGCGCATCGCCTTCATCTTCGACGAGTGCCACCGTTCGCAGTTTGGCGACAACCACAATTCCATAAAGGAGTTTTTTCCTCGCGCTCAGCTCTTCGGTTTCACCGGAACGCCGATTTTTTTCAAGAATGCCACACAGCAGAAAATCGAAGGCGATCAGGGCAGTATGTGGGAGACGGAGGACCTATTCCCCAACCGTCTTCACACCTACACGATCACGCACGCCATCGAGGACGGCAATGTTCTTCGTTTCCATGTCGACTACTTCAAGCCGCAGGGCAAAACGCTGCCCAAGCCAGGTGAACCGCTGGCCAAAAAGGCGGTGATCGAGGCGATCCTGGCTAAACACGACGCGGCAACCGGTCACCGCCGGTTCAACGCCCTGCTCGCCACGTCCTCGATCAACGATGCCATCGAATATTACGCCCTCCTCAAGACGATGCAGGCCGAGAAGTTTGCGTCCGATCCCAGCTTCCGGCCGTTGAGCATCGCCTGCGTCTTCTCCCCGCCTGCCGAAGGCGATCCTGATGTAAAGCAAATCCAGGAAGACCTGCCGCAGGAGAAGGAAGACAACGCCTTCGAGCCGGAGAAGAAGAAGGAAGCGCTGAAAGCCATCATCGCCGACTACAACGCCCACTTCGGCACCAACCACAAAATCGGCGAATTCGACCTGTACTACCAGGACGTGCAGAAGCGCATCAAAGACCAACAATGGCCGGATGCCGACCTTCGCAAGGCTTACCCCAACCAACCGCACCACAAAATCGACATCACGATTGTCGTCGACATGTTGCTGACCGGCTTCGACTCCAAATTCCTCAACACCCTCTACGTCGACAAGAACCTGAAGCATCACGGCCTGATACAGGCATTCTCGCGCACGAACCGGGTGCTAAACGCCACCAAACCCTATGGCAACATTCTCGACTTCCGCCAGCAGCAGGGCGCGGTAGATGCCGCCATCGCCCTCTTCTCGGGCGAGGCTGCCGCCGAAAAGGCACGGGAAATATGGCTGGTCGACAAGGCGCCTGTGGTCATCCAGAAGCTGGAGACCGCTGTTAAGAAGCTCGGCACATTCATGAAGTCACAAGGCCTTGATTGCGCACCGGAATCTGTGCCCAGCCTTAAAGGCGACGTGGCCCGCGCGGCATTCATTGAACACTTCAAAGAGGTACAGCGGCTCAAGACCCAACTTGATCAGTACACCGACCTGACCGATGAAAACCGCAAGACCATCGAACAGGTTCTGCCACGTGACAACCTGCTTGGCTTCCGCGGCGCCTATCTGGAAACCGCCCAGCGCCTTCGGGTCCAACAGGGCACGGCAATGGACAAACCCAGCCAGGATGCCGACCAACTGGATTTCGAATTCGTTCTCTTCGCCTCGGCCGTCATCGATTATGACTACATCATGGGCCTGATCGCCCGCTATTCCGAGGCCACGCCCGGCAAGCAGAAGATGAGCCGCGAGGAGCTGATCGGCCTGATCCAGTCCGACGCCAAGTTCATGGACGAGCGGGAGGATATCGCGGCCTACATCAATACCCTCAAGGCGGGCGAGGGGCTAAGCGAGAAGGCTATCCGCGACGGCTACAGCCGCTTCAAAGCGGAAAAGAACGCAGCGGAACTGGCGGGCATCGCGGGCACGCACGGGCTGGCGACTGAGGCGCTGCAAGGCTTTGTCGACACCATCCTGCAACGCATGATCTTTGACGGCGAAGCGCTTACAGACCTGATGGAACCCCTTGGCCTGAACTGGAAGGCGCGGCGGGTGAAGGAATTGGACCTGATGGCCGACCTGATGCCGTTGCTGCTGAAGCGGGCCGGTGGGCGTGAGATTTCGGGGCTGAGCGCTTATGAGCAGTAAAGAGAAATCATCTGCTGTCGCGGGCAGCGGGGCTGCTTTGGTGCCCAAGCTGCGGTTTCCAGAGTTTGAGGAGCGTGATGGTTGGAAGGAGATACCGCTCCAGAAGCTTGCTCGACCTGTAACTGATCGGGCGACAACCGGCGACGCTGACAACGTGCTAAGCCTTTCGGGCGAGCATGGACTTGTCCTTCAAAGCGAATACTTCGGAAAGAAGATCGCTGGCGACAGCACTGATCGCTATCTGAAGATTCGCAAAGACGACTTTGTCTACAATGACCGGACAACCAAGGCGTCAAGCTTCGGAACTATCAAACGGCTTTCCGCACATGCGGGTGGGATCGTCTCGCCCATCTATAAATGCTTCCGCTTCCAGTCGAGTGAAAACCCAGCCTTCTGGGAATGGTACTTCGAGTCGGGAAGCCACGATCCGGCGCTGGGTGGACTGGTCAACGAGGGCGCCCGAGCAGGCCGCTTCAACATCTCCGTTACTCAGTTTTTGTCGACAAGCGCATGGCGGCCGGATGAGGCCGAACAGAAAAAGATCGCTGACTGTCTGGACTCGGCGGACGCGCTGATTTCCGCGCAGGGGCGGAAGGTGGAGGCGCTGAGGGCCCACAAGAAGGGCCTGATGCAGCAGCTTTTCCCACGGCCTGAGCGCGTCGAGAACGGGATCAAGATACCTGCCGAAACCCAACCCCGCCTTCGCTTTCCCGAGTTTGAGGGGGCGGGGGAGTGGGAGCCTCGGACTGTGGGTTCAGTCTGCACCTCCTTTAGCGGAGGTACGCCGAATACCTCAAATCCAGAATTTTACGGTGGAGATATTCCGTTCATTCGATCAGCCGAGATTGGTAAAGAAACCACAGAACTTTTCCTGACCCGCGCCGGGTTGGAAAACTCCGCGGCAAAACTAGTCAAGAAAGGTGACGTACTCGTCGCACTCTATGGCGCGAATAGTGGCGACGTAGCAATCGGAAGGATCGCTGGAGCGATCAACCAGGCCATCCTTTGCCTGAGGTCATCTGAGAATGGTGCGTTTCTCAGCCATTTCTTAACTCATAGAAAAGACTGGATAATTGCAAAGTATATTCAGGGCGGTCAGGGCAATTTGTCGGGTGAAATCGTCAAGTCTATTGGGCTTGTGTTCCCGTCACCAACAGAACAACAGCGCATCGCAGACTGCCTTACCTCCCTCGATGACCTCATCGCCGCCGAGACCCGAAAGCTCGACACGCTCAAGACCCACAAGAAGGGCTTGATGCAGCAGCTTTTCCCCCAAGTCGCGGAGGATGACGCATGAGCACCTACAAGAACCTGAAAACCCTGGTGGCCCGGCTTCGCGACGATCTGAATAACCCGACGATGCCGCTCTCGCTGGTCTTGATCTATGCCTACAACCGGACCGGCAAGACCCGCCTGTCGATGGAGTTCAAGGACGCAGGCAAGCGCAAGAACAAGAAGAACCCGACCGGCACACCCGACACGCTCTATTTCAACGCCTTCACCGAGGATCTGTTCGTCTGGGAGAACGACCTCGAAGGCGATAGCGTGCGCCGCCTGCAATTGAACGAGAAGTCGTCCTTCTTCAACGCGATGACGGAACTCGCGCTGGACGAAACCATTGCCCGCTACCTTTCCCGCTACGCCGACTTCGAGTTCGACTTCACCTACAAGAACGTTCAGCAGGACAAGGACACCATCTCCAAGCCGGATTTCGTCAGCTTCCGCAAGGGCGGCGAGGCCAACATCAAGGTGTCACGGGGCGAACAGAACATCTTCATCTGGTGCATCTTCATGGCGATCTGCGAACGGATGCTGGATGGGCATGAGTCCTATCAGGGGAAGAAGTACCTCTATATCGACGATCCGATCTCGTCGCTGGACGACAACAATGCGATTTCCGTCGCCTGCGACCTGGCCAAACTCCTCCGCCGGGCGGCCACACGAAGGGACGCGGACGGGAAGCCTGCCCCGATCAAGGTGATCTTCTCTTCGCACCATGCGCTGTTCTTCAACGTCATGTGCAACGAAGTCGGCCGGAAGATCGATGACGCGCCTTCGGTTGATCATCGGCGCTATTTCATGCATCGGCCGGGTGGCGACGGCACCTACACGCTTCAGGCGACGGAAGACACGCCCTTCTTTCACCATGTGGCGACGCTCGCTGAATTGCAGCGTGCGGCTGATCCGAGGAAGGGAAAACTCTACACGTTCCATTTCAACGCCCTGCGCAGTGTCATGGAGAAGACGGCATCTTTCTTCGGGCACCCGAGCATCGCCTTTTGCCTGAAGGCGCTTGACAATGATGAAGACCGGGCACTGTTCAACCGAGCCCTGAACCTGTTGAGCCATGGCGCCTATGCTATCCATGAACCGACAGAGATGGGCGAGGACAACAAGGAACTGTTTCGCCGCATTCTGCGCGAGTTCGTCACGCGGTTCGAGTTTCACCTACCCGGCGCCGCTCAGGCCCCGCATCCCGCCCCGGCGCCTGCGCCCGTCCCCCAGGAAGCACCAGCACAATGAACGACCAAATCCAAAAGCAACTGGGCAAGACGCTCTGGAACATCGCCGACACGCTGCGCGGGGCGATGAACGCGGACGATTTCCGCGATTATATGCTGTCCTTCCTGTTCTTGCGTTATCTGTCGGACAATTACGAGATGGCCGCCAGGAAGGAGCTCGGACGCGATTACCCGGATCCCAACACGATCGGCAATGGCGGGCGCTCATCCCTTTCCGTTTGGTACGCGCAAAACCCCGACGATGTTTCGGCTTTTGAAAAGCAGATGCGCCTAAAGGCACACTACCTCATCAAGCCGGAACACCTCTGGACCAGCATCGCCCACATGGCGCGCACCCAGAGCGACGATCTGCTGAACACGTTGCAGGCAGGCTTCAAATATATCGAGAACGAGTCCTTCCAGAGCACGTTCGGGGGGCTTTTTTCGGAGATCAATCTTGGCTCTGAAAAGCTTGGTCGGACTTATGCTGATCGCAACGCCAAACTATGCACGATCATCACCGAGATCGCCAATGGGCTCGCCGATTTTTCATCCGGTGTCGACGCGCTTGGCGATGCGTACGAATACCTGATCGGCCAATTTGCCGCTGGTTCTGGAAAGAAGGCAGGCGAGTTCTATACTCCACAGCAGGTGTCTGACATCCTTTCCGCGATCGTGACGCTGGACAGCCAGGAACCCGCAACCGGAAAGAAAGAGCGCCTCGCCAGTGTGCTTGATTTCGCATGCGGCTCCGGCTCGCTGTTGCTGAACGTGCGAAAGCGCATGGGACCGCATGGCATCGGAAAAATCTACGGACAAGAAAAGAACATCACCACCTATAACCTCGCCCGCATGAACATGCTGCTGCACGGCGTGAAAGACACGGAATTCGAAATCTACCATGGCGACACGCTGAACAATGACTGGGATATCCTGCGGGAGCAGAACCCTGCCAAAAAACCTTCGTTTGATGCGATCGTGGCCAACCCGCCCTTCAGTCTCCGTTGGGAGCCGACTGAAGCGATGGGCGACGACGTGCGGTTCAAGAACCATGGGCTGGCACCCAAATCCGCCGCAGACTTCGCTTTCCTACTGCACGGTTTTCACTACTTGAAGGATGAGGGCGTGATGGCCATCATCCTACCGCACGGCGTGCTGTTCCGGGGTGGGGCGGAGGAGCGCATACGCACAAAGCTGCTGAAAGATGGTCACATCGACACCGTGATCGGCCTGCCCGCTAACCTCTTCTATTCGACTGGCATCCCGGTCTGCATCCTCGTGTTGAAGAAGTGCAAGAAGCCGGATGATGTGCTCTTCATCAACGCGGCCGAGCACTTTGAAAGAGGCAAGCGGCAGAACCGCCTGCGTGAAGGGTTAGATGGCAAGCCGAATGACATTCAGAAGATCATCGAGACGTACCAGTTCCGCAAGGAAGAGGACCGCTACTCCAAGCGCGTGAGCATGGAGCGCATCGCTGAGGAGGGCTTTAACCTCAACATCTCCCGATACATTAGCACGGCGGTGGATCAGGCTGAAATCGACTTGGATGCAACGCAGCAGGAATTGGTCTCGATCCAAGACCAAATTCGGAAAGCAACCTCGAAGCACAACTCCTTTCTGAGGGAATTGGGGCTTCCAGTTCTTCCGGGGATCGAATGAAGTATGCCGCTCTGGCTTTTCCACGCTATCCGAACCAATTTTATAGCCGCACTTTTCCATGCGATCCGGATGAGATCGAATAGATCGCACAGATTCAGTAATTTCATGAAGTCATGCGAGTGAAATCATTGGCAACCTCAAATTTGACCTCGGCAGCCAATCGGCTTAGTTTGACCAAGATAATCTCTCCAGGCACATACCGATACTTGGGGAAAATAGTCGCTAAGTTACCCTTTGATGAGTTGCCGATTGCTGCTGAAAATATCGCTAACCTTCGCCGTTTGCCCAGCGTTGAGATATACAGGATTGGCAGCTTCAATCCTGCCAACGCTATTGTGATAAAATGGAATGGCCATTGGCTCCTTTATGTTCGACCAAACTACGGCGGCTACCGATCAGTGGCGCGGAGATTTTTTCAAGACGTTCCGTGGAAAGTGGACTTTGACCACTCACTTGGCAGTTACATAGCGGCATGTCACAAAGTACGTTACGTTTTGCTTGTTCGGCTCCCACCCAATGTAAATCGTTCTCATGGTCGGTTTGAACAAAGAACGGTTGTTCGGCCAGGATCGAATTCTGGCCTGTACTTCGCTGATCAGCGCATCTTGTCGAAAATCGTGGGACAACCGTCTTGGCGTGCAGGTCGGACTGGCCACTTGTGCCCCTATGATCCTTCGTCTCCTTCATCAATGGGGTTGACGCTAAAGCAACGTGGGCAATTGGCTCATGCGCTGGGCATTGAGGACCACAATCGATCAATAGTTGGCCTGACGGCCCATTCACCTCTCAAACTGTATTCCTCGGCTTGAACGGCTCAAAATAGACGCCCCCTCATCTGGTTCCTCCCCGGCCCCATTTGTATGCGGGGGGGCGCAGCGCGGCGTTTCGCTAGCGACAGGCAATTTCACCGGGGAATCCAGGCGGAATCCACTTGGCGCACGATCAGGGGAAAAGCGACACGTTATCACAGGCTTGTGGAATCACGATCTTGGCGTGCTGGATTCTTTTGTGGAATCCAAGGAAGCCACTTCGCGGAAGCCACCTTGGCCGGAATCCAGCCAGCGGAATCCACCCTTTTCGATCCGAGATGGATTGGCCAAGGCCACGCCTGCGCACGGACGTCAGCTACCGTTCTGATCCGCCATGCCAGCTTGCGCTCCAGCTTCGAACACCAGTTCGGGCAAGATCACCTCCCACTCGTCGTGGCGGAGCAGGTGGTTATATTCCTCGTCCCCATCCTCACGCCGCCAGTTGAGGATGGCCGCGACCTCGCCGCGCAAGAAGGTGGTGCCTTCGGGTGGGGCGAAGGCGCGGGAGAGGCGGGCAAGGGTCTGGCCTTGGGCGTTCTCGATCCGCCAGCGGTCGCCGTCGCGGATCAGATGGACGGGGTCTCCAGGGCGCGCGACGGCGATGGCGGCCAGCGATGGATCACCCGGCCGCAGACGCCCGGCAAAGGACAGGTCCACCAGCTTCGGGTCGGGCGGCACATAGCGCAGGCGGGCGCGCGGCAGGGCGGCGGCGTCGGGGGTGACGCGGCGGGAAAGGACAGCATCGCCCGGACGGACAAAGGCATGGGGGCCGTCGGTCAGCAGGGTCAGGGTCGACCGCGCCCGCGTCATTGCGACATAGAACAGGAGGCGCGGGGCGTCGGCGTCTTCACCGCGCGACGGGCGATCCCAGCCGCCGTTCAGGATGGCGACATGATCGAACTCCAGCCCCTTGGCGCGGTGGGCGGTCATCAGAAGAAGGCCCCGCTGTTCGCCGCGCGCATCCCGGGCCCATTCGCCGAACCATTGGACGATATCGGGGACCGGGGCAGCCTTTTCGACCAGTTCGCGTGCGAGGGTGCCAATTCCTTCGCCTATCAGGTCGGTCCAGCGCGATTGCGGTTGGGCGTTCAGGATGGCGACCAGATCGGGGATGGTCAGCAGCCGGGTCCGATCCGCCAGAAGGGCGCGAACAAAGCCCTGCATCTCACGCAAGCGCCACAGGCTGGGCAGGGTCTCGTTCGCCATATCGATGGGAATGCCCAGCGCCTCAGCATAGGCCCTAACGGGTTCCAACCGCCGCCAATCGCGGGCGATCACGGCACAGCGTCGCCAGGACCAATCGGGGTCCAGCCGTGACAGCCGCACCAGTTCGTCCAGTGCGGCCACCGCCTGCGCGGCATCGCCACCCGCATCCAACAGGGTGACGCGCCCCTGTGCCACAGGATCAAGGGCGGCCCAGTCGCCTCCGGGCATCGCCTTTGCCCGAGCGCGGTTCACGGTGATGTCATGGCCCGCCTTCATGCGCCCTGCTGCGGACGCAATCACGGCATTGGCCGCCGCGATAATATGGGCGGTGGAGCGGTAGTTCTCGGTCAGCCAGACCGGCTTGGCGGCATGATCTGCCTCGAACCGACGGATGAAATCGAAACTGGCACCGGCGAAGGCGTAGATGTTCTGGTCGTCATCGCCGACGGCGAAAAGGCTGATCCGCAGGTCATCCTCCAACGACCGCCCCGCCACGGCACCGATCAAGGCGTACTCCTCGGGGCCGATGTCCTGATATTCGTCCACCAAGAGCCAGCGAAAGCCCTGGATCAGCGTCTCGCGCAGTGCCTCGGCTTCGGCCTTGGTCAGACCATCGCCACGCAACAAGGCAACAGCCTGCATGACAATCCCGTCAAAATCGCGTGGGCCGTCCTGATCGCCTGCAAAGCTGGCCCCCATCAGCCGCATCGCCAGCGCGGGGCAGGTCGACACCGTCACCCCCGTTGCGTCATCCCCGATCAGGCGGCGCAGGCGTTCGCGGATCTCGGCGGCGGCGTGGCGATTGTAGGTCAGCACCAGAATGCCGCGTGGGTCCTCGCGTTTTACGCGGATGAGATAGGCAATCCGATGCACCAGCACCCGGGTCTTGCCGGACCCCGGCCCGGCCAGCACCAGCACGTTGGTCTGTTCGCGGTCATCGCGGACAATCTCGGCCTGCACGGGGTTATCCAACGCATCAACGATTGTCCGCCAAGAAGTACCGGTGGTCTGCCGCCGAATTTCCGTGCCGCGCCCCGGCAGCCATCGACGCAAGAAGGCGTCGCGGTCCAGCACGAAGTAATCCTCAGACAGGCGCTGGGCCTGATCCATCGCCTCCAGCCCCTTTTCGGCATAAGCAGCCATTACATGGGTCTGGATCGTCGTCTCGCCGTAGTGCTCCTCCAGCGGAGCGAAGTGCTGCACAGTAAAGGGTCCGCCCTTAGGGTTCAGATGCACGGTGATTGCAGGGCGGAAGACCGTCAGGCCGCGGCCCAAGGTGGCAACCTGCTGCTCGTGCAGCCACAAAAGCGCGCGGTCCATCAGACGGGTCATATCCTTGACCTCGGCCCGCAAAAGGGCGTCGCCGTTCAGCGCATCCAGCATCGCGCCTAGGGTGGTTTCGACCTGAACATCCTTGCCGCGTGTGCCCTTGGCGACCTTGCCCGTCAGATGGGCCAAGAGTGCCTGCGCCCCCTGCCGCCGCAGATCGGCGGTGCGGGCGACAACGGGCCATGACCGTTCCAGCCGCACGAAGATCGTGTTCCGGCTGACCTTGCGCAGGGTCAGGTTTCCGCGCCCGCCATCCTGATCGCGGCCATCATGCGCCATGCCACGCAGGATGGTTTCCACCAGATCTGGGCGCACCTGCGCATGACCCTTGTCGCGCAAGGCCTGGCAGGTCTCAGTGAGATTCAACGGCTGCGCCTCGGCCCCTTCGGCATCCGGCACGGCCTCTTGCATGAGAGCAATCAGGTCAGCCTCCATCCGGGCCGCATGATCCAGACGGCGGGCCGAGGCATCCTCGACGCCCAGATGAACATAGACCGTGATGCCCGTGTCGTTGCTGGCGATGCCCAGAGCCTCCAGATCGGCAAAAGCCCGGTGCAACTCGCGCCTCGACAGGCCGCAGGCCCCCGTCAGATCGTCGGTCGAAACCCCGGCATCGGCGGGCGCGTTCATCACATGGCGCACAAGGTCCATCAGTTGCGTGCGCCGAACCCCGGTGATCTGCGCCCGCTCTAGGATGACCGCCGCCTCATCCACCGACCGGATGCGCAGCGACGACGGGAACACCTGCACCCGGTTCTCCTCGCGGGAAAGCAGCGTCGCCTCCTCCAGCCAGGCTACGGCGGTTTTTACGCGGGTATCGTCGGTAGTCTTGTCGCGCTCGAACTCCTGATCCTTTTCCTCGCGCACGATCTCGCCCGGGGTGGCGACCACCTCGCCGGATTTGTGCTTTTCCATCCGCCGCAGCGCCTTCAGGATCGCGCCGATCTCATGCCTTGCCAGCCGTGAACGGGCAGATAGCGAGAACTGCCGCTCCACATCCTCGGGGCTGAACAGCAGAACGCAGTTAGCCGGGCCACGATCCCGCCCGGCGCGGCCTGCCTCTTGCAGGTAGTTCTCCAGCGATCCCGGAATATCGCCATGCACCACCAATCGGATATCGGGTTTGTCGATCCCCATGCCAAAAGCGTTGGTTGCGGCGATCACCCGCAACTGGCCCGTTCGAAACGCCTCTTGCACGTCGCGTTTACGGTCGGGCGGCAATCCAGCGTGGAAGAAGTCTGCTGCGAGCCCCTGCCCTTTCAGGAACTCAGCCACCTTCTCGGTCGCACTTCGTGTCGCGCAATAGACCACAGCGCCCGATGCGCCTTCGGGCGGCAGGTTCGCCTCGATCGCGGACAGGATATCGGTCAGCTTGGTCGCCTTCTGCGTGGGCAGCACTGCGAAGGAAAGGTTCGTCCGCACCGTCCCGCCATCCAGCAGCATCAGGTCCACCCCCAGGCGGGTCTGGAATTGGTCACGGATGTCACGTACCACCTCGGGCTTGGCGGTGGCGGTCAGGCACAGCACAGGCGCTGGGCTGTCACCCGAGAGTTCCTTGATGAAGCGGCTGATATAGCGGTAGTCGGGCCGGAAATCGTGGCCCCATTTGCTGACGCAATGCGCCTCGTCCAGCACCCACAGCCCGACCTCGCGCTGTTGCAGCACGGTGCGGATCGACGGCGAGCGCAACTGTTCGGGCGAGATCAGCAGCATCGCCGCATCCCCCATCCGCACCTTTTCCAGCGCGTTATGCCGTTCGGGCAGCGACAGCATGCCATTGACGGTGACCGCCGCTGATATACCCGCCCGCGCCAGCCCCTGCACCTGATCGGCCATCAGCGCCACTAGCGGCGAGATAACCACCGTCAGCGCCCCGGTCTTGTCGAACCGCGACAGCGCCGGGATCTGGTAGCAGACCGACTTGCCTGTACCGGTGGGCAGGATGCCTAGCACCGATTTGCCCGCCATCGCCTCGGCGACGATGCGCTCCTGCAAGGGGCGGCCCATGTCATCGGCGGGCTGTGGGCGGAAGGAGGGAAAGCCGAACCACCGTTCGAGCGCGGCATTCGGGTTGTTCTTCTCTGCGCACCAGCCGCAGGTCGGGTCGCCGCAATTGGTGTCGCGCAGGTGGCGTACGATCCGCCCCGCCTGCGGAAACTGCATCCGCACCCAGGGCGGCATGACAGAGTCCCCTCCCGCGACAGAAATCCACGACAGCGCATAGGCCATCGGCCAGCCATTGCGCGGATCGGACAGGCGGCCGAGCGTCTGCCCCAGCCGATGATCGCAGGCGCGACCATCCAGCAGACGGCGGATGGCGCTATGGGCCGCAGCCTCACCGGGTGCTGCGCCGCGCAGGAATTGAAACAGCGCATCGAACCCGGTGGAGGCTTCGCCCCGCGTCGTCAGATGGTGATAGGCGAGAAGCGCATCCGGCGCCTCCTGCCCCAGCCGGGTGAACGCCGCGATCTGATCTTCGAGCACTTGCAACGCCAGCCGCGCATCCTGTTCGGGGTCATTCACATGCCCGACCTGCAGCCGCCCGTCCTGATAATGCTTGACCAGATGGTGATAGGGATTTCGCGGAAAGGCCAAGGGGTTCAGCCAGAGCGTGTCAATCGGCGCCGTCCCCAACTCCCCCAGCCGCGCCCGGTTCGCTACCAAATGCGGCAGGTCGTGCCGCAAGATATTGTGCCCCACCAGATGCGCCGCCCCGTCGCACAGCGCATTCAGCCGGTCCAGCGCGGCCTCCAAAGGGCCCCCTTTGTGAGCCAGCGCCGCCTCACCCCGCACCGCCGCAAAGGCAAAGATCCGCGCAGACTTCGGATCGATCTCCAGATCAATCGAAACGCAAGTTGCAAGGAAAGGGGCGGTGTCAAAGGTCAAACGTCAGGCATCCGAATTCCAAGGGCCAACAAAGGCTTCCAAGCCATTGATAACCTTGTCACCAGGATTCGATAGCCTGAGATTTCAGCCGCGAGTTGCTTTTCGGTACTGGCAGGTGCTCCGTGCCGCCCTGCCGTAAGGTGACCACTTCGAACTGCAGACTGCTTCCTCAGGGTGTGCTTGTCAGCATGACCAACTGTCCGCGCCGCAGGCTAGATCGCCAAACACTAGGCTGGTTGGCCGATGCGATACACCCTGCCCCGAGCATCTTCTTTTGCAGAAACCACCGCCAGCCCGAGTTTCTTGCCAAGCGCGCCCGACATCGCACCACGGGCGCTATGAGCCTGCCACCCCGTCGCAGCGATAATCTCTGCTATTGTCGCCCCATCGGGCCGCTGCAACATGGCGATCAGCAGCGCCTGCTTTGTTCCCGTGCGCAACGTAGGGTGTTTCACCTCAGGCTGGGCCTTGACACCGCCACGGCTTGCCACACCTGCTTTCATCGCCAATGGTTCGATCCCGATGGCAAGCAGCCCCGCATCGGTGACCACCAGCGTGGTGCCATGGCCATCGCCGGTTTCGCGCCAAAGCGGCTCGCCGCGCCGCAGGTTGGCGTCGACCTCCTGCAGCCAACCGCGTTCGATCATCTTGGTCACGGCCATTTTCGCCGCCGCACCGGCCAGCCCCTTGGGCAGCGGCAGTGCGATGTTTTCGGGGCGCTGGGCCCCGGCGCTGAGGATGATGGTCTGGGTGTCTGTCAGTTTGGGCATGGCACTCCCCTATTGATCATGCGTGGCGAGGAAGGCGGCAATGCGCGACATCAGGTCATTGTAGCCGTCGGCATCCGTGCCGATAATCACGTCACCATTGTCGTCGCCGTCCAGATCGGCGATCTCGTACAGCAGGGCGATGGCGGCGTCGCAGGCGGCGAGGCGTTCGGCCTCCCTTGCGGCGGTGATCGCGTCCTGTTCGATCTAGTGGCGCTGGGCGGGATCAAGCGGCATGTTCGCCCTCCTTGAAAGCGCCGTCGGTGATCTCGCGCAGCAGGCTGGCGTAGTGGTTCAGGGTGCCAACATCGCCCCAGTTGATCTCATCAGGGTGGGTCTCGAAATGGTCGTCGCTCAGGGCCTTCAGGCGCTCTAGCATCGCGTCGATCTGGAACTTGGTGGTCATGAAGACGTCGAGGGCCTTGTCGTTGGAGGCCTTGGCGCGGCGGGTGGTCATGGCGGGTATCCTTTGTTGAGTTCCATCGTTTTCGTGCAATCACCATCGCTCTGGCGGGGCACGTAGCGTAGGCTATTCTAAGTAATATCATTGCTTTATGACTAGCCTCTGCCCGAATCGGCCTTCGGTTCGACCGCCACCCACTGGAGTCCAATTCACATGCAGAGATGTGCGAAGTCCCGCGTCGGGCGCAGCAGGATGCAGGGATCACAGGGCGGGCTGAAGCAGTCCAGCGCCTCGGGCGTGACCTGCCGGATTTCCTTGGCGACGAGGATGTCTCGGGCCTCCAGCGTGCCAGTGCGGGCAGCATGTGGGCCGGTGAGCCGTCGAAATGAACATAGACGTGGGTCCATGCCTCTGGCCCGGCGTGGATGGCGATTTGAGCATGGGTGCACATGGGGATGCCTCAGATGAACTTCAGATCGACCAGCACGGCGCTGGCGGCAGCCAGTTGTGCGGCCGGCAGGTCGATCTTCAGGTACGAGAAGAGGTCCGAGCAGTTTGCCTCGATCCCATCCTGGCGGAGTGCTGCCTCGATGGCCTCGGCCACGAAATTGGGGCGGCTGCGGTCGACGTGTTCCGGCAGCGTGTCGATGTCGATGCGTATGATGGTGGTGGTCACGGTCATGATCTGGATCTCCGGTCCAGGGTGGTGCCCTGATCCGAGACTCGCACTTGTGGCAAGTATGATCAACCGAAACTGACCGATTTATCCCTTTACTTCCAATATCTTGAGGCTATCGAAATCGCAACGGAAAGCCAGCCCGAACGCCAGTATTACGCCCATTCCGGCCTGTCGCGCGGCGCGATCCAGAAGGCGTGGCGCTCCGCTCGGCTGGTCGTGTACGGCGACGGGTCGTGACCTTCACCATCGGACCCTCCGCTGCAGCCTCAAGGCACCGCCATTCACGCCGCGTGCACGCAGGAACGGCCAAGACCTGCGACCCAATCTGCCAGGGCTGCAATCTCACAAGGCAAGCATCTTCCAAGGCCCTCAGAGAATTCTTCAAATGCGGGCAGGTTCTGCGCATTCACACCGACAACGACGGGAATGCCCTTGGAAAGCGCCTCCGCGATCACTGCCCGGAAACCGCGCCCCTCGGCCTCGTGTTTGCCGAATTTGTTCACGATCAACACGTCTGCACCTAGTACGAGGCTGCTAGAGACCAGAGCGACTGCCGCCTCAAGTGCGGCGGGGTCAAGTCTACAGCCGCGCGCAGACCGACCAAGGTCCTGGCTGATGCGCAGCACGGGGCCGTCAGGAAGGACCTGAACGTCCATGTCACAGGGCCCTGTATCGACGCGTTCAGAATTGATCTGGACAGTGCCGCAGCAGCGAAGGCCACGCGTTGCCAGCACTTTCGCGAGCTTCAAAAGGATCAGGTCGGTATCGCCGCGTCCGGACGCCATGGTGTAAGCGAGGTTCATTCTAGGCCTCCTCAGGTCCGGCAGAAGGGTTGAAATTCGACGAGCGCGCCTGCGGGCAGGAAATCGCAGTCAGCGGGCAGAAAGATCAGGCCGTCCCTGTCAGGTAACGCACAGACATGGGCAGAATGGGTTTCAGCATCAAACGTCACGACCTCGCGCCCGTGGCCGTCAAAGCCCGTGCAGGTAGCCGGGCGCAATTCGCAACGCCCTGCCTTTCGTGAAATGGCCGCGCCCGTGACGACATGGCGCCTTGCGCCCTGTCCTGCCTCGCCGGTCAATCTGGCGACCAACGCCGTTCCGAAAAGCTGCCAAGTCACGAAGGCAGACAATGGATTGCCCGGCAGGCCCAGCCAAGTCGAGCCCCGGACGCAGCCAAAGGACACTGGCTTGCCGGGTTTGAGAGCAACGCCGCTGAAATGGATGTCACCGCCTAGGGCAAGCAGCGCTGGTTTGACGTGGTCCTCTTCGCCGACCGATATGCCGCCGGTGGTGATGACAAGGTCGGCACAGGCAGCCATCTCTGCCAATTGCAGAAACAACCCGTCTCGGCTGTCGAGACCCTGTTCGACGGCGACAAGATCAAGGTGGGGTTGCGTGAGGGCGGCGGACAACATTGGGGTGTTTATGTCCCAGATCTGAGCGTCGGCACGCCTCGCACCGGCCGCGCGGATTTCATCCCCGGTCACCAGAAGCGCCACGCGCAATCGCCTGCGCGCAGGGATCGATCCTGCCCCGGCGGCAGCACAGGCGGCAATCGCGCGCGCGTCAAGGCGCCGACCCTGATCCAGAACTGTGACCCCTGCCCCCATCTCGCTGCCCGAGCGGCGAATGTTAAGGCCGGGCTTCGGTCGCTGGTCGATGCGGATGGTGCTGCCGGTCCGTTTGACATCTTCCTGCATCACCACTGCATCCGCACCTTCGGGGACCTTCGCCCCGGTAAAGATGCGCGCGGCCTGGAGGCCGACAAGCGGCACGGTGGAGGACTGCCCCGCTGGAACCCTCGCTACAACGTCAAGTATCCACGGTCCGTCGCCCGGCAGCGCCGCAGAGGCAAAAGCAAAGCCATCCATCGCGGCATTGTCGAAAGGCGGGGACATGAAGCAAGACGTCACGGGTCTTGCGAGAATGCGACCAAGTGCCCGGTCAAGCAGAATGTTTTCCGCTCCATCGACGGCGGCTGTGCGATCTGCAATCAGTGCCAGCGCCGCATCAATGGTGATCAACTTCTTTGCGACATCATGCCCGCCGCAGCCACAGCCGGACCGCGCTACTGGCTGCAGGATCGTCATTGCGCCACCTCCTCATTGAAATGCCCGGGGCCGATGCTGCAATCAAGGTCGCGCAAGAGGCCGTCCTTCAGCCCATAGATCAGCCCATGCACCCGGCAGTTCGCCCCGCGCGCCCAGGCCCGTTGCAGGATCGGCGTCTCGCCCACGCGGCGGACTCCCTCAACCACGTTGAATTCGGCAAGACGGTCGCGCCGCCCTTCCATGTCTGGCTCGCGCCCCAGATCGACGGCATAGGCCCGCGCAAGCCGCCGGATCGGCTCCAGCCAGTGGTCGGTAAGTCCCTGCGGCAGACCTTCCGTCGCGGCCTTGACCCCGCCACAGCCGTAATGACCGCAGACGATAATCTCGCGCACGGCCAGCACCTCGACCGCGAATTCCAGCGCCGACAAAAGGTTCATGTCCGACGAATGGACGATGTTCGCCACGTTGCGATGTACAAACACCTCGCCCGGATCAAGTCCTGCGACGACGTTGGCCGGAACCCGGCTGTCCGAACAGCCGATCCAGAAGAATTCGGGCGCCTGCAGGGCTGCAAGACGGGTGAAATAGCCCGGTTCCTGCGCCTGCCGCTTGGCCGACCAGTCCCGGTTGCGCTGCAGAACATCATTCAGCATTCGGGGTCTCCGCAAGTTGGGTCAGCCCCCGTCGCGCCCGCATATGTGCGGACAGCCTTGCCAGATCGGCCCGGGTCAGCCGGGCGCGGGCGATAGGCAGCAGGATTGCGTTTTCGGCGACAAGGTGGCGGCGCACATGCCCCGCGAAGCTCGTCAGCATCGCACGCCCCTCGGCCGAAAGATCGGACCCGGCATCAAGGCAGTCGGCAAGCGTTGCCCGAACGTCGGGCAAGAGGCGCAGAGCCTCATTCTGATCGATCCTGATCCGGTTGATTGCGCTTTCGATGCAGTCCTCGGCCGTGCAGCGTTTCGCAAGAAGCGGAAACAGATCCTCGGCCTCGTCGCGCAGATGCACGTTCAACTCTTCGTTCAGAAAGCGCAGCACGGTCAGCGCGGACAGTCGGTCGAGGTGCGCGGTCAGTGCAATGGCGTCAATCACCGCGCATATCTGGCGTTCGCGCAGATGATCTTCGCTGATGAAGTCGAGATGCCGACCAAGAAGGCCAGGATGCGTCGGGGCGTCATCGCTGCCGCGCCGCACTGACTCTGCCCTCTTCATGATGCGCCCTTTCGCGTGGCTCAGATCGGGGCAAGGCTTGCGCCCGTGATGGTCGCCGTCTTTGCCAGTGCTTCAATGAAATCTCGCGACGCGCGCGCCCAGGCGGCCTTTTCCAAAGCCTGCGCGATTTTGGGGCGGACTGTGTCATAGGGCAGAACCTGCCCCTGGGCGGTGGCGTTCAGGCGGATGATGTGCCAGCCGTGCCGCGATAGGACCGGGGCGGTGGTCGTTTCCCCTTCGGTCAAGGCGCGCAAGGCGGCCTCGAACTCGGGCACGGTGTCGCCGGGGCCAAGCTGGCCCAGATGGCCACCTTGCGCCTTGGACCCGCAATCGCTTTCGCGGGCGGCAAGGGCAAAGCCCTTTGCCCCCCCGTCCAGCCGCGCCAGCACGGCCTTGGCGCGGGCTTCGGCCATCGTGGTTTCAGTGACATCCCGCGGATCGCAGGCGCAAAGGATGTGCGAAACGTCCCACAAGGGCGCGGACCGGAACCGGTCGGGGTCCCGCGCCCATTCGGCCTGCACCTCGGCATCTGTCACCAGCGCGCTGGACAGGGCGTCGTCCAGCAGGGCGCGGATCAGGGCCTCATCCTCGGTTTCGATACGACCGGGGACAAGTTCCTCGGGATCGGCGGTCAGCCCCCGGACGCGGGCCTCTTGCAGCAGAAGGGCGCGGATCGTCAGCGCCTGCGCCGCCTTGCGCCAGGCGATTCCGGGCTTGTCCTTGGGCGCGCTATGGTTCTGCGCCTCGGCGGCAATCAAGGCCTGCGGGATGATTTCGCCATTCACGACGACATCGGGAAAAAGGGCCACGTTCATCGCAATCACTCCGCCGGGGTCGAGCTTGAAGGGCCGGATTTGCCTTGCCGGGCGTCATAGTCCTGACGGCGATCCTCCAGCGGGCGGCGACGGCGCGAGCGCACGATCTGATAGCCGGGCCGCAGGAAGAGATAGCGCAGCGGGGCGAAGAATCCCGAAAGCACATGCGCCAGCCGGGTGAAGGGAAAGACCAGAAGGATTGTCAACCCAAGCAACAGATGCAGCTTGAACACCAAGGCCACGTCCACGATCTGCCCGGCAGCGCCAGAGCGGAAGGTAAAGATCATCTGCGCCCACGACATGAACTTGGTCATTTCATGCCCGTCCAGATGGTTCAGCGACACGAAGATGGTGCCCAAGCCCAGCCCGAGCTGCGCCAGCAACAGCGCCAGAATGGCGATGTCGGCAAAGCTGGAGGTTTTGCGGATGCGCGGGTCCATCCAGCGGCGGTGAAACAGCATCACCCCGCCGATCATTGCCATGACACCGGCAATCCCCCCGGCGATGACCGCCAGAAGCTGCTTGGCCCCGTGGCTGATGCCCAGCGCGTCAAACAGCGCGATGGGGGTCAGCAGGCCAACCAGATGGCCGAAAAAGATCACCAGCACGCCGATGTGGAACAGGATCGACCCGACCATCAGTTGCTTGCGCCGCAAAAGCTGGCTGGACGAGGTCTTCCAGGTGAAAGGATCGCGGTCATACCGCGCGATTGACCCGATCAGCAGCACCGAAAGGGCGATGTAGGGGTAAATCCCAAACAGAAAATTATGCATCGCTTTCTCCTTTACTCGGCCGCGTGTTGTGCGTTGGGCGTGGGGGTAATGGGCCGGTCCATTGTGGCCAGCAGGTCGCGGACCTGCGGGCAACCGGCGTTCGGATCGGGGCCGAAGGTGACTTCGGTTTCCTCCCAGACCGCATCCAGCGCGGTCAGATCGGTGGGGTCGTCGTCCGGCAACGCCAGCATTCCGGCCAGCGCGTCGGCATCGACTTCTGCGCCTGCCAGCTGAGACAAAGCGGCGAACGCGGCGTCATATCCGCTGTCGCGCCGCACCAGACGGGTGGCAAGCGCGCCGAAGATATGCGCCGCGTCCGCCAGAATCTCATGCGCTTCGGCGAAGGGCCGCGTCGCGAGAAATTCCAGCAGCACAGGCAGGTGGTCGGGCAGTTCCGTGGTGGCAGGCTCGAACCCCGCCGCCCGGTAGGTTTCGATAAGGCTGACCATGGCCCCGCCCCGGTCCCGGCTTTCGCCATGGACATGTTCAAAGAGGTTCAGCGACAGCGTGCGCGAGCGGTCGAACAGCATGACGTAGCTTTCCTGAACATCGAACAAATCGCCCTGTTCCAAGTCCGTCACCAGACGTTGCAGCGCCAGCCGGATTGCCGGTTCCAGCCGCGAGTCCGCGGCAAGAACGGTGCGGATTTCGGGCATCGCGTCTTGCAGTTCGGCCGACGGATAGCTGAGCACCAGTGACAGCGCCTTGAGTGTTCGGTCCAACATCAGAACGACTCCAGCGGAAGGGCAAAGGACTGCTTCTTGCCACCGAACATGGTGGTCTTGCCGGTATCGCCGCTGGAACAGCCGTTACCATCGGTGAAGCCGCAGCCGCCGCGGATGTCGGCGCCTGCCTCGTTTTGTTCGCGGTGGGCGGTGGGGATGGCAAAGCGGTCTTCGTAATCCGCAATGGCCATGATTTTGTACATGTCCTCGATCATCCGGCCCGACATGCCGACACGGGCGGCGATGCCTTCGTCGCGCACGCCGTCCACCGTCAGCGCGCGCATGTAAAGCCGCATGGCCGACATGCGTTCCAGCGCGTGGACGATGGGTTCTTCATCTCCCGCCGTCAGCATGTTGGCCAGATACTGGACTGGAATGCGCAGGGACCGGACGTCGGGCATCTGGTCGCTCATCGCGATTTGCCCGGCTTGCGCGGCGTTCTGGATCGGTGACAGCGGGGGGATGTACCAGACCATCGGCAGGGTGCGGTATTCGGGATGCAGCGGGAATGCCACTTTCCAATCCATCGCCATCTTCCAGATCGGGCTGATCTTGGCGGATTCGATCCAGTCCTCGGGGATACCGTCGCGGCGGGCGGCAGCGATCACATCCGGGTCGTTCGGATCAAGGAACACGTCAAGCTGCGCGCCATAAAGATCGGTTTCGCGTTCACTGCTTGCCGCCGCTTCGATCTTGTCGGCGTCATAAAGGATGACCCCCAGATAGCGGATGCGCCCGACGCAGGTTTCCGAACAGACGGTCGGCTGGCCGGATTCGATGCGCGGATAGCAGAAGGTGCACTTCTCGGATTTGCCGGTGTCCCAGTTGTAATAGACCTTCTTGTAGGGACAGCCCGAGATGCACATCCGCCAGCCCCGGCATTTTTCCTGGTCGATCAGGACAATGCCGTCTTCCTCGCGCTTGTAGATCGCGCCAGAGGGGCAAGAGGCGGAACAGGTCGGGTTCAGGCAATGCTCGCACAGGCGGGGCAGATACATCATGAAAGTATTCTCATACTCTCCATAGATCTGCTTCTGGATGTTCTCGAAGTTGTAGTCCTTGGACCGCTTCGAGAATTCGCCGCCGAGGATTTCCTCCCAGTTCGGGCCCTTTTCGATCTTCTCCATACGCTCGCCGGTGATCTTGGACCGGGGGCGCGCGGTGGGAAAGGCGTTCATGTCGGGCGCGGATTTCAGGTGGTCGTAGTCGAAATCGAACGGCTCATAGTAGTCGTCGATTTCCGGCATGTCGGGGTTGGCGAAGATGTTCGCCAGAATCCGCCACTTGCTGCCTTGCTTGGGGTGCAGTTTGCCCGATTTCGACCGCGCCCAGCCGCCGTTCCAGCGCTTCTGGTTTTCCCAGTCCGTCGGATAGCCGGTGCCGGGTTTGGTTTCGACGTTGTTGAACCAGGCGTATTCAACACCTTCGCGGCTGGTCCAGACGTTCTTGCAGGTGACCGAACAAGTGTGACACCCAATGCATTTATCAAGGTTCAGAACCTTGCCGATTTGCGCGCGAACTTTCATTCTGCGGCCTCCATCTTGCTGGTTGCGGGCGTGTCCAGCCAGTCAACTTTCTTCATTTTGCGCACGATGACGAATTCGTCGCGGTTGCTGCCAACGGTGCCGTAGTAGTTGAAACCATAGGACAATTGCGCATAACCCCCAATCATATGGGTGGGTTTCAGCGTGGTGCGGGTGACCGAATTGTGGATGCCGCCCCGGTTGCCGGTCTTTTCCGAACCGGGCGTGTTCACGATCTTTTCCTGCGCGTGATACATGAAGAGCGTGCCCTGCTTGATCCGCTGGCTGACCACCACCCGCGCCGTCAAGGCGCCGTTGATGTTGTAAGCCTCGACCCAGTCGTTATCGACAAGGCCCGCTTTCTGGGCGTCGATCTCGGACATCCAGACCACTGGCCCGCCCCGGTTGAGGGTGAGCATCAGCAAGTTGTCGGTATAGGTCGAGTGGATGCCCCATTTCTGGTGCGGCGTGATGAAGTTCAGCACGACATGCGGGTTGCCTTCGGCGGCGTCGTTGTTGACAGCCTTGGTGATGGTCTTCAGATCCACCGGCGGGCGGTAGCTGACGAAACCTTCGCCGAAGGCCCGCATCCAGAGGTGATCCTGATACAGCTGCTGACGACCGGTCAGGGTGCGCCACGGGATCAGCTCATGCACGTTTGTGTAGCCCGCGTTGTAGCAGACCGTCTCGGATTCGATCCCCGACCACGTGGGGGAAGAGATGATTTTGCGCGGCTGTGCCGCGATGTCGCGGAAGCGGATCTTGGTGTGATGCGCGCCTTCGGCCAGATGGGCATGGTGGCGGCCGGTGGGTTTTTCCAGCTCTTCCCACGCCTTGACGGCCACTTCGCCGTTGGTTTCGGGGGCCAGCATCAAGATCATTTCCGCCGCGTTGATCGCGGTTTCCAGCTTGGCCATGCCTTTCGACACGCCCTCATCCAGCACGACGCCGTTCAGGTCGCGCAGGTGGCCGACCTCGACCTTGGTATCCCAGTTGATGCCCTTGCCGCCGTTGCCAAGCTTCTCCAGCAGCGGCCCAACCGAGGTGAACTTCTTGTAAAGGTTGGGATAGTCCCGTTCGACCGCGATGTAGTTCGGTGCTGTCTTGCCGGGGATCAGGTCACATTCGCCCTTTTTCCAGTCGCGGACATGTGCCTGCGCCAATTCGCCGGGGGTGTCGTGCAGAAGGGGGAGCTGGACGATATCCGTCTCGACCCCCAGGACTTCGGGGGCGACTTCAGAGAATTTCTTCGCGATGGACTTGAAGATTTCCCAGTCGGACTTCGACTCGTAAGCCGGATCCACCGCCGCCTGCAGCGGGTGGATGAACGGATGCATGTCGGACGTGTTCAGGTCGTCCTTTTCGTACCAGCTGGCCGTCGGCAGCACGATGTCGGAATAGACGCAGGTGGTGGACATCCGGAAGTCGATGGTCACCAAGAGGTCAAGTTTTCCCTTCGGCGCTTCGTCATGCCAAACGGCTTCCTTGGGCTTCGCGTGGCCTTCTTCGCCCAGATCCTTGCCCATCACGCCGTGATCGGTGCCCAGAAGGTGCTTGAGGAAGTATTCATGGCCCTTACCCGACGAGCCGAGCAGGTTCGAGCGCCAGACGAACAGGTTGCGCGGCCAGTTTTCAGGGGCGTCCGGGTCTTCGCAGGACATCTGCAGCGCGCCGGATTTCAGTTGCTCGGCCACATAGGCCGGGATCGCCTTGCCCGCTGCCTTGGCCGCCTTCGCCACCTCCAGCGGGTTGGTCTTCAGTTGCGGGGCCGAGGGCAGCCAGCCCATCCGTTCGGCGCGGATGTTGTAGTCGATCAGGGAGATATCCCAGTCGCCCTTGGGCGCTGTGGGCGACAGAATCTCGCCCGCGCGCAGGGTTTCATAGCGCCACTGGTCGGTGTGGGCATACCAGGCGGAGGTGGAGTTCATCTGCCGCGGCGGGCGGTTCCAGTCGAGCGCAAAGGCCAAGGGCGCCCAGCCGGTCTGCGGGCGCAGCTTTTCCTGGCCCACATAATGCGACCAGCCGCCGCCCTCTTGTCCGATGCAGCCGCACATCACCAGCATGTTGATGATGCCGCGGTAGTTCATGTCCATGTGGTACCAGTGGTTCAGACCGGCCCCGAGGATGACCATGGACTTGCCACGGGTCTTTTCGGCATTGCCCGCGAATTCGCGCGCGACGGCGATGATCTTTTCGCGGTCAACGCCGGTGATCTTTTCGGCCCAGGCAGGGGTATAGGGGCTGTCGTCGTTGAAATCTTTCGACACCCATTTGCCGCCAAGGCCCCGGTCCAGCCCGTAGTTGGCGCAAAAGAGATCAAAGACCGTGGCGGCCAGTACCTGTGATCCATCCGCCAGTGTGACGCGGCGGGCGGGAATGTTGCGGGTCAAGACCTCGGGGTGGTCGCATTTCACGAAATCGCCTGTGGCGACACCGCCGAAATAGGGGAAGTCGACCCCAACAACCTCGTCATGATGCCCGTCAAGGATCTGGCTCAGCCGCAGCTGCGCCTCGGCCCCCTTGGCGCGCTGTTCAAGGTTCCACTTTCCTTCCTCGCCCCAGCGGAACCCGATGGACCCATTGGGAGCAACAATCTGGCCGCTGGCCTCGTCATAGGCCACCGTCTTCCAGTCGGGGTTGTTGGTTTCGCCCAGCTTCCCGTCAAAATCCTCGGCCCGCAGCATTCGGCCCGGGACAAGGTGTCCGTCGCGGTCTTCCAGCCGCACCAACATCGGCATGTCGGTGTATTTGCGGGCGTAGTCCTCGAAGTATTCGGCCTGCCGGTCCAGATGGAACTCGCGCAGGATTACATGGCCCATGGCCATCGCCAGCGCCGCATCGGTGCCGGCCTGTGGGTTCAGCCAAATGTCACCGAACTTGGCAGCCTCGGAATAGTCGGGGCTGACCACGGCGGATTTGGTGCCGCGATAGCGGACCTCGGTATAGAAATGCGCGTCCGGCGTGCGGGTTTGCGGCACGTTCGAGCCCCAGAGCATCAGGAAGCCGGCATTGTACCAGTCTGCACTTTCCGGCACGTCGGTCTGTTCGCCCCAGGTCTGGGGCGATGCCGGCGGCAGGTCGCAATACCAGTCGTAAAACGACATGCAGGTGCCGCCCAGCAGCGACAGATACCGCGATCCGGCCGCATAGCTGACCATCGACATGGCCGGGATGGGCGAAAAGCCGAACACCCGGTCGGGGCCGTAAGTCTTGGCGGTATAAGCGTTGGCGGCGGCGATGATCTCGGTCGCCTCGTCCCATGACGCGCGCACGAAACCGCCCTTGCCGCGCGTCTTGGTGTAGGATGCGCGCAGGGCGGGGTCGTTCTGGATGGCGGCCCAGGCCGCCACCGGCGTCATCGAGGGGCGCATCTTGCGCCAGGCCCGCATCAGGGCGCCCCGGATCAGCGGGTTCTTCACCCTATTGGCGGAGTAAAGATACCAACTGTAGGACGCCCCCCGCGCGCAGCCGCGGGGTTCATGGTTGGGTAGGCCGGCCCGGGTGCGCGGATAGTCGGTCTGCTGCGTCTCCCAAGTCACAATACCGGATTTAACGTAGATCTTCCACGAACAGGACCCGGTGCAGTTCACCCCATGAGTAGACCGCACGATCTTGTCGTGCCGCCAGCGGTTTCTGTAGGTGTCTTCCCAATCCCGGTTCTCGCGCGTGGTCTGACCCCAGCCATCCGAGAATTGCTCCAGTTCTTTGCTTTGGAAGAAGTTCAGTCTGTCGAGCAGGTGGCTCATCATGGCTTCCTTTCGTTATTCTGCGGGGTGGGTAGCGGCAGAAGCGCGGCCGCGCTCGATGTCGTGAAGAAGCCCGCCGGGGCGCGTGTAGACGACCCAGGTGATGGCAAGGCACAGCACGTAGAAGATCAGGAACAGCCACAATGCGCCGATCGGACTGCCGGTCATGGAAATCGACGAGCCATAGGCCTTGGGGATGAAGAACCCGCCATAGGCGCCGATGGCGCTGGTGAAAGCGACGATCCCGCCGGATTCCATGGCGATCTGACGGGTGCGGTCCGCCCCGGTCAGCTTCGGCATCAGGCGCGGCACTTCGCGGCCCATGATGACCGGGATCATCTGGAAGGTGGAGGCATTGCCGACCCCGGTGAAGAAGAACAGCGCCATGAAGCCCGCGAAGAACCCGGCAAAGCTGCCCGCCTGCAAGGACAGGATCACTCCAAGGACTGAGGCAATCATGCCTACGAACACCCAGAACGTGACGCGCCCGCCACCGAACCTGTCGGACACCCAGCCGGTGCCCGCACGGGACAGCGCCCCGACCAGCGGGCCAAGGAAGACATATTGCAGGGCATTGATGTCGGGGAAGGCGATCCGGCTGAGCAGCGGAAAGCCCGCCGAATAGCCGATGAAGCTGCCAAATGTGCCGATGTAAAGCACGCACATCAGCCAGTTGTGGGTGCGCCCGAAGATCACAGATTGTTGGGCAAAGCTGGCCTTCGCATCTGCGATGTCGTTCATGCCTGCCCAGGCCGCGATCGTCGAGATCAGGATGAACGGCACCCATACAAAGCCTGCGTTCTGGATCCACAGGCTGGCCCCGGTTTCGGCCACGGTCTGCGGCGCGCCGCCCATGGTGCCGAACACGCCCACGGTGATCACCAAAGGCACGAGGAACTGCATGACGCTGACGCCAAGGTTCCCCAGCCCAGCGTTCAGGGCCAGCGCATTTCCCTTTTCGGCCTTGGGAAAGAAGTAGCCGATGTTAGCCATGCTCGAGGCGAAGTTGGCACCGCCCAGACCGCAAAGCAGCGCCAACACCAGGAAGATGAAGTAGGGGGTTTCAGGGTTCTGCGCGGCATAGCCGATGCCGATGGCAGGCAGCATCAGCGAGGCGGTGGACAGCGTTGTCCAAAGCCTGCCGCCGAAGATCGGCACCATGAAGCCGTAGAAAATGCGCAGCGTCGCCCCCGACAGGGCGGGCAGCGCTGCTAGCCAGAACAGTTGCTCCGGAGTGAAGGCAAAGCCGATCAGCGGCAGCTTGGCCACGACCATCGACCAGACCATCCAGACCGAGAAAGCCAGAAGCAGCGCTGGGATCGAGATCCAGAGGTTGCGGCGCGCGACGGCACGGCCCTTCTCGGCCCAGAAGGCCGGATCTTCGGGCCGCCAATCCTCCAACACGCGCGGCATGGCAGTGCGCTCGGGATGGTGGATAGCCTGCATCTCGGGCAGCTGCGGCAAGCGGTCCAGAACATCGCCATGGGCGGCACGTTCCATCGCACGGATCGACAGGTGCATCCAGCTCAGCGCGATGGCGACCAGAACGAAAAGCAGCGCAAAGCATGAGGTGTAGATGCCGGTCAGGTCCAGCAGCGCCCCAAAGGCGATGGGCAGGACGAACCCGCCAAGCCCTCCGATCATGCCGACAAGCCCACCGACCGCGCCCACGTTGTTGGGATAGTAGACGGGGATGTGCTTGAACACCGCCGCCTTACCCAGGCTCATGAAAAAGCCAAGCGCAAACAGCGTGGCGATGAAGGGCCACAGGCCCATGCTGGTCGAAAAGGCGATGACGCCGTCCTTGCCCTGGATGACATAGTCAGTCGGCGGGTAGGACAGCATGAACAGGAACAGCATGGAAAAGCCAAAGGTCCAGTACATGACTGACCGTGCGCCGAACTTGTCGGACAGATGCCCGCCATAGGCACGGAACAGCGAGGCCGAGAGGCTGAAAGAGGCTGCCGCCATGCCCGCCGTGCGCACGTCAACGCCATAAACGTCGATCAGGTAGTGCGGCAGCCACAGCGCCAGCGCCACGAAGGCGCCAAAGACGAAGAAATAGTACATCGAGAAGCGCCAGACCTGCAGGTTCTTCAATGGCCCGAACTGCTGGGCAAAACCGGGCGCCTTGGCCCCCGTCCGGCGCCGTTCGACCAGCGCCGGGTCATCCTTGGCGAAGACGAAGAAGATCACGCCCATCAGCGCAAGGGCCGCCGCCCAGACATTCGCCACACCCTGCCAGCCATAGGCGACCATAACAAAGGGCGCCACGAACTTGGTCACCGCAGCACCGACGTTGCCAGCCCCGAAGATGCCCAATGCGGTGCCCTGATGGCCCGCGTCGTACCAGCGGCTGACATAGGCCACGCCGATGATGAAAGACCCGCCAGCAAGGCCGACGCCCAGTGCCGCGACCAGATACATGATGTAGGTGTCGGCGAAGGTCAGGGCCCATGTGGCCAAAGCCGCAAGGATCATCTGCGCTGAAAACACCAGCCGACCACCATATTTCTCGGTCCAGACGCCGAGGAAGATGCGGGTCAGTGACCCTGTCAGGATCGGCGTGGCGACCAGCAGGCCGAACTGGGTGTCGTTCAGGCCCAGCTCGCCCTTGATGGCGACGCCGATGATGGAAAAGATCGTCCAGACCGCGAAACAGGCGGTAAAGGCGATGGTGCTCAGGCCCAGAGCGCGATTTTGATCGGCGCGCGAGGCGGTGGCGTGGGACTGCATGGCAGGGGCCTCCGGCAGGAATTGCGTGGTCACCCCAAGGCGGGGATTGGCACCAGACCTGCGGCCAAGGCGGCCCAAAGAGTTTGATCTAGATCACATCTCACAAAATGTGCTGCGAAATAAATGAGTTATCGGAAATTGTCATCTGCGCGCGCAGGCTTGGTCAAGTGCAATTCAGCACCGATCAATTCATCGCTTGACAAATATCAAGTGGCGAACAGATGCTGACGTCGACCGACAATGGAATGCAGCCATGCCAGAACAGCATTACCCCGAAGTTCGGGCACTTGGCCTGTTTTCAGGAATGACTGATGAGAATTTCTTTGCGCTGATGCGGGGAGCTTACGTGCAGAACTTCCCCCCGCAGATCGAATTGATCAGCGAGGGCGAGCCAAGTGATTTCCTGCACGTCGTCCTGTCGGGATCGGTCGATCTGTTCTCGCAATGGAACGGGCGCGACACCAGCCTTGCCACTGTACGGCCGATTTCGACGTTTATCCTTGCGGCCACGATCAAGAACGCCCCCTATCTGATGTCAGCGCGAACACTGGAGAAAAGCAGAATTGTCCTGATCCCCAGTCAGGATGTCCGTGCCATCTTCGACGTCGACGGCAACTTTGCACGTGCGATCGTGACAGAGCTTGCGCAATGCTATCGCTCGGTCATCAAGTCGCAAAAGGACCTCAAGCTGCGAACCTCGCTTGAACGGTTGGCGAACTATCTTTTGCGGCAGCAGAAGCGCGCTGGTGGCCATGCAGCCTTTGATCTGGACTTCGAAAAGCGCAGGCTGGCATCCGTACTTGGGATGACGCCCGAAAACTTGAGCCGCGCGTTCAAGGGGTTGCAGCCTTATGGTGTTTCAGTCGAGGGCACACGGATCACCATAAATGATCAGGCGGACCTCGAACGGTTTGCCAAGCCCAACCCGCTGATTGACGATTTTTCGACCTAGCGCTCAGGACAAGGGACTGACGCCGATCACAGCCGGGTGCAGCCAGATCAGCGTGGCATAAAGGACAAGGCCCGCAACCAGTCGCAACGCATTGTCGCCGGTCAGGGGTGTCGGCCAAAGTGGTGTGCGGGCGACTTCGCTACGCAGATTTTGCCACGTGTCTCCCATCTCGCGCTGCTGCCTGCGGTCAACGAGGCGCGTGCCCACGGTTGCAAAGACGGCAAAGGTGCAAAACAAGATCAGATGCGCCAGATCACTATTTGGTACGGCATGGGCGGTTGCCCAGAGCACGAGGGCCAGAAGCATGGGGTGACGGAGCAAAAGGACGATGCCACGACGGGCGGGGTCGAAGAGATCGTTTCGCGCGCCGCCAAAGGAAAACGGGTTGGGCCGCGCGATGGCCAAGGCAAGGATCAGGCAGACCGGCAGCATGGCAATAAGTGGCACATGCACCTGCCACGGCGCCCAATCCCATAGCGGCACAAAAGGTGCCCGGCCCGCTGCGATGATCAGCCAAGCCAGCGCGACCAGAGACAGCGCGGAATAGGCCAGCGTAAAGCTACGCCGTCCAAGCGCTGTCTGCAACGGCGGTCGCAAGGAGGGCCGCACCTGCACAGAATGTGTTAAGAAGAACGCGGCATAGGCCGCCGCAAATTCCAGCTAGCCCACGATCCCTACATCCGCTTGGTTGCAGGAAGACGCAGCAACAGGGGGCCATAGCTTAGGGCAAAGCTGCCAAAAGCAAGTACCCACCCCGCCCCTGCAACCATGTTCAGCAGGTGCGCCTGATCCGGCCAGATGCCCGCCGCCAGCCGGGCGAGAACCGCCACAACAAGGGCGGCATAGATACCCACCGTCCCCGGCCCGGCGGTCAGCGCCTGCCCGGTATGGCCCAGCGTAGCCCGCGTCATCACGGCCAGCGTCATCAGACCTGCTGCCCCGCCCATCCACAGATGCTGTGCGGCGGCCATCCCAAGATGCCCGGGCATCAGGATTTCGGCTGCAATCGCCACGGCCCCCAGCGGCAGGAAGGCATAGCCCAGATGCAGGACCGCAACCAGCGGTTCGGTAAGGGTCCGGTCGCCCGCCCAACGGGCCAGCCGGACAAGGTGCAGACCACCCGCCAGCAGTAGCAAGATTGCCGTCACACGATGATCTGGCAAGGCAACCCAGGCCAGCAGTCCCACCAAGAGAACCATGAGCGTCACCTTGTCGAAGCGCTGCGTCGGCGGCACCGGCAGACGCCCAGCGGTGCGCTTTGCCAGCCAGTTGCGTGTGAAGGACGGTACGATCCGACCTCCGATTACTGCGATCATCATAACCACGGCCCCAAGGCCGATGCGCAGGCCATAGCCCCCCGCCGCATAGCCGCCGCGCGCCACCTCCCAATGAAAGAGAGCATTGCCGATGGTCAGCACGCCCAGCATCGCCAGCACGATCAGATTGCGCCAGTTCTTGCCTGCCACGATCTCTCGGCCGATCACGGCGGCAAGGGCCAAGGGCAAGGCCAGGTCCGCCAGGGCTACGCCAAGCGGAGGCAGATGCAGCGATACTGCCACCGCCGCCCGTCCGATCAGCCACAGGGCAAACAGCCCGCCGAGTGGCCAGCCGACAATCGGCAGCCGCCCGGTCCAGTTCGGGACAGCAGTCAGCAGGAAGCCCGCGATGACAGCCCCCAGATAGCCGAACAGGAATTCATGCGCATGCCATGACACGGGATCAAACGCGGTGGGCAAGGTCAAATCGCCCAACAGCATCGGCACCCAAAGCACCATCGCCAAGGCGGCCCAGACCCCTGCGCCAAAGAAAAAGGGCCGAAAGCCATAAGTCAGGATCGCGGGCCCTGCCCAAGCACGCATCTGTTCGGTGGATGTGGTCATGGCCCCTCGCGGCGGAACTGAACCCCGGCCTCGGTCAGGATGACGTCCAGCGCGATGTAGTGGGGTTGGGGAAAGATCGTAGCAAGGCGCGCGGAGTGCAGGCCAATGCCGATGGTGAACGGGCGCGGCGACAGCGCGGCAAGTGTCCGGTCAAAATAGCCCCCGCCATAGCCCAGCCGAAAGCCCGCCCCGTCCCATCCGACCAACGGCGCAAGGGCGATATCGGGCGTCAGCGTTTCAGCATCGGGCGGTGGCACGGGAATGTTCCAGTCGCCCCGCACCATGGCCATGCCGGGCATCCAGCGGCGAAAGACCATCGGGGCGGCCTTTACCTCGACCACCGGCAGCGCGAGGGTCACGCCCCTGCCGTGCAATTCCGCCATGAAGTCGCGCAGATTGTCCGCCATCAGCACCCTTGGAACAGTTTGGCGTGATTGCGTAGCGGAGGGTTTGCAGCTCATCTTTACCCCAGTTGGAGTTGAAGATGATGAAGAACCCCGTGACGACGAAGGCCCCTGCCGAGCAGGTCGTGAAGGACATCCGGCGTGCGACGCGCAAGTTGCATTCGTCCGAGGAGAAGATCCGGATCGTGCTATCCGGCCTTCGTGGTGAGGACAGCATTGCCGAGCTGTGCCGTAAGGAAGGGATCGCCCAAAGCCTGTATTACAGCTGGTCGAAGGAATTTCTCGAGGCCGGCAAGAAGCGGCTGGCCGGTGATACGGCCCGCCAGGCGAATACTGGCGAGGTGAAAGATCTGCGCGCCGAGGCTTTGGCGCTGAAGGAACTGGTGGCCGATCTCAGCCTTGAAAACCGGCTGCTCAAAAAAAACATGACCGGGGCTGGGGGCGACCACGAATGAGATACCCAGCCGCTGAAAAGCTCGAAATCATCCGGCTGGTGGAGCAGTCGCATCTGTCTGTCAGGCGCACCTTGGCCAAGATCGGCATCCCGCCCACCACGTTCTACCGCTGGTATGACCGCTTTGTCGAACAGGGGCCCGAGGGGTTGGAGGACAGGCCCTCTTCCCCCTCCCGGGTCTGGAACCGCATCCCCGAGGCGGTGCGGGATCAGATCGTGACCCTAGCGCTTGAGGAGCCCAATCTGTCGCCGCGCGAATTGGCAGTCCGGTTCACTGACACAGAAAAGTATTTTGTGTCAGAGGCTTCTATCTATCGCCTGCTCAAAGCGCACGACCTCATCACCAGCCCAGCTTACATTGTCATCAAGGCTGCGGATGAGTTCAAAGACAAGACGACGGCGCCGAACCAGATGTGGCAGACCGACTTTACCTATCTCAAGGTCATCGGCTGGGGCTGGTTTTACCTGTCTACGATCCTCGATGACTTCTCACGCTATGTCATTGGCTGGAAGCTCTGCGGCAACATGCGGGCCGAGGATGTCACCGACACGCTCGACATTGCCCTGGCTGCATCAGGCTGCGACAGCGCCACGGTTCTGCACAAACCGCGTCTGCTCAGCGACAATGGCTCGTCCTATATCGCTGGCGATCTGGCGGAATATCTCGAAGACAAAGGGGGTAATCCCCCCCGAAAGTAAGGGGCTGCATAAGTAGAATTTTCTCGGCAAGATGAAAGAGGAGATTCTGAATGAAGACAAGCAGATACACTGAAGCGCAGATCCTTGCGATCCTGCGTCAGGCCGAAGGCGGGATGCCGGTAGCCGAGTTGTGCCGGGCGCATGGCATGAGCTCGGCGTCGTTTTACAAGTGGCGGGCGAAGTATGGCGGTGAACCGCGCCGGGTTTGCCGGAGGCTGATTTCGGTTAATTACGCGGCCATGGCTTCAGTTTCCAGAGCTGCGTAGAAGTTTGCTTCGGCTTCCGCGGGCGGGATGTTCCCGATGGGTTCGAGCAGGCGGCGGTTGTTGAACCAGTCCACCCATTCCAACGTGGCGTATTCCACGGCCTCGAAGCTGCGCCATGGGCCGCGACGGTGGATAACCTCGGCTTTGAACAGGCCATTGATCGTCTCGGCCAAGGCATTGTCATAACTGTCACCCACGCTGCCAACCGATGGTTCGATGCCCGCCTCGGCCAGCCGTTCAGTGTATTTGATCGACAGGTATTGGCTGCCCCGATCACTGTGGTGAACCAACCCCATGCCCTTGACCGGGCGGCGCTCATGGACTGCCTGTTCGAGGGCATCCAGCACGAACCCTGCATGAGGAGTGCTGCTGACCCGCCAGCCCACGATGCGCCGGGCATATGCGTCGATGACGAAGGCAACATAAACGAACCCCTTCCAAGTTGCGACGTAGGTGAAATCCGACACCCACAGCATGTTCGGCGCTGGCACCCTGAACTGCCGGTTCACCTTGTCCATCGGGCATGGCAGCTTCTTGTCCGGGATCGTCGTCTTCTGCGGTTTGCCCCGGATAATGCCCTGAATACCCATGTCCTTCATCAACCTGGCCACGGTGCAACGGGCGACATCAAACCCCTCACGGCGCAGTTGCCGCCAGATTTTGCGAACGCCATAGACCTGCCAGTTCGCATCGAAGACACGCTGGATCTGCGGCCGAAGCTGCGCATCCCGCCTGGCACGATCCGACAGACGAGCCGGGTCAACCCGCCGCGCCAGATGCTCATAATATGTGGCAGGGGCGATCGGCAGAACCTCGCAGATCGGCTCGACCCCATGCTTGTCCCGGTGATCGTCTATGAAGGCGATCATGTCCTGTGTCGGCGGTCGAGCTCCGCCATCGCAAAATATGCGCTGGCCTTGCGAAGGATCTCGTTCGCCTGGCGCAGCTCGCGGTTCTCGCGTTCGAGGGCCTTCATCTTCTCGACCATCTCGCTGGAGACACCGGCCCGCTTGCCGCTGTCGACCTCGGCCTTGTTGACCCAGTCATTCAGGGTCTGCGGTGCGCATCCGATCTTCGATGAGATCGACAGCACCGCCTGCCAGCGCGATCCATGCTGGCCCTGATTGTCCAACACCAGCCGCACCGCGCGTTCACGCACTTCGGGGGAAAACTTGTTCGTTGTCTTGCTCATGATGCTCCATCCTACTCAGAAGTTGGAGCCTCCGGCAAACCCGGCGCGGTTCAGATCGACTATGGCTCCCTATTGGATTTCCCGACGGCATCCATCCGTGCCTACTCCCCTGCGACCGTCATTGCCGAGAAGTTCCAGGCGGTGGTCGTGCTGGGCATCGCCAACAGCAGGATGAAGGATTTCTATGATCTGTGGACCCTGCCAAAGGCAGTCAACATCGATCTTGTGGAACTGGCCGACACCATCCGGGGAACGTTCAACCGCAGGGAAACCGCCATTCCGACGACCTGTCCGGTGGGGCTTTCACCCGAGTTTTCGACCGAACAAGGCAAGGAAACGCAATGGCGCGCGTATTCCAGCGGCACCACACTTGAAGGAAAGCCGCTGGCAGAAGTCACAGCGGACATTTGGACATGGCTAGAACCAGCTTGCAAACCGGCGTCATGATGCCCGCTTTTCAGGGGGGGACTCGTCAAACGTTGAGGTGGCGTTGAGGTGTTTTGGACAAGCAGAAACCCGACTGTTTAAGTCGGGTTCTATCTATTTGATATGTTTGTAAGATTTGGTTGCGGGGACAGGATTTGAACCTGTGACCTTCAGGTTATGAGGCCCACCCCAGCGCCCGGAATACCCTGTGATTTCCGCGTGTTAGCCGATTTTTGGGCTCGCAACGTCGGCGTCGTGTCGCACGGAACAGCCGCAAATCGTTGGGACGAAACGGGAATCCACTCGCATGGTAAGCGTCGGCCTAAGGTCGGAGTTCTTTGCAGCGCTGCCGGGCATAGTCCCAAGCCGAAAACGGCGGGGTGCCTGACGCGGGGCTCGGTCCCTTGATCCATGGGTCTTCGCCAAACGAGGTATACAGGTCATAGAGTTCGTCGGCCGTCTTGGCGGGCTTGTCCTGCAAGAATGCGTCCACGATTTTCCGACACGCAGCCAGGGCCGCTTCAAGGCTGTCGAATGCCCCGAGGCAATACCGCTCGTCTTCATCCATGTAGTGGAAGTTGTCATCAACGTAGACGGTCCAACTGCCTTCGGTCATCGCGCCCCCTGAATTGTGCCACGGCACCCTTCAACGGTATTTGGCCCGGGCATAACGATCAAGGTGGTGGCTGGTCACGCGTGCCCGTCATCCCAGCAGCTTCGCCTCGACCATGGCCATGGCCTTCTGGTGGTCTGGTGACGGGAACAGATGCCCATACCGTTCCATGGTCATCTGGATGGAGGAGTGTCCCGCGAACGTCATGATCTCCTTGATCGAGAAGCCCTGCTCGATCCAGAGCGACACGGCGAAATGGCGCAGGTCGTGCCAGCGCATCGTCACTTCAACCTTTTCCAACAGCTTGCGGAACCGGTCCTGCGTGCGGGTGTGCTGCAGGATCCCGCCCTGCGGCGCGGGAAACACCAACCCCAACTCGCTTTTCGGGCAGCGCAGTTTCCAGCGGCGCAGGGCGTTCAGTACCATCGGCCCAGCCGGAATGTCGCGGAACCCTGCCCGCGATTTCGGCTCGCCCATCTGGTTGTAGGCGTCGGCGCGCTGGCGGATGTGAACGAAGCCCTTGTCGAAATCTACGTCCTGCCAACGCAGGCCCCGCAGTTCTGACGCGCGCAGGCCGCCCAGCGCCGACACGATCAGATGCGGTTTGAAATCCTCGTCAGCCGCCTCGATCAGCGCGCGGATCGCCTCCTTCGACGGCACCGGGGCCTTGTGCTCGATCCGGCTGGACTTGATCACCCGCACACCTTGGGCGGCGTTGGTGAACAGCTGGCCGTTGTCGATGGCATGGTCAAGGATCAGCTTCAGCACCGAAATTGCACGGCGAGTCAGGTGTTCGGACCGACCGTTCAGCAGCATCCGGTCCCGCAGTTCCTTCACATGGCGGCGGGTCAGCTGGGCGATCAGCTTGTCCCCGATCCCGACCTCGGGCGCGGTCAGATGCAGCCGCACATAGTCGCTGTAGCCGCGCAGGGTCGAGCGTTCCATCCGCCGTCCGGTTTTGCAGCGCACCTCACAATGGTCGAGCCAGCTTTTCGCAGCCCCGGACACCGTCGTGCTGTCGCTGTCGGCCAGATAGGTATGGTTCGCGACCAGCGAGCGGACCTTGACAAGATAGACATCCGCATCCTTGCGGCGCGGGAACAGCTTGGAGCGGCGCTTGCCTGCCTGGTCGGTGAAATCCACCTGCCAGCGGATCAGTCCCGAAGGCAGCTTGCGTTTGCGGATCGTGGCCATTTCGTCCTCCAACGTGTCATCACGCTCGGTTTCGCGGGACAGGCAAGGCCCGATTTCCGAGGTGAACGAATACCATTGACATGGTGTCTGAGGTCACTTATCCATAGCTCAGACGAACTGTCAAAGGTAATCGCTATGACCCCTGACTTCACCATCCAGCAGATCGCCGATGCTGCCCAGCTGACCCGCTACCAGGTCGAGGCGTGGATTTCGCGCGGGCACTTCACCCCGGAAAACCCGGTGGAGAACGGCAAGGCACGCAAGTTCACGGCCGATGATGCCATCGTGCTCACGGCACTTGCCGAGTTCAACTGCCTCGGGCTCGCCCCCACCACCGTCTCGATGCACACGGCGCAGCTTCGGTTCCGCGCCGGGCGAGGCACCCTGTTCGTCATCACCAGCATCATCCGTCCGGTGCAGGCGACAGAGGCCAACCCCGAGATCGGCGGCGAGATCGACATCACCGCTGGCGACATCATCGAAGCCACAGACATCGCCCGCATCGTGACCGATCCGCAGGTGCGCGCCTTCGCGGCGGTGAACATCGCGCAGATCGAACAGCGGGTCTGGGCGTCGCTCGGCATCGTCTGACCCCACCAGACCCATCGGAGGCCAACATGGAACATCAATTGCGGGCTGGACCCGCCACGGAGAAGGCTTGCCCGACGCTGGCCGATGATTTGCTGCGCGGCGCGGACGCCATTGCGGTCTTTGTCTTCGGCGACGCGAAGGCACGCCGGAAGGTCTACTACTACGCGGGCGAGGCCAAGGTGCGGATGCCCACCTTCCGGATGGGCAATGTCATCTGCGCGCGGAAATCCAAACTGCTCGATTGGATCGAGGTGCAGGAGGGCTTCGCAAATGCTGAATGATTACTCGCGTTTGTCCAGTGCAATGCTGGAACGGATGGAAACCTCCGTGGCCGAGAAAGCCCCGCATCTTCTGCCGGTGGTTCAGGTGGTCCGCGATTGTGGCGTGGGCTTCCTCGTGATCCCGCAGCGCGCAACCGGCCTCGACCGGGGCATCGACATTCTGGCACGGCCCTTCATCGTCCTGATCGGCGATGACATGGACAGCGCCCTCGGCCCCAACCAGTACGACCGCGCGGCGCTGAAACGGCTGATCGGCCAGATCGACGGCGTCGCCATCGTCTCCTGCGAACCGCCTCCCGAGGCCTATTCCAGCATCGCCCTTCTGGCCGCCGCCGGTCACAACGGGCTCATCATCGAGACCCGGCCCGAACAGGAGATCGCCTGGACCCACCTCGTGCAATCGGTGCGGGCCGACATGCCGATCCTGCTCTGCAGCGTGAAGGTGCAGCGCCAATGACAGTGCAGGATCAGGTGCCCATTGTCGCTGACATAGCGGATGCGTTCCCCATAGGCGCGGCCCTGCCAGAGGATTCGACCGATCTGCGCCTTGTGCTGCACCGCAATGGTTATCGCCCGGTCCCGGTTCTTGGCGCGCATGTTGCCATGAAGGCGGCGGGCAAGCGGCCGATGATGAAAGGGTGGGAAACGGTCTGCGCCAGTGCCGATGAAGCCGAGATCACACGGTGGTCCAAGGCGCAGCGCAATTGCACCAACACCGGGCTTCTGTGCGGCGATCTCGTCGGCGTCGATATCGACGTGCTGGACGCAAGCCACACCGATCGACTGCGCAGTCTCGCCGTCGAAATCCTCGGGCCGACGACCCTCCTGCGGATCGGCAAGGCTCCGAAATGCCTGCTCGCCTTCCACACCGCTGCACCCTTCGACAAGGTGCAGACCAGCGAGTTCCAGATGCTGGACGGCACCGTGGCGCGCGTCGAGGTGCTGGCGACTGGGCAGCAGTTCGTGGGCTTCGGCATCCACCCCGACACCAAGGCCCCCTATCACTGGCCGGAACGCTCGCCACTCGATGTGCCGCTGCGGGAATTGCCGGCGGTCAGCCGGGATACCTGCGCCGCCTTCATCGCCGCCGCCGAGGATTACCTGCGCAAGGCGGGCGGCCAGACCACCACCGAACGGCGCGATATGGACCGCGAAGGGCGCAAGGTTGCCGGGCTGAAGCAGAAGGAGGCCCCGTCGCGCGCCCTGATCGCCGAGGCCGTCGCCCACATCCCGAACAACGATCTGCCCTATGACGAGTGGATCAAGGTGGGTCTGGCTCTCTACGCCGCCCTCGGTCCCGAGGGGCGCGACCTGTGGGAAAGCTGGTCAGCCGAAGCGGCCAAGAACGACCCGGCCCATACATCCGAGAAATGGGACAGCTTTGCCGCCGTCCGCAGCGTTACGGTGGGCACCCTGTTCTGGCTGGCTAGGCAGAACGGCTGGCGCGCGGAACAGCCGCGCCGGGTCCGAACCACCCACTCCAGCCGGGATGGGTGCGACGAGGTAACGCCCCAGGGCAACCGACCCCTGATCCGCATCCGCGCAGGCCAGATGCCCGAGACCATCGACGAGGCCGAGGATGCCCTGCTCGGCGCGCAGCTTGGCTTCTATCAGCGCGGCAGCATCGTCGTGCGCCCGACCATGACGCCTGTGGCAATTTCCGGTGGCCGCCAGATCGACGCGCCGCGCCTGGTGCACGTCAGGGCGCACCACATGGCCGAGGCCTTCACCAAGGCCGCCCATTGGGAGCGCTTCGACATGCGCGCCGGGGACTGGATCAGCACCGACTGCTCGCAGCGGCTGGCAGAAACCTATCTGGCGCGCGAAGGCCAGTGGCGGCTGCCGGTGCTGACAGGCATCATCAATTGTCCGACGCTGCGCGATGATGGCTCGATCCTCGACCAGCCCGGATATGATGCGCAGACCGGCCTGCTGTTCGACCCGCAGGGCGAACGCTTCCCCCTGCTGCCGCGCGAGCCCGACCGCGCCACCGCCCAGCGCGCGCTGGGTTTCCTGCGCGACCTGATCGGCAGCTTCCCTTTCGTCACGCCCGCCGACCGATCCGTGGCACTGTCGGCCATTCTGACCACGCTGATCCGCCGCTCGCTGCCCACCGCCCCGCTGCACGGCTTCAACGCCCCCACGGCAGGCACCGGCAAATCCATGCTGGTCGATCTGGCCAGCATCATCGCCACCAGCCGCCCGGCACCGGTGATCGCGCAGGGCAAATCCGAGGAGGAGATGGAAAAGCGGCTGGGCTCGGCCCTGATCGCGGGCGACGTGTTGATCGCCATCGACAACTGCGAGGAACCGCTCGGCGGTGAATTGCTCTGCCAAGCGATGACCCAGACCAGCCTCAAGGTCCGCATCCTCGGCAAATCCATGAACGCCGAAGTGCCCAGCAACGCCACGCTGTTCGCCACCGGCAACAACCTCACGCTGATCGGCGACATGACCCGCCGCGCCATTCGCGCCACGCTGGATGCCGGGGTGGAACGGCCAGAGTTGCGCGCTTTCGACCGCGATCCACTGGCGATGGTGATGCAGCATCGCGGCGACTATGTCGCCGCGGGTCTGACCATCTTGCGCGCCTTTCACGTCGCCGGTCGTCCTGAACAGACCGTGCCGCTTGGCTCCTTCACTGCCTGGTCAGGCTGGGTGCGCGACGCCCTGATCTGGCTGGACGAGGCTGATCCCTGCGAGACCATGGAAGGCATGCGTGGAGCGGACCCGAAGCTGGAAGCGCTGAGATCGGCGCTGGAGGAATGGCGATCGGTGATCGGCACCGACCGCGTCACCGTGCGCGAGATCATCGAGCGGGCCGCCGCGCAGCAGACCCAGCTATTCGGCAAGCCCGAGTTCGTGAACCCCGAGTTTCGCGAAGCACTGCTCCGCGTTGCGGGCGAAGGTGGCGCGATCAACGGCCTGCGTCTCGGCAAATGGCTGTCGCAGCATCAGAACCGGGTCGTCTCGGGTCACCGCATCGTCGCGGCTGGCAGCAGCGGCAATCGCGCCTACTGGCAATTGCAGGTCGTGATCGGTAACGCCGCTCCGATCCCCGAGGGTTCTGATCCGTTCCGGAGGGCTTCCAATGGCTGACAAGCGTTCCCGGATTGTCCGGTTAGGTTGGGTGGGATTGGTTAGGTGCTTCCCGTCGCATTCATTGTTTGTCACCAAAACTGTCAGTGACGTGGCACAGACATCGTGCCGACATGACACCACGTCCATCGCATGTGACGTGACACATACGGGAAGGGGCTGGGATCACCCCACCCCACCCACCCACCCTAACCAGACGGTTCGGCAACGGGCGGCAAGGCTTGGGATGGCTCGTGACAACATCCGAACCGTTGTTAGCAGCCGGGCGGTTCCTTTTGGGCCGATCCGTATGTGGGGGAGCGCAGCGCATGACCCCGCCAGCGTCTGGGGGTGGAAATGACTAAACTCAACGCCTCAGAGACCAAGACGGCCTTTGCCACACGGGTCGGCCTGACCAAGGGCCGCATCTCGCAACTGGTGGCCGAGGGATTGCCCGTGCGACCCGATGGTCAGATCGATGTGGCCGAGGGGCTGGCATGGATTGAGGACAATCTTGATCCGTCGCGTCGCAACAAGGGTGGTGCCTTCGCCGCCCCTGCATCGCCCGCCCGCGTCTCGACCACGCTGGCCGAGGCCAAACGCCTGCATGAGATCGTCAAGGTGCAGCGTGCCAAGCTGGCGTTCGAACGCGAACAGGGTCAGTTGGTCGAAACTCTCGCCGCAACCCGCACGGTGTTTGCCCGCGCCCGTGCCGAACGCGATGCGCACATGGCTTGGGTCCAGCGCACGGCGCCGCTGCTGGCCGCCGAGGTCGGGGCCGACCCCCGCGCCACCTTCGCCGCGATGGACCGGATGATGCGCGAGCATCTCGAATATCTGGCCGACATGCCGTTGGGGAGCTTTGGCGATGGTGCCTGAGATTGA
>Ga0247843_1001717_pt1 | contig 42884 bp, 37 predicted proteins | sample LaCruzMarch2017__FD_192420 | JGI IMG/M metagenome (GOLD analysis project Ga0247843, IMG submission 192420) | Freshwater microbial communities from meromictic Lake La Cruz, Castile-La Mancha, Spain - LaCruzMarch2017_8m | ecosystem: Environmental > Aquatic > Freshwater > Lake | place: Spain...
TCTTTCTCTTTCTCTTTCTCTTTCTCTTTCTCTTTCTCTTTCTCTTTCTCTTTCTCTTTCTCTTTCTCTTTCTCTTTCTCTTTCTCTTTCTCTTTCTCTTTCTCTTTCTCTTTCTATTTCTCCTTCACCTTTATCACCTTTATCACCTTTATCTTTACTTTCTTCTTTTTCTTTACTTTCTTCTTTTCCTTCACCTTTATCACCTTTACTATCACCTTTATCACCTTTACTATCACCTTTATCACCTTTACTATCACCAACTTTACTATCATCTTCTCCTTTACCTTTTTCACCACCACCTATATCATCATCTGAATCAAAAAAGAGAATATCTAATAAAGATACTTCTAAAGCGGCTCTTTGTTCTTTGGTTTTACCTTCTTTATTTATAAAATCTTGAAAAGGTTCCATCAATGATTTACTTAAAAATAAACCACTATTTTCACTTTGATAAAAATTTCCTTGGTCGTATCCATCGTTATCCATTTTAAATTTTTATAATTGAAAATATTTTTTTATACCGAAATAAAAAAAAAAAATTGATTATTTTCAATTAAAAGAACTTAAATTTCGATCATTTTAGTTTAAACAACGAATGAAATTTAAAAAGACAGCAATATATTCTGAAACCAAATATGATTGGCAAGATAAAATTCAACAGTTAATACAAGCTGAAAAAAATCAATTTGATTATGGACTAGTCACAATCATGACAAGAACAGGAACTGGGAAATCTTTTATAGCTCCAAAAGGAATATATAATGATAGTAAAAAATATAATAAAACTTTTGTTTATGTTCCAAACAATCAAAAAAATCTTATCATTGAACATGAAAATGCTTTAGAAACCTTTTGTAGAAATGAAAATATCGAATATGTAAAAAAAGTAAAAGAAAAATCTACTGAATATGAAATTAAACTCGAAACAATAAACTATAAATACGAAATTTTAAGTTTTGTTCATAATGGTTCATCTATAAAACAGATATTAGAACATGAAAATTGTGTATTGTATTTTGATGAGGAAGATGCGTATCAGACTCAATTTGCTTTTGTGCATGCAGGAAATAAATATCAGCACTCTCAATCAAAAATATCATTGATTTATAATTCATTCAAAAAAGAAAAAGATGATGGAAACAATTTTTTTAGTAATATAATCCATATTTCAAATAGAAACAAGCTTTTTTTCATGTCAGCAACGTTGGATGATAATTTCATAAATGATCTGTTTCCATATACTCTTAAAATGAATATAATGAATATAGTGGTTAAGCACAAAAGGGATCATTTTCCAGAAATTCCCATTCACTATTTTTCTAAAAAAGAAGATGTTTTGGAAAAAATTATCGAAACATATAATCGAGATGAAAAAAGTTATATATTTGTTTCAAATATTGAAAAATTAAAAAGTGTATTTCAATATTTAACAGAAACAACAGATTCAGTTGATGAAAACGATATATACTTTTGGCATTCTAAAAAGAAATGTAAATTTTCATCTGAAAAAGCTAAGAATACAAAAATTTGTATTTTTATAAATAAGGGCACAACCGGAATGAATGATTTGGAGTTGAAAAATATATTTATATTGAGAAATTTGAGTGCGAAATCGACATCTTCAAGAGACATGGAAAATAAGTATGTTTCAAATATATGTTTACAAATTATGGGTAGAATAAGAAGTAATGGGAATGTGTATTGGTGTGGTGAAAATATTGATTTGAATAAAAGAAATAATTCTAATCTGTTCGATTTAACTGAGACCTTTTACACACATGCTTTATCTCAAAAAATTGCTCAGAGACAGCGTTTCGGACTGGAAATAATAAAAAAAATGTATGACTATGATTTTCAAAATTATTTTATCAGACCTTTTATATTCGCATATATCTGGCAAAAACATTGGGATGATGTTAAAACAAAAAAAGATGAAAATTCGGTTTTATTTGATATGAATAAATTCCATGATGAATGTGAGAATATGTATAATAAAATGGATAATTGTATATGTATTGACGAGAGAGACGTTAATAACAATAAAAGCAGAAAATTCATCGATAAAGATTCTGGTTTACAATTCTATTTCATAATAGAATATTTAAATCTCGAAGAAAAAATAATGAAATCTTATAAAGAAGTGATTTGTAAGTATTCACCTGAATATTCAATTTTTTTTATGTAATCACACATTTTTTTAATTATTTTTTTTAAACCTGTAACAAGTTTAAAAAAAAATTATTCAAAAGCATATTTTTAAGATAAAGATGGCGGTAATTTGTAATTCTTTTTTGTTTTAATCTCAACAACTTTTTTCTCCTCATCTCCATCCTCATCCTCATCCTCATCTTCATCCTCATCCTCATCCTCATCTTCGTCCTCGTCCTCATCTTCGTCCTCGTCTTCGTCATCATCTTCTTCGCCATTATCAGTTGCTAAATCTTCCTCGTCTAGATCTTCATCGTCAATGAAATTTTCTATTTGACCATACCCTAAAACGTCAAATATTTTCCACATTTTATCTTCATTACTAGCCTTCTTTTTGAATTTAAATTCTATTGTTTTTAAAACCCCGTCAAATTTTCTATGAAAAGAAGTATGATTTAAATCGACTTTTGTCAATTCCTTTGCAGTTGTTGCTGAAATCAAATGATCTAGTTCTATATCAAAAACATTACAGTTTTCAATGATAGACCATTCGACGCTTTCAATGTAATTTTTCAAACTGTTTAAATTATCTTCATTTCCTTCAACTCTGATAAAATAATACCAAGATTCATATTCTTCAGGGCTTGTTTCCATTAAAATTGCGTATTTACCATCAGTTTTATGAGATGGTTCATAATCGAGTTTAATTTTTTGTTTTACTTCTTCAATGGTTGGCATTTTTTTATTTATTTTCTTGTGTCCTTAAGTTAAAATTTAATTTTCTTCATCATAATCTTCTTCGTCTATGAATATAGGAGATTCATCACTTTTTTCTTCTTCATCTTGATTTCCATCAAAAATTAGATTTAAATTACTTTGATTTTCCAAAGAAAAAAGATTTACACTTGATTTTGTATAAGGATTTTCTCGTCCTCCATTTATAAAAGAATTGTATAATAGAATGTCATAGGGTATTATTTTTACTCTTCCTGCATGAATAGCAAGAAAGTTACTATTTCTTAAAAATTCGACAATATATTGTTCCATGAAATATTGCAATACAGTGAAAACATCTTTACTAAATTTTTGGGTTTCAACGCTATTTTGTTTGAAAATGTTTCTGACGAGTTTCTCGAAAGGTGATTTTGAAAGGATGAGGCAATTACTTAATTTTTGCTGCTTTTTAATATTTTTGATGGCTAATGTTCCATATCTAAATCGATGAGTATTTTCATTGTTATCATCACTTGTCTTTTTCTTTTTAATTTTGGTTTTTGTCTTATTAAGTAAAGATGCATGAATATAAGGCAGAACTCCTCCTCCTAGAAAAGACATGTTAAGTTTGACAAATAAATCATTCAATTCAACATCATTTCTTACAGAAAGTTCAAGGTCTCGAATAGTTATTCTAACATGTTTATTTTCTTTGCAATAGTTCACGCTCAAATCTAAAATTTCAAAACAAATATATTCCAAAACAGATGCTAAAAAAATAGGAGACAAACTACCGATCATGATATTAGAAGATCCAAAATCTCTTAAAAATTTTTCAACCAATGAAGGCGGGAATATTATACCGGCTTTATTTTGTCGTGAAGAATTTATATTTTTTTCATTATTTGAAATATTATCACAAGATTTTCTCCCTTCTTTAAAGGAATTTTCAAGAAGTTTTCCAGATAAAACAAGAGTAAGAGAATTTTCCACTTCTTTCAATGAAATCGTTTTCTTTTTTCCAGCCAAAGTTAGTTTTACAGTCAACATAGATATATGTTTAGTAATATGACAAAGAATACTATTCAATTGTTGTTTTGCATTATTTGTGATACCGTTAGCGGATATTTGTTTTAATACTTTGCTAATATAAGTTTCAAACATATGACTTTTTTTCTTTTTCACTACTTTATTAATAACATTCTTGTGTTCTTCCATTTTATTTTACAATCATATTTACTTTTAAATTATGTTTATTTTTTTTGATTTAAAAGGTTGTGGAAATATTAAAAATGGAAAACATTGACAATATTTCAAAACCTTCGATAACCCGATTGGCTAGACAAGCCGGAATAAAAAGTTTGTCTGAAGATTGTTTCGAAACAGTTAGAAATTTAATAGATGATAAGTTGAATGAAGTTGTAAAAGCTATTATAGTAGTAAATTCGGAGCATCAGACAAAAACTGTGATGGTTAGTGATGTGTATAAAGCTCTTCAGATATTAAATTATAATGTTGCAGAGTCTTCGTATTTGAATACAAAAAATAAGAGCTAATTTTTTTTAAAACTAAACTAAGTTTTAAAAATATATATATTTATTCTTTACACCCTTGAAGCCGGTTTTAGAATCTTTATTTTCAAGATTGGATACAGCAGTCCATGTAAATTTTGGGTGGTCTAATAATTAAAAATAAACTATTAGGGAATTGCTAGTTCCGGTACCGATGTAGTACCACTGAGTAGGCGCAAGCCTGTATTTTACATCCCCGATGAGATGGAGCCATAAATAAATCATCGATAGTTACGGTTGGCGCGATAGCTCTGCCTTAACATATCTCATTATTTATGTTCTCAATTTAATTATTAATATAAAAAATAAAAAATCAATTTTATTTTTCCGGCGTTTTAAATCTTCAAGGGTGTAAAAATCTCATTTACCTATCATTTTCAAATTCCATCTAAAATCAAAAAAAATATAAATAGTTGTCTAAATAAATGTCTAATGTTGTTTATGAAAAAATTGACGAGATCCGAAATAAGATTCTTAATAAATATGAATCTTTATTACTTGATGATAGAACTTATCTAGAACTTGATGCAATTAAGTATCTTCCATATCGTTTAACAACATTAAAAAATTTTATTGATTTGCTCGAAAAATACAAAGACAAAAATCTATTATTTAAAATATTTCAAGTCACTGAAAAAATAAAACTATCTTTGAGAGAAGATAGAACTATTGATAAAGAAACATTGAATATAATTGTTTTAGATATTAGAGAATACGAATTCTGTGCTGTTTCAGGTGATATTCAAAAAGCTCGTGACATTTTAAAAAATATAGAACAAAATATTTATTTTTATAAAGAAGATATTGTGGTTGTTTCAAATAAAATAAGTATGATAAGTCGTGACTTACAAAATGATGAAGATTATTTACAGTTTAATTTAGAACAATAATATTTTTTTAAAACTTTTTTAGGTTTTAAAAAAAATTCAATACGTTTCTTTTAGGTTTTCTTTTTGTAATAGTATTTTTTAGTAGGTAATGTTCTGGTGTTATGTTCCATTGCATAATCTAACCAGTCCATATGTTTTTTGAAAACGGGACTATTGTCAACCAAAATCCATTCATCATTGGCATTTTCAAAAAAATCTTTTATATCCTTTATATCTTTCTCTGTATATTTAAAAGGGTATTTAAGCTCATCTTCCATTTTATATTCATTACTTTCATATATATTGTTCAAAAAATCAACAGCCTCTTTTATCATAACAGCATGTTCTTCTTCCTTGGATTTAAAAGTCCGAATTCCTTTTCTTTCATTTATTAATTTTCGAAGATATTTTTTTTGACTTTCAGTCCATTTATCATCATTATCAACCATTTTTTGATGTTCGGCCTATTCATTTGTCAAACATCTTATTTCAAATTCAATTTCTTCTTTGACGATTTCTTCTTAGTTCTCATTTTAATTTTAGAGGATTTCCTCTTAGGGGATTTCTTCTTTGACGATTTCTTCTTTCCGTCCCATTTCAGTTTTTGAGATATTTTTTTAGATGATGACATATTATTCAGTTTTTTACTTGGTGGTTTCCCCGAGGGTGTATCTTCTTCAATTTTACGTTTTTTTCTGTTAGTTTGGTTTATAGTACTTTCAAGCACATCATTATCATCGTCGTCAGAAATTTCACCCTCTTCTTTATCGTCTTTATCACCTTTCGTTGGAGTTTCATGTGATGATGATAATGGTGGTTGTGCCGAAACAATTACATTTTTTTTTTTCTCATCTTTCCTTATAAGATTTACTAAATGGTTGATATGAACAAGTGATTCTATAATAACCACCAAATTATTATCAAAATTATAACTTGTAATATTGTAAAATTTACAGCTTGAAAAAATCATTGAAAATTTTCGAAAATAAATATTTAGTTCTTGATAATTTACTGCAGTTGATGATGTAGTGTAACCATTATTAGTGTAATAGTTTTTTATAGTTGAAACTGCTTTCGCTGTACAGTTGCATAATTCTCTACAAAGTTTTTTAAAATCGTCGTAATACAATCCAGTCACACGTCTTCTCTCAAGACGTAAATTAAAATTTGTTATAAACCAATTATCGGAATGCGCGTTTTTAAGATCTGGTTGAGTTAATGTATAAATAATTAATAAAAATGTTTCAAAAAATTCCAAATATTTTTTTAAATTGTTCAAATCGTCATCGTTTAGTGAGTCTTTCTTTAATAATAACCAAAAATGGGTATCTTTATATTTTACAGAAGTGATGTATCTATTGAAAAAAAAATTACAAAAATCGTTTTTTTTTTCTTTCACCAAGACACCTTTTACATCAAACAAATCTTCTTTTTTTATTCTAATTGAACTTTTGTTTAGAAATGCTAATTCATTATACAACGTTATAAAAGTTTCAGAGTTTTTTAAATTATAAGAATTGTAATTCATTTTATTCTAATAGAAATTAATTTTTTGTATTAAAAATAATCAATAATCAAGTGATGGGTATATATCCATTTTAAGAAAAAAATTGTCTTTAAAAATGACATGTTATATAACTTCTTATTACGATATCAATAGAGAACAATGGACAAACAATTTCAAAAGATGTTTTGATGACTATTTGATTACATTTGAACCTTTTATATCTTTATTTAACTCTGAATATTGCGGCGATGACGAAATGATTGTATTCATCGATTCGAAACAATATGAACGGTTAAAAGAACTAATAAATTCTAAACCTAAATCAAATATATCTTTACACCCTTTGAATTCTGAAACAATGAATGAATTGGCGATGTGGAAAACATTGGAAAAGGAAAGAGAAATTATGAATCTTGAATCTTTTAGAAAATTACTTGGTGAAAGACATATTTTTCCTGAACATAATTACCCTGAATATACACTTATAAATCATTCAAAAATAGATATTGTTTGTCGAGTTATTGATTTAAATTTGTCAAAACATAATATTTTTGCTTGGGTGGATTTCGGATTTTTTGCAAAAGATATCAATATTCCAAATTTCTTATTAGATATTTCAAACTTTAATCTCGATAAAATTACTTATTCTCTTATAAATCCAATAGAAAAAATGGATTTCGATATAGAATATATTTTACTGAATGCTCCTGAAGTCATCGGCGGATTCTTTTTCTTAGGATCAAAAGAAAAAATGTTGGAATATCAGAAACTATATCATGAAACATTAGATTATTTTCAAAACACTTTACAAATTGCAGACGATGATCAACATTTAGTTTTACAATGTGTTAATAAAAATCCTGATCTTTTTAGTTTTAACACCAAAATTTATGGATGGCATAAGGTTTTAAAAGCAAATCAAAAAAAAATCACAAATGTAATTTCATTTTGTCTTTGGGGGAACGAAAAACGATACACTATTGGTCTAATTGAAAATATAAAATTAGCACTATTATTTTATCCCGATTGGGAATGTTGGGTATATATTCACAAACACACTGTAAATGAAAACTACATTAATATCCTAAAAAGTTTCACTAATGTGAAAATATTTCTTAAAAATGATCCTTATGTAAGAAACACGAGATTCATGTTATGGAGATTAGAACCTATTATGAATTTATCAGTTGGTAGATTTATTTCTAGAGACGCAGACACAAGAATTTCTCCTAGAGAAGTTTTAGCTGTAATGGAGTGGATAAAATCTGATAAAACTTTACATATTATGAGGGATCATCCACAGCATTATCCAAAAATTCTTGGAGGAATGTACGGCGTCAAATGCTCTACTTTTCTCAATAATTTAAATTGGTTACCAGATATCGAACAATATTTTATTGATAATGGAGAGAATGTAAATGATCAGGGTTATCTAGAGAAAACTTTATATAATTTATTTTCAACAGACAGAATCATACATGATGAAATTAAAAAATATGAAACCGATGAATGTCTAAATTTCCCTTTGCCATTTGAACAAAATGGACATTTTGTGGGATGCTATATTTATGAAGACGAATCAACTGACCCACAAACTTCAGTAATCTTACTAAATTGGTTAAAATTGAATTTACCTCATAGAATTAGTAATTACGAAATCACTTTATTAGATAAATTAAAATTCATATCAACGAAAATCAAAAATATTTATATAATCCACTATACAAAACTTGTTACAAGAAAACAAAATATGATCTGCGAACTACAAAGAAACTTTTTAGATAAATTCTTAAAAATCAATTGGGTTGATAATTTTGATCGCGAAAATATTAAAGATCAGAAAATCAAAGAATCGTGTATTTTCAATCGTAACATTCTAAATAGATTTATGACTTTACCAGAAATAGCAAATGGTTTGGCTCATATTGACACAATTGAAAAAATAAGAGATAGTAATGATGAAATTTCTATAGTTTTAGAAGATGATACTGTTTTTAAACAAGATTTTATACATCATTTATATTATATTCTAAATAATCTTCCTGAAAATTTTGAGTCTATTTGTTTAGGCGGACCTACATCATTGGTTACAGTTCCATGTGAAACATTAGAATGTTCGATTAAAACACATTTTAATAGCAATGAAATTGTTTTTCATGAACCAGAAACTCCGGTACCAATGACATTGAGTGCAATGATGTATACTAAAAAAGCAGCTTTAAAAATATCATCTTCGAAATATTTCAAACCATTTTGTTCACCATCTGATCATAACATGTGGGTTTGTAACATAGATCAAAATATTTCAATATACTATTCACAACCATTCATTACTTATGAGGCATCTAAAACAGATTTATTCGAAACTTCAATGGAGAGAGGATTCTAAAAGAAAGTTGATAAAATCCAATTGTGATGCTTGTTGTAATTGACAGAGATTCTAAATTTATTAGAATATAGAAAATCTAATAAATTTAACTTATTTTGACAGGACATAAAGGTATTTCACATATAGAATTTTCTATTTTATGCAATTCTATTAGGTTACTATTTATCTTCTTTCTGATTTTTTTTCTTCTTTATTAATTCACGTCTTTCTTTTTTATAAAGATCATTTTTCCTCTTTGTAATATCTTTTATTTTATTTTTATTTAGTCTTTTTAATATTTTTAATACTGCTACACATCTTATTTTTTTTAGGAATATTCAATAAAACTATTGACTATAAATTTTTTATCTTTATGAAATGAGAAATATTTATATCCGTCATTATTTCTACAAATTGGACATGATTAATTTCCAGATCTCAACCAAGAAATTATACAATCATTATGAAATTCATGTCCGCATTCAGGTATTTTATATTTATTTTCAACTATATTTTCAAGACAAACACTACATTTAGAGACTTGAACATCAAATTCAGGACTAATCCATTGAGCTATATTTATAGCAACCTGAGGATGACCCCAAGTAGCTCTATTTTCATTCGAGCCTGTTTCATACTTTACTAATTCGTCCCTTCGAATTCGAAGGGATGACGAAAGAACCTCTAAGAAGGCGTCCGTTTTTTTATTTTTTTGCCAGTTTGAAAATACCTTCTCTCCCGCTTGACATAAAGCAGTTAAATTAATATATCCATCTTCTTTTCGTGCTGTAATTGAAATATTATTTATAACTAAAGGTTTTTTATGATTCACAACTAAGAACTTGTTTTCGTCTTCTTCTACTTCACCATCTTCTTCCTCTTCGTCACCCTCTTCGACGTCTTCATCTTCTTTACTTTCTTCTTTACTTTCTTCTTCACCGTCTTCATCTTCATCTTCATCTTCTAATTCTTCATCTTCCACTTCATCGTGTTCGTCTTCGTCTTCGTCGTTTTCTATTCTCTTTAAAGCTTCATCAACAAAAGCATATACTTTGTCTTTTTCATCAAAAGAAGGACACCAATCTAGAGCAATTTTGGTTAACTTAGGATGACAACAAGTTGAACCGCTTGTTGAACCTCTTACAGACAAGTAATGTTCTGGTTGATCTTTTATGTATTGAGAACCTCTGGCTGATTTATGGAAGGATTTTACTGTCTTATTTGCCAATTTCATTATGTCACTTATATAGATAAAATTATTCTCTCTATTTATTCTAACAACACCATTTTTAATCTTGAGAAAGTAAGGATTTGAGCAATTAACAGCTTTATTGTAATCATTTAGAATATTTTTAACAAAGTGTGTGCCAAAACCAATAAGATCTAAATTATTTTCATTTTTTGCAAGGTTATTTCCAAGCCAGTTTCCATAATCAAGAAACAAATCTTTTGCTATCCAGCTTCCATTGGTTTTTAACATATATATAGAATTGTAAGGTTTGACTTTGATATCAATTTTTGAAATTTGATTTATACCGCTAGGGCTATATTTCCATGATTCGAATTTTCTTCTGTTTATAAAAGGTGTCACATGAATGTAAAAATTACCGTGAATATTAGAGACATTTAGTTTGTAATTTTTATTATTGTAGGTAGTTTCAACCTCAATATGATTATTAATAATATCTCTTTCCAAAATTGGTTTAAAGACGTGATTTCGAGTTGTTTGCATTATAAGGTGATTGTCAAGGTTGTTTTATAAGGCGATTTTTATCTTTAAACCCATTTTGGAAAAAGAAAAATTATACATATATGAGTAAATGCAATTTTCACTGATATTATTTTCGATGTTTTTATTTTATCTTACATTACAATAAATGAGCAACAATAACGCAGAAATCAGAACTTTATGGAAAGTAATCCATAGCATGGAGGAGACTTTAAGCTTTTTATTAGAAAATCGATCTGTGCCCGGACCAAGAGGTCCCGCTGGGATAGCAGGACCCAGAGGTGAAGCTGGACCCGTGGGCCCGGTTGGACCCGCTGGGCCAAGAGGCTTGATAGGCCCATTTGGGGGTCCCGTTGGACCGACAGGTCCTGTTGGTGAAAAAGGAGAACCTGGTATGGATGGTTATGCAGGACCTCAAGGTCCAGCCGGAATTAAGGGTAATGATGGTATACAGGGCACTCAAGGAATACAAGGATTTCCTGGTCAAACTGGACCTATGGGTCCACAAGGAAATGATGGCATACAAGGTATACAGGGAATTCAGGGTCAAGTTGGTGCAACCGGTGCACCTGGTCCAGCAGGAATTGATGGTATTCAAGGAATTGAGGGACCACAGGGTGAAGCAGGAAATGATGGTTTACAGGGATCTCAAGGAAATCCAGGTCCTAATGGAAATGACGGGTTGGTTGGACCAACTGGGCCTGCTGGTGAAGCCGGGGAAACTGGTCCTACCGGTAAAGACGGTGTGAATGGAGAAAGCGGAAGAAACGGTTTAGATGGAGCGACTGGACCAGCTGGTCAAGCAGGAATTGATGGTCCAATTGGACCGACTGGTAAAGCTGGCGCAACCGGACCTACTGGTTCTGATGGTTTGATTGGACCTACTGGGTCACAAGGAATTACTGGTAATGATGGTGTACCTGGACCAGCTGGTCAAGCAGGAATTGATGGTATTCAAGGCGTTGGACCAACTGGTCCCCAAGGCATTTCCGGCAATGATGGTGCTGTTGGAGCAACTGGTCCCCAAGGGGAAACTGGTGCTACCGGTAGAGATGGTGCGGTTGGTCCTAAAGGGGAAACTGGTGCTACGGGACCCACCGGTGCAGATGGTATCAACGGAACAAATGGTGTTGATGGAGTAATTGGACAACAGGGTCCACAAGGAGAAACCGGTGCAACAGGACCTCAGGGAGAAACTGGACCAGCCGGAACTTCTGCTTAATTAACACATACATGATTATTTTATAAGCAATATTTGTGCTTATAAAATGGAATTACCGAACATTTCCCCTTCAAAACGCTATATTATTTACAACTTTTTTTTAACTATATAATTAAGTTCAATTTAAATTTTATGTAGCACACCTAAATCTTTAAATTGCTCATATGTTAACACACCTTTTTCAAGTAAAGAAAGTTTCATAATCTCATATTCAAGTCTCATTTTTTCTATTTCATATTTGCACATTGTCATTATATTCTTGACTTCTAATCACATGCTTTGAAATTAGATCATATAGCTTTTCTAAATCCTTATATGTGGCTTTCAAACATTCTACTTTGTTCTTATAAACTAGTTTTAAATCCAAATCTAATACGATATTCTTGGTATATTTTTCAGCCAATGATGTTTTGAAACCACTTCCATATTCGAATACTTTATCTAATCTATACGAATTTCCATATGCTGATGCTCTCTGCTGAATATTGGAAGAAACTCCAAATTCAAAGAAATGTAGTTCTTTATTATCTAGCAACGTAGGATCTTCTAAAGAATCCATAGTTGGTGTGAATTCGAAAAAATAAAGCAAATCTTTACCGAGATGTTGCTGATAGTCCAAACTTAATCTCTTGGTTTGAAATATATCTTCGAGCTCCACATTAGTCTTTTCTTTACCTAATTCTACTCTACCTGTTAACATGAGCTCAAATATCCATTTTGAGACTTGAACATCAAATTCAGGACTTATCCATTGCGCTATATTTATAGCGACTTGAGGATGACCCCATGTAGCTCTATTTTCATTCGAGCCCGTTTCGTACTTTAGTAATTCGTCGGTGAGAATTCTCACCGACGAACTTAGAACTTTTAAGAAGGCGTCCGTTTTTTTATTTTTATACCATGCCTTAAATTCTTTATTACCAGCTAGACATAAAGCTGTCAAATTAATATATCCATCGTCTGATCTAGTAGTTATTTCTATACTATTTAATACTAACGGTTGTTTGTAATTTATGATAAGAGGTAATTGAGAAATTTCACTCAATATCTCTTCGTTTTCAGATTCGGGTTCAACTACAACTAATGGTGTTTCCGTGTTTGGAATAGTAGTAGATGGTGCGCCTACTGATTCAAACACTTCTTCATCTTCTTCATATTCTTCTTCTTCATCTTCTTCTTCCTTAGATTCTTGTTGTGGTGCTCGAGAAATTCTCTTCCTTCTTAGATCTGTCATCCATTTTATAATATCTGGGGCAATATCAGCATGACCCCAAGTTTGAGTTCCGCCTTGTTTAATCAGTTCACTTTTTGGTTTCTTTAATTTAATAGATAAATTAGGTAAAAATGTTTGTGTAACACGCGTCATTCGAATCCATCGTTTATACTGTTCATTGCCTGATTGGCATAATAAAGTTAAATTTACATAACCATCACATTTCTTTTAACAATTTTTAAATCATCTGGATCAAGAATATCTATATCTTCTTGAGGTTCTTCGAATTTTTTTTGTATTTCTAGACAAGCTTTAACGATGCGTTGATGTTTCAACATATATTTTCTAGTACTAAATTCACTTTTACAAAATTTGCATTGAACGTTCATTATTTTATTTAAAAATGCAAGTCTTTAGATACAGTTTTACATATTTTGAACCACAAACAAAGGTTGATTGATAATTATATTTTTTTATACATAATGTCAGTCATCTTCTAAATCTATAATTTTAATAGATCCATAAAAACCTTCATTTTCGTAATACCTTAAAGCATAAATAAACCATGAATATTTAAAGAGTGAATTATCTAGTTTTTCAAATTCATGTTTTCTTAAAGGAAATTGTAGTTCATATTTGTTATTGTTCAAAGATTTTAATAAATTAATTGATAAATTTCTAATCCAATACTCCCTTATCATATCTGGTAAAGGATGTTTTATATATAAAAAGATTTTATTCAAAACATCCAAAGGTAAGTTTTTTTCTAATAATTGTGATAAAAAGTGCTCTGGGAAACAATGTCGTGATTGTCATGTCAAGATGCTAAAAAAACGTAAGGAATCCGATTCCAACTCCAACTGCATGGATTGTGACAAGACATTTCTTGCTAAGAGAGCTGACGGATCCTTAAGAAAAAGATGTAAAGAGTGTCAGGGCATTTACTCAGAGTCACATTCTGTCGTTTGCAAGAATGAAAAGTGTCAAAAAACATTCATTGGAATTATGAATGATGGTAGAACTTATCAGTATTGCATGGAATGTGTTGATGAGCATAGAAAGAACAGAAAGAAGTGTGATTCTTGTGAAAAAATCATTTCAAATGATTTCACGAAATGCTCTGATTGCTTTAAGAAGGATAAAGTGGAATATAGAAAAAAAGAAGAAGCTGAAATGGTGAATGTATGTGGTTCAAAAGGATGTGAAAATAAGTCAAAGTTTTTTTTATGTAAATCATGTAATTTCAAAGAAAAATCATTGAGAAATGAATATATGACCTCCATCTGTAATAAATGCGGTTTAAGATTTAGAGGGGATTTTAAATTTTGCGAAAATTATAAAAAAAAAAAAAAAAAAAAAAAAAAAAAAAAATAAAAAATCTTTAAATAATAAATAATAACAATGGAAAGAAAAAAAACTCCTGAAGAAATTGAGGAATATTATGATGATGAATATGAAAAAAAAGTCAAAGACGACCGTGATAAAAAGAAAAAAGAAGCTAGAAATAGAGATATATCTAGAAATAGAGATATATCTAGATATAAAGCTGTAGTAGATTATTATAAAAAAGATCCATACGAAGATGCGGATAAAGAATACGACGAATTAAATGAAACCCATCTTAAATATAAAAAGATTCTTAGAGAAGATAAAGATAAAGCTAGTTCTATATTGTTTGAAGCTAAAGCACCAACACCAGTTTTTCCGGATGATGACAAATATATGGAATTATCAGAAAAAAAAGCAAATGACAAAATAAATGAGCGAAAAGAGCGAAAAGAAAGAGAAAGAGAAAAAAGAGAAAGAGAAGCAGCTGAAGCAGCAGCAGCAGAAGCAGCTGAAGCAGCAGCAGCAGAAGCAGCTGAAGCAGCTGAAGAAGATGGACGTCGTAAAAGAAGAAAGAGAACCGGTAAGAAGACAAAAAGAAGCAAGAAAACAGTTGACGGAAGAAGAAAGAAGTCAAAGAAGTCAAAGAAGTCAAAGAAGTCAAAGAAGTCAAAGAAGTCAAAGAAGTCAAAGAAGTCTGATGGTAGACGTAAGAGATCTGGAAAATCCCCAAGAAGAAAATCCCCAAGAAGAAAATCCACAAGAAGAAGAAGAAAATACTAAATGAAAATTAAAATTTATTACAAATTTATTGTAATAAATTATATTAGTTGTTATTGTAATAAATTATATTAGTTGTTATTGGATTATTATATTAGTTGTTATTGGATTATTATATTAGTTGTTATTGGATTATTATATTAGTTGTTATTGGATTATTATATTAGCTGGTATGTGATGATTATATTATTTTAGTTGTTATTGGATTATTTCGAAATTATTTTCCATTTGATCTAAAATTTCATCATCCGGAATATCTCTGATGTTATCAACAAATTCTTGATTTACACCCTTGAAGATTTCTGGTTCTAATTCAGTAAAGACATCAGAGATTGTTTCATATTCTTGTTGTTTAGACGAAACAAGTTCATTTTTTATATCTTTGATATCATTTTTTGTCTCTCTAAATTCTTTTCGTAATTTTTTGAATTTTTTCAATAAAAGTTTATACTTATTGTCAGATTCGAGTCTATTATCAGATTCGAGTATGTTTGTAGGTTTAGCAATCTCTTCTTCTTGAACAATAACAACATCATCACTTATTGGGATAACTTCTGAAAAGGAAGTTGATATGGATATAAAAAATCCGATAACTACCAAAGAAAAAATAAATGATAATAAGAAATAGCAACTAACTGGATTGGATAGCAAATTTCGTGAAAAATAAATAAATATTGCTAATGATAGAATATTAAAAACGACATCAGAAATTTCTCTAAAAATTTCGTTATTTGAATAAATTACTGGAGGACACATATTTTTATTTATTATATATAATTTTTTTTTAAGTTATATATAATTTATTTTTAATTTTTTTCAAGTATAATTTTTTTTAATATATTTTCCATTTTGGATCATATGCCGATTGGTTATTTTTTCTCTGTTGTCTTGCAATTAAATCCTCTCTCCATTCACAACTATCTTGAATCCATGTTAATTGCCCCACATTATTGTTTTTGTGTTGTATTCTTGTATATTCTGGTTTGAAAGAGTCCATTGGATCAATGTATCGTTTAGCAATCAATTGACTTCTATTAGTAAAAACTGGGCTACTATAAACTTCTTCTATTGGTCTTTCATTTATATTATAATAAATATTTCCGCCAACCATTTCAGTCAAATTATTGTAAATTTTCGCTCTAAATTGATCAGCAGTTTTATAAGTATAAATTTTATTAAGAGGTGGAATAGTTTCAGGTCTATAATTGAAAGAATAATTCATTTTATTTTTACATGATATATATTTTAAAAATAAAAAATAAAATGTGGATGTAATCCTATATATATTTTGATGTCATATATCAAAAAAATTCTCTATTTTTTTATATTATATTATTATTAAATATAAAAATAAAATGACATCTGTTTTGGAATCATATTCTTATATATTTTCATATTGGTTATTTATTTGGTATTTATTGTATATATTCGATTTGACTAAGTGCAATCCAAAATTGATATTACAATTTGCTTTACTTCATAATATGATAGTTTTAATTTACCAAATATTAATGAATGAAAATATTTGTGCCAATGGAATTTTTGTTTGCGGGGTGATTTATCTAAAAGTGATTCCTCTTTATACAATTAAAGATACAAAAGTGAACTGTTATGATATAAGAGTTTCGGTTTTAGTATATTTATTATTTTTGGTATGGTTAAAAATTCGAAACAAGGATCTATTTGAATTTCAAATGGATTTAATGAGAGAATTTGTTCATACATCTGAACGAGATTCACCAACGACGATTGTTTCGGGTTTAATAAATAAGTAAATCTACCACTCGCCATCCATATATCTGTAAGGATCCAATAACAACTCCCGCTCCTCATAATCACCTTTCTCGCGTCCTCCTATTTTGTAATATTTTCGCATTATGAATTTTTTTATTAAAATTTATATATTTAAATAAAAAAAAAATATTACTAAAATAAACTATTATGTCAACTGATCAAAAAAAATGGATGATTTCTTTTATAAGTGCAATTGTTTTTGTACTTGTTTCAACCCCTCAAACTTTTAAATTGACAAATGATATATTTGAAAAATATTTTTGTATTAAAACCATAGATGAATTCGAAAAACCTACATGGTCAGGAATTTTATTACATGCATTAGTTTTTATGCTAATAACAAGATTATTGATGAATTATTCAGTTGACGACTATCTTCTTAATGCATTGAAAAACAAAAAACAATAAAAAATAATAAAATTATTATCATAATAATAAACAAATGCCACTAGATAAAAGTGAAAATTATATGAAATTAACAGACGATTATAGTCAACCCAAAAATATCCAACCCCGCCCCTCTACCCCTAATAAAATTAGTGCAAATTTTAAAGATAGTTTGAATAGATCCGATAAAATATTAAAAATTGTTGAAAATTCGAGAAAATTAAAAACAAATTCGGGAAAATTAAAAAAAAATTTTGAAGAGAATTTTATCGAAGGACTAAAAAAAGTTAGTGATTTTAGATCAGGAGTTCACAAATTGAAATCAGAATATACGGATTTTGTAAATAAATTAAACAATGCATATACTAATGATTTTGAAAAAGGAATTGACCTTATTTCTTCATTTGGACTAGAATATGAAAAAAATGAAAAAGATGGGAAAAAAATAAAATCTAGAGGCAAAAGCAAAAGAAAATCGAAAACAAAATCTAAATTGAAATCGAAAAGAAAATCTAAAAGAAAACTATAATGATATGATGATTCGTATCTAAAATATATATTTTTATACTAACTAATCTCTCAGTATAAAAATAATATAAATTTAAATTTTTAGTTTTGATATAGCTTCTTTTAATAAGAATTTAATTTCTTTCATATCATCCTTACTAAAATCTTTTGATTCAGATGATTTATCTAATTTTTTAACCATATTTTTAATTTTGTATTCAAACAAAGTTTCTTCTTCGTAATCATCATCCAATTCTTCAACCTTACTACTACTTACAATTTCATCATTATTGCCATTATCTCCCAATTTATTTTCAATTTTTAATTGTTCAAAAATTTTTATATTGTGATTATCATCTGGAAGATTTCGAGCAGCGATCGCTTTCTTACAAGCTTCATAGCCAATATCCATTTTTTTCCCTGATATAAGAGTCGCAATACTAAGTAAGTTATATCTAGTATAGTCATAAAATCCATGATTTACCAAAGTGCTTTCGTCGGTTGGTTTCTTCAAGTTATATATAGTCTCAATATAAGGCACTACTTTTTCAATACAATTATTATCTATACTTACTTTCATGTAATAAATGAATCCATCTATTGGGGGGTTATTACATTTCACAGCTAGCTCTAAATATTTATAAACAATTTTCAGATCCATTTTACACATCATTGCACAATATCCTGCTCTTACATATGTAAATTTCTCGTCAACAGCGGCATGTGTCCCATCATTTGTTTCCAATGAAAGAACATTATATTTAAACCCATTTTTAAAATCATCTACTGACATGTAACTTTGAGACAAAAAATAATAATTTCGTTTCGTTTTTGGTGCTTTCAATAAATTATCTATATCTTTTTGATATCTTTGTTCAGTTGACCCTCCATATTTGACTCTATCTTGAAATAAAATAAATATATCGAATAAATTTAAGTATTGTCCCACATTCAAAAATGCTTCATGAACAGGCGATGATTTATCATATCTACAATTTGAATTATTTCTAATAAATCTTAAATCATTATGGTCATTGGTTTCAAGGTTACCTTTATTATTTTCATGCCATCGCTGTTTCACAAGACCGTAATTAATATTTTGAGGAATAGATGATATTACCTTCAGAAACTTATTCTTTGATTTTTCACTCTTAAATTCGTCACCTGCATCCATAAGAAGTAAAAATTTAACTTTAACAGTCTCTGCAAATTCAATAGCATTGTTTCGACTTTCAGGAAATGATTTAAATACCCCTACTTTTAAATGCAATTCTTGGTTATTCGCGGAACAAGTTTCTTTCAAAATTTCAATTGTTCTATCAGTGCTTCCGGTGTCAAAAATAATTACATGTTTTATGTAGTCTTTGACTGAACTAATACTTACAGCTATACTATTTTCTTCATTTTTTATCATCATAAGAACACCAACTAAATTATTGTCTGCCTTCATAGTTTTTTTTGTAAAATACTTATAAGTTTTTTAAACCGTATTTTATAAAAATATTTTTTTATTACATTGATTTACTTTTTATTTCAGCATCATCTTCTTGATTATCAGATTCTTGTTTTTTACGATTAATTTGATCGGCGAAAATATAATATTTTTTCGAGTTTATCATTAAATTGTTTTCATTATCGGTAACTATATCATTTTTTATTAGTTTTCGTCTGGATAATATCATTTCATTATTTTGATTTTTTTCTATTAGAATCATATCTTTTCTTGAATTTATGATTTCATTTTCGTTATTCTTTTCTATTTCAGCTTCAGGTTCTTTTGTAATTATGTCGGGTAGTATATATTTAAATTCATTTTTTATATCATTTGTTAGAGAATCACAATCTATTTTAAAATTCAACATGACTGAATTGTCATTAAACTCTTTTATTCTAAATTCATGAAAAATATTTAATTTAACCTTAACATCCATTTCGTCGTTAGGATTTGTTTTTATTTCCAAGGACAATTGCGATTTTGGATTTTCATCACTAAATAATACATGAATTTTTTTATATTCCTCAAACGACATTTATTATAGAAATATATTTTGCTTTAAGTTTTTTTAAATTTTCTTTAAATAAATAAAAATGAAATCTAAAAAAGGTAGACCATCAAAAAAAAAATCTCAAGTCAAAGTTTGTAAACCAACTCAAGAAATAAATCCAGTTACACATCGTTGTAATTTAAAATGTAAACATGGACTCGAAAGACACCCCAACGATTTTAAAAAATGCAGAAAATCTTGTGTTCTTCCACAAGTTAGAAATCCTTCAACGGATAGATGTAGAAAACCAAGATCAGCCCCTTTAAAAAAAAGAAAACGATCTGTTAAAACACCAAAGAGAAATCCAGTTCGGTTAGTAAGAAAAACAAAAACACCGATGACGCAAAGAGATTGTTCTGTTTGTTTCGATCCGACTTTCACAAGAACATTTTGTACTGGTGGGAGACGTCATCCTTTATGTGTTGATTGTTATTACCGTTTATTAGGTTCAAGAATTAATTTCTGTCCAACTTGCAGAGAAACAATGACCAGACGACCAGATTTGTGAAAAAAAGATTATGATATTATCTGTGTAAATTAATATAATTTTTATTTTATTTGTGTAAAATAAAAACAATGGAAGATGTCGTAGATGAAAATAATTTTAAAACAGATCACACAGTTGTGACTATAAATAAATTGATTTTTAATATACAAAACTTAGAAACGGCTAAGAAAAATCTTGAAATAACATTTTCTAAATTCAATGAATCTCTAGTAGAAATACAAGGTAGAAAAAAAGACGAATATTCAATTTTAATTAAAAAAAACAATTTATTAATAGAAGAAAACAAACAAAAAATACTAGTTCAAATTAATAACTTAATTAATTATACCAATGAATGGAAATTTTTTACACAACCTGTTTTAATTAATGAAGTTGAAATGTATTTATTAGCATATAATGAAGACGTATTAAATTATTTTAATTTAATTGAATATCTAAAAAAATTAATATTATTCAAAAAAAAAGAAATTTTAGAAAAGGATTTTCAAACAAAAATTGATACATTACTTTCACAAAGAATTCTAGTAAAAAAACAAATAGATTTTTTTAAAACCCAAGTAACAAAATTTAACAAAGAATATCAATGTAGTCCAAAGTGTGTAAGTCGATCGAGAGCTTCATCTGAAGATCCATCATTTTATTATTCACAATTTACTGATCATCCTTCATCCGAAGAAGAAAGTAGAAGAAGTTCTACACCATCTTTATTAGAACCACTTTTAGAAAAGGAAAAGAAAGGTGATAGCGGAAGAAAAAATAAAAGAAATTCTAAAAGAAAAAGTAAAAGAAAATCCAAAAGAAAAAATAAAAGAAATTCTAAAAGAAAAAGTAAAAGAAAATCCAAAAGAAAAAATAAAAGAAATTCTAAAAAAATAATTCTAAAATAATTCTAAAATAATTCTAAAAAAAAGAAAAAAAAAGAAAAAAAGAAGAAAAATTTTTCAGAATTTTTTGTTCAGGGTCATAAAAATTTTCCAACACACACACAAATTTTGTGTTTTTGGTTTCGTAAATATTATTCATATTACGAAACAAGCTATAAAACATGTGTTATAAAATAAGCTGTATATATAGTTAAATTTCGTCTGATATTTCGATATTTTTGCGTATTTTGAGCAATAATTTGCGTTTTTTGTGCAAATTTTGAAAATTGATTGTTTTTTTTTGGCAAATTTTGATAAAAAACCGCAAAGTTAGATTAAAAGGGTTGTTTTAGAAGTCAGTTATTTTTTTTACATTTTTTTACCAATTTTGTAAAAAAATTAGGAATATCGACAAAATCCAGGATAGTAGGGAAGTCTTTTTTCATAACGAAAAAATGCGAAAATTTTGCCAAAATTTTCCAAAAAAACGCAAAATAATATTCTCTGTTTAAAGATAAGAAGATAAAAACAAAAATGGTAATTTGCAATTTTTGTAATAAAACATTGACAAATTCCGCGATATTAAAAACACATCAAAAAACTGCTAAATATTGTTTGGAAATCCAAGGCTTACCTGTAACATTTAAATGTGAATTTTGTTGTAAAAATTATTCTCAAAAAAGAGATTTGAATAGACATCATTTAACATGCGTTGAAAAAAAAATATCTGAAAAAGATCATATTATTTCTGAAAAAGATAAAATGCTTGCTGAAAAAGATAAAATTCTTGAAGAGAAGCTTGCTGAAAAGGATGCTCGTATTAAAGAATTGCAAGATCATTTGGTTGATATTATAAAAACGAGACCTCCAACTACTATAAACAATAATAATCAACGAATAAATACAATTATAAACAATCTTCAACCTATAACAGACGAGCATTTATTAGAACAATCGAAATATTTGACGATAGATCATATCAAAGAAGGTGTTGATGGTTATGTAAAATATGCTTTGGAATATCCTTTTAAAGATCGTATTGTATGTGTTGATTATTCGAGGAAGAAAATTAAGTATAAAGATCAGGATAATAATATAATTGAAGATCCAGAAATGATTAAATTGTCAAGGAAATTTTTTCAAGCGATCGAAGGGAAAAACACTGAGATAATAGAAAATCAGTTGGAAATTTTGCGTGAACAATTAGAAGAATTGAATAATGATTCGAATAATGAGATGGATGAAGATGAAACACTTATATTTCAAAATAATTCGGAAAGACTGACAAATAAAATATTTTCATTCAGAGATAATAGAATAGATATTATGGATGCATCGAAAGGGCAAAAATCCGAGATATGTTCAGGCTTCATTAAGAATATTTGTGCAAAAGTTTTGAAACATTGATTCATTTAATTCCTATTTAAAGACAAGAGATATATATTTGGAGATGACATTTCAAAAGAAATTGTCGAGAATGCCTTACTAGCTCCAATTTGGTAGAGCGTCTGACTTTTAATCAGATGGTTCCCGGTTCGAGCCCGGGGTAAGGCTTGAGATCCCCTTCTAGTAAATAGAATGGAATCTTTGTATGTCCAAAATTCATATTATATTTTACGAATATGAATTGAAAAAAATTATGTCATATTTCAGCTGTGCATAATCTAAATAATACATGAAGTTTTTAATCCAACAAAAGATTAAAAAAAGTAATGAGGAGCTTGAAAATGTGTATAAGGAAAAACTTAGTGAAATGGAAAATCAGTTGGAAAATACGAAGAATGAATTGAAAGTGTTGTCAAAGACTCATAATAGTATGTTGAGAAGACAGAAAAGAACACCTTATGAAATAGGTAATGTAGTGTATATTGTAAGTCATGAGGCTTATACAGGTTTTTACAAAACCGATTATTTTAAGGTGGGAGAAGCGACTCAAACAAGTGGAGAGCAATATGGGGCGTTCGTTAATAGGCTTTCAGGGTATAATACATCAGCGCCGATAAATTTCAAAGTAAATTTTCTTATATATATTGAAGAAAATAAGCTAGTGGAGAATAGTACATTGGTTCGATTTCGTAAAAATTTGAATCCGAGTAATAAAGAATGGATAAAATCAGTTGATTTCAAGACAATAACTGACTATATAGTTTCTCTTTGTGAATTGATGAATATCGAGTATAAAATAGTAGTAAATGATCCGGTGGTCCAAAATATGGAAAATTTTTCAGAAAGTTGTGGTGAAGTAGAAGAAATAAAAGAGGAAGAAGAGGAAGAACGGAAAAAGTTGAATGGTAAATATGAATGTGTGACTTGTCATGAATGTAATATATCGGATAAGAGAGCGATGAATTGTGTTTTTTGTGCGAGACAATTGAGTCGGAAAGTTAAACAAAGACCAACATTCGAACAGTTGCAAGAAGATACTAGAACAATGAGTATGGTAGATATAGGAAAAAAATATGGAGTATCGGATAATTGTATTCGTAAGTGGATTAAAAATAGATAAATTATATTAATTAAAGTAGTAAAGAAAGAGAGATATAGAAATCTGCAACGAATTAAATAAATAAAAAAAAAATAAATGGTTTTAAAATATAATCGAACTTATATAAAAATGGAATACGATTATATTTTAAATAAAATATCAGAGGCAAAAGTTTCGAGTGAACCGTTTAACTATATAGAAATAAATAATTTTTTATCAGATGAACATTTATTTGAGATACTATCTTGTAACCAAATTCATTTCAGAGAAACATTGGATAATAATGACTTACATGAACTATTACTTGAGAATAACTACGATGTTCAAAAATTCCCGGGCTGTGTAGACACATGGGAACAATATATAAATGAATTTAGAGATAGAGAAGATAATAAGATGAGAGAATCTAAAGGTATAACATTTAGACTTCAAAAATTCAAAAATAAAAAAATAGAAAAGTTGATAAATTTCATGAATAGTAGTAAGTTTCAAAAGGTTCTTGAAAAAAAATTTAATATAGATGAAGATACAAATATAGTTACGGCAATACAAAAGAATCTGTCTGGATATGAAATCTCACCACATCCTGATATAAGACAAAAATGTTTGACATACCTTCTGAATATAAATAAGAATGAAGATATAGAAAAATATGATGTTCATACGCATCTATTAAAATTTAAAGATGAATATATGAAAATCGAGAAATTTTGGTCAGAAAAACCACAATATAATAGATGCTGGGTTCCATGGAGTTTTTGTAATACTATAAAAAAGATAAATAAAAATAACACGTTGCTAATTTTCAAACCATGCTCTAAACCGGCGAGTTTACATGCTGTTAAGTTGGATTACGATCATAATAAGTTTCAAAGAACTCAGATTTATGGAAATTTGATGTATAAAGATTCCGAATGGTGTAAGATGGTTAATTATGATGAATTAGAATATTCTCTATAAGAATTTAATATATTAGAGTCTATAAGATTATATTTTTGAAGTAGCTCGATTGATATATAGTCATCATTGTAAAATTCCAACAAATTTTGAATAGCTTTATCCGATAGATATTTTGAATGGTTATTTTTGTTTTCTCTTATTTTCTTCATTTTTGAAGTATCTTTTATATCGAGAGTTTTACATAATGTTCGTATATCATTATCTATATTTTCTAGTATACCTACCCAAACTATATTTTTATGGAACGTATTGATGAAATTTTTATCTAAGTAGAATCCTATTCCGGCAAAATGATTATACCCACATAGTGATCGTGCCTTATTTTTAATATTTATATCTTCACTAGATAAACTTTCAGCTAGTTTATTAGCCGTTTCAAAATGTAGAATAAGATCATCAATAAACGGATCAAAATAATAATTTGTGACCATTTTCTTTTTTGTAAAATATGGTGATAGACAGTTATCTAAGTTCAATTTGTTATATGAGAGATCGTGTAAGTTTTGAGAAACTAAACTGAAATAGTAGTTAAAAGCGGAGACAAAACGAGCGATCGGGTTTCTTATTATAGTAATATACTTTTCAGAATCATCTAATGGATTACTCATCTTTACCAAATGATGAGATGTATATTTAATATTGTTAGAATCTAAAAAAAATTCTATTGAAGTTCCTCCAGTTTTGGGAATATGAATCAGATTTAATGGCATTTAAAAAATAGTAGTATTTTTTTAAATGAAAGAAATAATATTAAATATAAGACAATTATCTGACTTTGAGTTAATAGTAAACGGGTCTTTTTCACCTCTTCAAGGTTTTATGAATAAAATGGATTATGAACGAGTTGTAAATGATATGTATTTATCGTCTGGAGATTTTTTCCCGATGCCTATAGTACTTTCAATCGAAGCAGAAAAAAAGCTTGAACTAGTCAATGAAAAAAAAGTTCTTCTCAAAACGGAAACGAATGAAATACTCTGTGAAATGACTATAGATGATATATACAGGCCTGATTTTGAGAAAGAATCTTTACAAGTATTTGGATCTAGTATATCTGAAATAAACCATCCATATATAAAAATATTAAATGAATATATGAGACAAAATATGTTCTATATAGGTGGTTCATTTAGTAATATTTCAAAAGACTTTATTCATCATTATGACTTTGGTGAATATAGATTATCTCCATCTCAAACAAAGCAATGGTTTAAAGATAATGGATGGGCGAATGAAAGTATAATTGGATTCACGTGTAGAAATCCACTACATAAATCGCATTATCATTTAATGAAATATGCTATGAAGCAAGTACCGAACTCGAAGTTATTTTTAAATCCAGTTGTCGGTATCACACAAAATGAAGATATAGACTATATTACACGTGTAAAATGCTACAAACATATATTGAAATATTTTGAGTCTGATTCGGTAAAACTAAATTTATTAAATTTAAATCAGCGAATGGCGGGTGGTAGAGATGCTTTATTTATGAGTTTAATAAGAAAAAATTATGGATGCACGCATTTTGTTATTGGAAGAGATTTTAGTGGACCAAGCTGTAAGAAATTTGATGGTTCTAGTTTTTACGAACCATATGAAGCTCAAGAAATGTTAATGAAATATGCTAATATTATTGGTATAATTCCTATTTTTTCAAAAGAAATTGTATACACTATATCTAACTTGACTCTAAAAGAAGAATTTTTAGAGATAGATAAAGTAGATAAAGATAATATGAAAGTTATGAATATATCAGGTACTATGATGCGTGAAATGTTGAAAAATAAGAAGCCGATTCCGGAATGGTTTAGTTTCAGTGAAATTATTGAAGAATTAAAATTATCAGTAAAACAAGATGGATTGTGTATATATTTTGTTGGTTTATCGGCATCTGGAAAGTCTACACTTGCAAATTATTTGATGGCAAAAATTAAAGAAATTACTCATAAAAATATAACTATTCTAGATGGAGATATTATTAGAAATAATATTTCAAAAGGTTTAGGATTTTCTCAAGTAGATAGATCAATAAATGTGCGTAGAATAGGGTATGTAGCTTCTGAAATTGTAAAGCATCAAGGTATCGTGATAGTAGCTAATATAGCACCTTTTGAAAAAGATAGATTATATAATAGAAATATGATTAGTCAATATGGAAAATATATTGAAGTGTTTGTAGATACACCAATATCGATTTGTGAAATTAGAGATAAGAAAGGATTATATGAAAAAGCTAAAAAAAATGAGATTAAAGAGTTTACTGGAATTTCATCACCTTTCGAAATTCCATCTAAATCAGAAATAGTAGTTGACGGTCAAAAAAATCTAGATTATAATTTAAATATTATTTTTGAATACTACTTAAAGCCTCTTTTATAAAAATATTATAAAAATATTATAATATTTTTAATTTACAAAAACAATATTTTCAGAGTGCATAAACAGCTTTACTAATAATATATCTGCGTGATTTGCAAAATATAAAGATAAAACAATTTTTGTTAAATTTTTATGTTATGTAAAATAAAAAATGTCAACATTCAAACTCGATTATTCAAATATCACTGCCGATGAAAATTTGAACAAACTTCGTCAATCTAAGTATATGGGAATGAAAAATTTAACAGTTTCAAATGATTTTGGAGTAGGAAAAATTAAATTTAGTGAAGGTCATATCACAACTAGTGATGCAAAAGATCCGGTAATTTATTTTGACGACCAAGTAAATATATTACAATCGGCATATACTGATGATGCAGATGTGATCAATACTGATAAAAATACAAGTTTTATAGATTATAGAAATCTTTCAAAAACATATTATACCAAAATAGGAGGGGCTAGCGGTGAAGATATTTTTAAAAACAACAAAACAGTTGATAAAGATAACAATTTGTACCTCGCTTTCGAGTCTAGCAGTTTCGCTGTAAATATATTTGATTCTACAAATAATGATATACCAGTATCTGATTTAATAACATCGCAAGAAGGTGATTCTCAGGATGTTGTAATAGTAAAATATAATCATTTAGGAGTATTTCAATGGGTGACTCATATAGGTGGATTTAATTCTAAAAATTATCCATCATTAGTTTGTGACAACGATGGAAATGTAATTGTTTGTTTTGGAAATAATAATACCCCCGAAGATGATGTTAAAATATACGATACAACTGATAACGATGAACCTGTAAATTTAATCACAAATGCAACAAGTGATACTGTAATAATTGTCAAATATGACACAAATGGAGTATTCCAATGGACAGTACATGTTGAGGGTATAAATAATGGAGATAGCCCGAACGCTAAAATCTCTTGTGATGTAGATGGAAACGTATTTATAACACAAGTGATGGAAGCACGACAGTTAAAAATATACGATAAGACTCCCGAAGAGTACATTCCTCGACCGGATGATTTCTTTTGTGTCATAATAGACCATTTTCATACTGGAGAGATAAGATTTTCTCAGCCTATTTTCACATATAATACAGGTTTGAGTAATTATAATTATGCAACAATAAAATTTGACAGTGAAGGGAAACTAAAATGGGTTAATCATGTAGAAGTAGACAATTCTATTGACTACTCTCGTAGATGTCATATAGATAATGACGTCGATGGTAATGTTATATTAACAGGAAACTTTGCCGATACTATGTTAAAAGTTTGGAATCCTTTAAATATTTCTCTGGTAGTTCCAGACGCGACGTTATTTACAGAACCCGATAGTTTCGGTTATGATAATATATTTATAATCAAATTTGATCCTAATGGAAACGTAATTTGGTGCACTAAAGCTGCTTCTTACAATGATAATTCGAATTATGTAAATACAATAACAGATGCTAATAGTAATATTTATGTAACTTTGAAATCAGAAGATGATGTAACTTATTTATTCGATACTACGAATACAACCAACCCTGTTAAAACTCTCGAAGCTAAAGTGGGAAATGATGCAATAATTTTGATTAAATACAATGAAGATGGAGTACTTCAATGGTATACTTTGGTAGATGGAACTGGTAGCCAACAGGAAACTTGTGTAGCTATAGATAATAGATTTATTAAAGGAACAGAACATTCTAATATCTATTTATCAGGAGAATTTTATGACAAATTAAACTTTTATAATTCTGGTGATGAATTACATATTGCATATACATTGGAATATGATAATGTTAATGACAGTGATAATGTTTTTCTTGCATGTTTTAATCAAGATGGTATTTTTTCATGGGCAACTAGAACCGCAACGGTAGGTCTTAATAGTTATGAAGGTACAGGTGCTGTATATGATATTACAATTACTGCCGATAAAGATGGACATGTTTATTTATTGGGTGAATATGAAATAGAAATGAATATTTACGATGCACAAAACAATGATAAACCGGTGGCGACGTTAAAGATGACTGAGGTTAGCGAAGAGACAGGTCACTATGATCTTTTTATCATTAAATACAATAGGTACGGATTATTGAATACATCAAATCCTAAGCTTTTATATATTGAAGACAATGTAGATCTTCCAGATAGTTTTTGCAAAGAAGTGATTTTAACGAATAATGATCACAATGGAATTGTAAATCTTCAAATTTTACATAAAGAAAATTATGGATATTCAGTTCGTAGAAATGTTCTAATTACAGAAGCTATAGAGCTTATTACAAAAGGAGGTATATGGATTCCTAAAATTATATCTGACCAATATGAATATGTAAATGATTTGGATGTAATAGATGTAAATACAAAAACTAGTTTTGTGAATTATCAAAATCTTCAAAATAGTTTTTTTACTAAATTGGGTAATGTGGGAGATGATTTAAATCCTCAAATCTATTTAGATAAATATGATAACGTATACATGACAGGGGTTTATCAAAGTGACGAATTAAATATTTATGATTTTACGAACAATACTGTTCCAGTCGGAGCTTTATCACTTGATGGAGATCAGTCATTATTTTTAACTAAATATAATCAAGCTGGAGTGAATCAATGGTATACAAGAATTGGAGGATATTATGATAAAGAAGAACCAAGTGTTTTTGTAAATGGAAATGGTGATATGTTTATAACAATGCAATGTCAGGATGACGGTGATGTTAAATTTTATGATGTTAATAATGTAACATCACCTGTGTTTACTTTACCTGGTACAAGTGATAATTCATATACTATATTTGTGAAATATAACAATAAAGGAGAATATCAATGGCATATTAGAGTTGTCTCTGAAAATACGAATGAAACTACTAGTTTTACATCTACGGCAGTTGTAACAGGTGATTTAGATGGAAATTTAATTATTAGTGGATTTTTCGACGGCGACTTCATTAATGTTTACGATACGTCAAGTGATGATGTTCCATTTAAAATGTTTTCAAGAGATGGAGAAGCCCAGGCTGCTTATTTTATCTGTAAATTTGATTATACTGGTAAATTTCTTTGGGTGAATCATTTAGAAGGAGGTTTTATACCAAATAATGATTCAATTCCTGTTCCAGCGGATATTTTGAGATTAATTCGTATAAATTTAAATACAGACTCAAGTGGTAATATTTACTTGACTTCAAGTTTTTATGGAGGTGTTTTAATATATGATCCTGATAGCACAGATGTAATAAGTGCATTTGGCGATGAGAATAATAGTATTGGTTTATTTTCGATTAAATACAATAGTTCAGGTTTTCATCAATGGTACAATGGTATTTTTAGTAATTCTTATGGTGAGATAGGTCCATTTACTGGTATTTTAGATTCTGGAAGTTGCGTAGATGCGGATGGAAATTTATATGTAACTTTTTCAAATAACTATCTATATGACTATGAAGTTATAGATACAAGAACTATACCTCAACCAGTTTATATTTATGAAAATGAATTTCAACATGATAACTTTGTTTCTATCGTGAAATTTAATAGTACTGGAGTATTTCAATGGACTAATTCTATTAAAGCCAATGAAGTTATAGAAGGAAATGATTTAGTAGTTCGTCCAGTAATTACTTGTGATAACAATTATATTACAGGTCAGTATGATGCAAATATTTATGTTCATTTGAATGGATATGTTGACAATTATAGAAGCGGATTTAATTTTTATAACGCAAGTTCTCCGCTTTCTGTTGCATATACTTTACCTAGTAAAGATTATTGGATGGAAGATGATACTACTATTCATTCAATATTAGCCAAATACGATATAAATGGAAATTTTCAATGGGCTACTACAGCGGCTGGTTATACAGTTGATGGAGGAGACTTGGATATATTAGCAACCAATGTGCAAGCAGATAGATCTGGTCATGTATATATAAGTGGATCTTATTATGAAAATTCATTACGTATTTGGGATGTTTCTAGAAATGGAGTTTACGATGAAGAAGTTGGATTATTAGATAATAACGGCGGTTATGACTGTTATTTGATAAAGTATAATAGGTATGGATTGATTAACGGTAAAAATACACATCCAGATATTTATTTGGAAGATGTCCCTAATATTCCAAATGCTTTTGAAAAATCTATTGTTATTACTAATAATACTAATAATGGACCTGTGAATTGTCACATTTTAGAACCTCTTTCATCAGGGTTTGGTTATAATTTCAGAAAAACAATAACTTTAACCGATAGTTTAGATTTGGTTAGTAATAATGGAATATGGATTCCTAAGATTCAGGCTGAACAAATTAGTATTAGCAGTGAATTAGATGTAATAGATATCAATACGAAATTGAGCGTGTTAAATTATGATAACTTGAATAATCTGTCATGGACAACTACATTAGCTGGAGATGGCAATGAGCAAAACCTGCGTTTAGGTTGTGATAAAAATAATAACTTATACGCATTGTGTAGTTTCGATAGTAACGAGCTACGTGCGTATTATTACTATGATAATTGGGATAATTTGAATAAATATTCATCTGGAACCGGATCTAGAGATATTGCTTTAGTTAAATATTCATCAACTGGTAATGTAGATTGGATGACTAAAATAGGTTTCGATGATGATTTTACTGGATCACCGTCTATTTATACAGATTCTGAGGGAAATAGTTATGTAACTTTAGTAAAATATGGTAGTGGTAACTCTAATATTTATATTTTCGATACTAGAGATAATGGATCAGTTCACAAAACTGTATCATTAAATAGTAATGGCTCTTCTATAATTAAGTATGATAAAGATGGCACATACTTATGGGACATAAGAATTTCTTCAAATTCAGGTGATACAACTTATGGAACTAGCGCAGTCTCAGACAAGAATGGAAATGTGTATTTCGCTGGTTATATGTTGGATAACAATGGTGTTCAAATAAGGGATACTTCCGATTTGATAAAGGATGAATTAAGTGGTTCAAACGGGATGTTTATAGTTAAATTTGATAAAACTGGTAAATATGTTTGGAGTATTCCGTTATATAACGGAGTAAATACAGAAGAAGCTTTATCGATAGTTTGCGATCAAGAAGGAAATGTTACAATTTCTGCCACACAATACGATACTGTTACTGTTTATAATCGTATCGGTAATGCTATTAGATATTATAGTGATATATTAAAAGTGTCTGGATCAACTAATAGTCTTTTTATAATAAAATTTGATACTGACGGTAAATGTTTATGGACTAATAGATTGGGTGCTAGTGCAAATGGCGGGGTTTATCAACCTTCGAGTGCAGTTGATTCTTACGGAAATTATTATTTGGCTGCTAACATATCTGGATCATACGCTTATATTTTTGATACACGAAATATAGATGATGTGCGCTTTACTATAGAAATTCCGACTAATGGGACTGATAATACAATTTTTGCTAAGTATAATAAAAATGGTATTGTTCAATGGTATAGTTACGTTTCAGGATATTCTAATACTCCTAACATTTGTATAGATAACAGATTTGTTCGTGGAAACAATGCTAATAATGTTTATTTAAGCGGATCATTTGAGGGTGATGGAGGCGGAATAATTTATATTTACGATAGTGCTATGAATGGAGATTCTCCAAATATTAGAACAAGTTTGACCGCGGATAATTACGATTCATATCTTTTAAAATATTTTGACAGTGGATATTTAGATTGGTGTTCTAAAGTTTCAGGAGTAGATAGTAATGGAAATCCGAGTGTAATTGCAACAAATGATGGTCATGTATATTTCGGAGGAGAATTCAATTCAGATTTCGTAAATGTTTATCAAGGATTGACTTTAGGTATGAATCCTAATACTGAAATTGCTACAACTATTAATAATTATAGTGAATCTAACACATTTGATATTTTCTTGATTAAATATAACCGTTATGGTACAGTGAATGATGGGGGTAATAGATTCGGTAAAGAAATCTATTTAGAAAATAATAATTCTATACCTGACGGAACTGAAAAAACTATTGTTATTATAGATAATGGAGAATTTAATGGTTATCGTGAAAATATTTGTTTAATTATTCTTGATTATTATGATCCTGTATACTCTTCATTTAGAAATATATGGTTTTCAGAAGGTGTATCTTTGGTAAGTTATAGCGGAAGATGGTATATAAAATCTAGTTCTGGTGATACATTACCTAAACGATCTATTATAATGTGGGGTGGTGATCAAAACAATATTCCATTAGGTTGGAGACTCTGTGACGGTGGAAGCTTCAATAACGTAACAACCCCCGATCTTCGAGGTAGATTTGTTTTGGGATATAACAATGATGCAGCGGGTGTGAATGGATCCTCAACAAATGGTGGTGATACTACTACTGGAACAGGTGCTAGAACTAGCACTACATTATCCGGAGCTGTTGGAAGAACTGGAGGAGAAGTATTACATACACTTACTAACGATGAAATGCCAACACATAATCATGGTGGTAATACAGGAGAAGCAGGGTTTGGATCAAGCACCGTTGATGCTGCTGTAAGTCTAACAACAAATCCCGCAGTTTATGGGTCCGGATCACATAATCACTCTATAAGTAATGATGGTGGAAGTGACCCACATAATATTATTCCGCCATACTATGTTTTGGCTTATATTATGAAATGCTTTTAAGATCAATAAAATATTTTTTTTAAACCTATTATAATGTTTAAAAAATATAAAAATGTTCAGAATCTCAAAAAACTTTATTTAAAGACTTATTTATATTTAAATATATATAATGTTTGAAAAAATACTTTTTCTAAGTACGTGTTTAGTGTATGTTTTATCAGATAAATGTTTTACGCAAAATGATATTAATGGAAGTGATAAATTGTTTACATATAAAGGCGATGTTTATAATATGAGTGGATATAATCATCCAGGTGGAGAAAATAGTTTGACAAAATTAGCGGGTAATGATTTATCTGAGTTTGTCAATTCAAATTCAGACAGTTTTCATTTAAGTTCTCAAAATTTTTATAATGATTTAGATAATATGTATGTAGGACAACTAGAAAAAACATGTTCAGATAATACTACTACTACAGACTCTCCTACTACTGCAGATTCTCCTACTATAGATACTACAGATAAATCTAAATCTACATCTACATCTAAATCTACATCTACATCTACATCTACATCTACATCCACATCTACATCTACATCTACAAATTCTACTATACCTATTACAACCATGTCTGCGATCACAGATATACCTACAACAATATATATACCCAAAATAGTAAATTCTTCTTATAAAATTACATCTTATGTTTTGTTTGCAACATTTTTATTAATTTTTACCACTATTTTTAACATTTAACCTCCACATCATTTTTGTTGAACGTATAAATTTATTTTATATCCAATTATCCAATTATGTGTTTTTTATTTTAAATTTATGAAATAAAAAATATTTAAAAATAATAAAATGAAGAAGAAGAATTATTTCGGAACTCAGAACAAAACTAATAAAAGTGATAAAATGTTGAAAACGATATTAAAACCACCTCCAAAAAAAATAGTTGAAAAGAAGAAGAAGAAACAGTCAGTTGCAGTTTTAGTAAAAAAGAATGCAACAATTGAATCTTTAATTCCGATTAATTATGAGAGGACTAAATTATCTAGAGATGAATTTATTGAGTTGTTTAGAAATATATCTAATATGAAAAATAAAAAAATAGAAGATATTCAAATAGTTATAGATTCTCTTGTTTCAAAAGATAATGATAATTCTTATGAATCAGAAATTTTAAAGTATATAGAGCAAAATTACACATATTTTGAAATAAAATTTATCGCTTCTAAGTTTATTGTGAGTAATATTTCCACATTTGGTTTATTTTTTGAAAAATTTGGAAGAAACAAAGATTCGTTAAGGGAAGAAATGACAATAACAAAATTTATTAAAAAATTTGATGTTACAAGTGAAAAATATATAAAAGAATTGAAAGAATTTGGTGAAAAAAATATATCTCATCAACGTTTATTCAATGAAATGGCGGTTGAATTGAATATAGATTTAATAGTCGCATTGTTTAACGGCTATTTAAATCAAGGAGATTATGATTTTCGTAATTATTATTCAAAAGTTTTTGTTATAGAATACAAGAAACAAATCGCTGATTTTGAAAAAGAAAAAGAACAAAATAAGGATAGAGATAATCTAAATTTTTTGGAAAGAATGCAGCGTTCTCAATCAATTAAAAAACAGGATATTAAATCTGAAAAATATAATTCGTGTAAAACTGTTTATAAACAAATTCCGTGGATTCCTGGAAATATTATTACAAAAATTTGTGTGAGTAAACCAATTATAAATGAAAAAGAAAGTTCGAACACTTATTTCGAAGATTATGTTATAGAGTCTTCAAAATTCTTTTTTAAAGATGAAGAATGGTATGAAGTATCTGAAAATTATTTTCAATTACAATGTGATGATTCAATTAGAAAAAATCAAAAAAACAATATATTGTATTTTTTTGATTCAAATGGTGAACTATTAATAGCTTTAAAAATCGGGTTTGGAAATTCTAATAATGATTTCATAATTCAAAATGAAGATATATATAATTCTGAAAGAAGTTTTTTTGCAAATTTAAATAATAACCTAAATGAAATAACAGTGAATCAAATTTTGGATGGATTTTTAGACAAAGAAATTTTCAATATTGGAAAACAGTTTTTTTTTAATGCCATTTCAACAATTTCATCTTCTTCTAAATATAATGGCGATTTTGATGCTTTATCTAATTGTTCTAGTGTTAGAGAATTTGCTAAATATTTAGGTGAAGTTGTTATTTATTTTGATTTGGACGATATTTGTGATTCCATATTCAAAAAAAGAATTCAGAAAGAATATTACAATAGAAATGTTTTATTTAATCTTCCAATGCATGAAAAACTTCCTGAAATATTATGCAACGATGATGACGAGAATTACAAATCTTTTGTTTTGAATTATGTGAATAGTAAAATAAATAATTTTATATATAGATTTGGTGAAAATGTTTATATAATTCAAAATAGATTCACTAAAGAATATAAAAGAAAAATATTCCCCAATGAAGATTCTAAAATATCTATCGATTATAAATCTGTAAATAAATTATGTGATGCAACATTAAATATTTTACCTGAAAATTTAATAGTATATCAAAATCAAAATCAAAATCAAAATCAAAATCAAAAAACAAAGTGTTTCGTTATCAAAGATTTAATTAATAGTATAAAAAATAATGAATTTAATGATCGATTGTTTTCCAAGCATATTTCGAGAATATATGATTTTGATCAGATTTTAAATCCTAAAATTGTAAGTGATAAATTTCCTCTAGTTAACATGATAGTTCAAGATATTTTAAATTTGGATGATTCTCTAAATAAATATGATTTAGAAGTAAATTTAGGTCTTTTGACTTCAGATAAACAAGACGAAGAAGTTGACGAAAAAGAAGATGATGATAACGAAGAAGAAGATGAATATGAAAATATGTTGAAAAAAGGAAAAGAATTGACTGTTCTAAACGAAGACGAAGAAGAAGAAGAAGAAGAAAAGGAAGAAGACGAAGAAAAGGGGGGAGGAGATGACGAAGACGAAGAAAAGGAAGAAGGAGAAGATGAAGAAGAAGAAGAAAGTGAAAAATCTTCTTCAGATGATGAAGTCAGTGAAAAAGAAGATGAAGATGAAAATGAAGTTAGTGAAGAAGATAGCACCGGCGATGATGATTCTTCAGTAAGTGAAAATGAAGAACCTGATGAAGAAGAAGAAGTTAATGAAAATGAAGATGATTCATCATCAGATGAAGAAGAAATTGAAATATTTGAAAAGGAAAAATTAAAAACATCTAACAAATTCAATGATTATAGTGGTATCAGTGAAACACTTGATTCAAATGAAAAATATTCAATAGAACGAAATTTTGTAAAAGGAAACGGAGACTGTTTTTTTAGATCATTATACCTGTCTATTATCTATAATAATCCGAAAAATTTCAAATTAATTCCTGAAGAATTACGACCAAGTAAATTAGTTTGTGAGAAAAAAAATTTTAAAGATGTCGATGAATTTTCAAAGAAATCTCGACAATATATATCGGATAACTATGATGACATTTTAAATAATATCATTGAAATAGGAAGTATTATGTCAGATGAAGAAATTTATCCTAATTCAGAAGATGCTATTTTTGGAGAAGCCGGAAAATGTTATATAAAATTTCGAGGTTCCAAAAATTTCAAAAAGAATGAAATAATTGTTGTGAAACATAATAATGAATGGAAAAATGGGAAAATTTTGAAAATAAAAAAAGTTGATTCAGACGATTCAGATGATGAAGATGAAAAAATATATAAAATTCAATTAGAAGAAACAGATGAAATATTAAAAAATATTTTGTCCGTAAACATAATGAAAAAAGATAGTATAGATAATTTTTTCAAGTGTGCAAAGAAACAAATTTTAAGTAAGAAAATATATCCCACACATGGTGAAATTGAATTAATAACCAATCTTTTGAATGAAAATTTTGAAATTAAAAATGTAATGTTACCGAAATTATACAATATAAAAGACATTAATGATAAAATCAAAAATGATATTGATATTAAGGATATCTTAGACAAAAATAAGAATATTAAGAATAGCTTTGATATTGGTGATAAGGTTTATTTTAGAAAAGGTTATAATAAAGGTATTATTGTTAAAGATAATGGCGATGAAACCTATGAAATAAAGAAAAAAAATGAGAAAATTGTCACCGAGAAATTAAGAAATATTTTAAATCGTGAAAAAGAAAGCTTGAGTTCTTATAATGAAAAAGATAAAATTTTATTTCGAAGTCCTTTTAAAAAAGGTGTAATTAAAAGTGTTAATGATGACAGTACAATGACTAAACATTTAATGGAAGGAAGTAAAAAGAAAATTTCTAGTGAAATTGAAATATATGAAGAAAATAAAGATGAAAATAAAATTCAAATATATTTATTGACAGATAACTCTCATTATAATTTTTTGTCATTAGAAAAAGATGAATTAGAAATGCTTGAACTAAATAAAGATGGAAATTTCACAGACAATCTATTAAATTATTTAAATAAAAGGGATGGTAGTGATTCTGATTCTGATTCCTATACATTGAGTGATGGAAGGTGTGATTGTGATGAAAATGGATGTGTTATATGCAACAAAAAAAATGGAGGTTGTGATTGTGAAAAAGATGAAAATGGCGGATGTGAATGTAATAAAGATGAAGATGATGGTGGATGTCCATGTGAAAAAGATGAAGATGGAGGAGGATGTGAATGTGATAAAGATGAAGACAAAGACGGTGGATGTCCATGTGAAATAGATGAAGATGGAGGAGGATGCGAATGCGGTGAAGGCGAAGACGGTTCAAATAAACCTAGAAAATATTGCGAGAAATGTCAGAAAAAACTGTCATCTAAATTTTTCAAAAGTAAAAATTTTAATAAAAATATTAAAAAAATAGAAACAATTTATTTTTGCGATATAGATTGTTTTAAAGATTTTGAAACGTGGAGGAAATAAATATAATATGTGTAAAAACAAAACATGCATTAAAAAATAAAAAATAAAAATAAAAAAAATATTTAATATAAAAATAGGTAATGAGAAGAAAGCAAAATTACTTAGAAAAATCGAAAAAAATCTTGAATAGTATTAGCTTTTCAACCAAGATAGTTTTAGCATTAATATTCATGTTATTTTTTCTTGATATTTTTGATTTCAAAATAAATTTGATAATTTTGTTATTTAGTTTATTAATTATAAATATTCTTTATTATAATCAAAAGATTAGAATGATAGAATACAACACAACTCAATCAAATAATAATAATTCAAATATGAAACATAATGATACTGTTGAAAATTTCGAATTCAATGTAGTTGAAAATGAAAAAAAATATAGTGAAACTAATCCTTATTGCAAACCATATTCTGCTAGAATAAATTATCATTGCAAAAGCAAAGACACAACTAACAGAGTTAATTACCTCAATGATCAAATACTTAAAAATCTAAGAACAGATTTGAGTTCTGGTGATACATCATCAATGTATTTCCATGAAAATTTGAAAAAAAAGAAATATGGAAATACAAATTTTTACACTAAGACGGCGAATCAAACTCTTCTTGGAGGTCCAAATCCGAAAACGTTAATCCCACCTATTATGGCACCTCGAATGACTGAATTGGAATATTGGAGAATGAATGATGAACTAACACCTGAAATTATCAATGATGAAAAGGAGAGATACGAATTTGAAAGTGGGTATGATGTTACATATCAACCACATGAAAATTATTCTGCTCCTCCTAAATCTAATCTCGTGCCTTATAAAAGACGTAAGAAAGCAAAAACAAATCAACCAAATTATTCTTTTCAAAAAAATGCAGATGGAACTTATGATTCTATAGAAAATTTCCCTTATGAAACAAATAATTATAATAAAAAAGATCTTCGCGACACCGAGCATCTTTTATTCAATAAACCATTCAGTAATAATGTGTTATTCAAAAATAGATACAATCCCAATTTATTTACGGAAACTATAACACCGGGCTCTTATCATATTAATGATAGAAATGAACCAATAAATTCTATGATGGGTGTGAGCTATCCTCAACAATTTGAAGAAAGTAATTATGAAGAGATTGAACCTTACGAAGATGTAAATGTGTCTAATACATATGACCCTAGATTTAATGGTTATGGAACTTCATATAGATCTTATGTAGATGAAAATCTTGGTCAGCCCAGATTTTATTATGATGATGTGAATGCGATAAAAATGCCAAATTATATTACAAGGAATGCTATCGATGTAACATCTTTTGGAGATTCTTATGGGCCTCTAAAAAAACATAATCCTTATACAGCTAATATTCATAAACTTGCTGATGAAGATTACACAAATTCAATGATAACTTTCAGAACAGAAATGCAAGAAAGATTAATGAGAAAACGAAATGCTGAAAGATGGCAACAACGTCAATACCCTATATCACGAAATGGACAGAGAATGTTGAAATAATTTTATAAAGTTTTTTTATTTATGTTAAATAAAAAAATACCATGTCATCGAATATAGTACGAATATTGTCAGGGGTTATTTTCGTTTTATTTATAATTATTGCAGTTTTTTAGGTGTATTATTAGGAACATCAGGAAATAAAGTGTCCGATAATTGTGAGGGTGAAATAAAAGCAGGTTCAAATATAGCTTCCAAAAACACTATTGATTATAAAAAACTGTGTTATTATTTATTATCAGAGGAATTAAACAAAGATAATGCTATCAGCACTTCAGACAAAAATGCATTAAAAACATATTATGAAAGAATTTATGGAAAAGATCTTGTTTTATTATATTTTATTAGAGATAATTACATACCATTAATTAAAGAATTTACAACAGAAACGAAAATGTCATATACGAAATTTAAAGCATTTGAGGATATAATCTTAGAAGGAATAAAACAAAAACAAAAATAATGACAACAGACTTCAACAAAATAATAAGTGATATACAACCTTTATATGATGAATTAAATTCTGGGTATAGTAAATCATATCTTAAAGGAAGCTCATGGTATGTTGGAGATGATTTAAAAAAATGGTGGGAAAATTGCAATGTTAGGTATTTTCAACAAAATAGACAAAAACTTGTTGATATTGTTGAAATTCTTTTGATATATAAAAATAAATTATAAAAATAATCCATAATAAATTTATTATTTAGTTCATTACGAAACATTTTGTTTTACAAATTGGACAGAAATCATTCACCTTTAACCAATTCTCAATATTTTCTTTGGAAAAGACGTGAAAACAATTTGTGACAGCTGCTGTTTCTTTATTAATTTCTTCCAGACTTATTGGACATATCGATTTCTTACTTATTTCATTATTGACTATTAAATCAATTATTTCCTTATTTGGACGAACAACTTCCATTTTTTTTGGTTTCTCAGGTTCAGACACAGAAGACCTTCTTAAAATTTGAACGAAACCATTATTAGTGAATCTTTCTCTTTCCAAACGTTCTTCTGTTAAACGTTCTTCTTGATATGTTTCATTTTGGAATTGAATTCTTCTTACTCTATCATCACGGGTTTCAAAAAGTTCATTTACCGCATCTTGTGATAAGTGAAAATGCAATGCCCCTTTTTGCATCAAAAACTTAGCAATTGGTTTATGACCAAACTCTATTGCATAATTTAATGGAGTTTTTCCAAATCTATCTCGTATTTCCAGATCTTCTCGACCTTTTGAAATCATGAGGCGAACTATAGAAAAGAATCCATTCATACAAGCGATATGCATGGCTGTTTTGGAATCGTGTGTAGATGCAATAGTCCTATCTATTCGTAAATTCAGAAGTGACTTAACAACAAGATACTTCTTTTCTATAACAGCCAAATGAAGCTCAGTATAACCATTGATCTGCGGTCGTCTAAGAGGTGTAAATACACTCATTATATTTTAGAAAGGTGAAAAATGACACTTTTTTTTTTTGAAAAATCAATTTTTTTCAAAAAATCATCATATATATTTTTAATTTTATTTATGTAACATGCTATCGAAATTTGCAGGTGTATATTTGATAGATTTTAGTGCCTTATCAGTTGACTTGTTATAAACCACCCAATGTTCACTATCAGGAGATTTTCTATAATCGGGTGAATCATATCTTTTATCATTTTCTTTATACCATTGAACTGTTTCAATAGCTTCTTGCTCTGACTTGCAAAATTTTGTCATATTAGAATTGTGAACTATATCAAATGATTTATCTAAATCAATTCCGAGTTCTATACCCATTCCATATGTTACATAAAGTATATCAGATAATGCATCAATTATTTCTTTTAAATTATTTTCTCTAACGGCATCTTCTAATTCAGATAGTTCTTCCTTTATTAAATCAACTCTTAATTTAACTCTATCTGGTTTATCTAGAACATAATTTTTCTGAATCTCATCATTAAAAGGATGTCCTGCACATTTATGAAAATCTATGACTTTTTGATATTGAGATTTGGTTTCTTGATTCATAATATATATAATAGTTTTTAGTTTTTACACCCTTGAAGATTTAAAACGCCGGTTTTAGAATCTTTATTTTCAAAGTTGGATACAGCAGTCCATGTAAATTTTGGGTGGTCTAATAATTAAAAATAAACTATTAGGGAATTGCTAATTCCGGTACCGATGTAGTACCACTGAGTAGGCGCAAGCCTGTATTTTACATCCCCGATGAGATGGAGCCATAAATAAATCATCGATAGTTACGGTTGGCGCGATAGCTCTGCCTTAACATATCTCATTATTTATGTTCTCAATTTAATTATTAATATAAAAAATAAAAAATCAATTTTATTTTTCCGGCGTTTTAAATCTTCAAGGGTGTAAATT
>Ga0247843_1001719_pt1 | contig 42879 bp, 40 predicted proteins | sample LaCruzMarch2017__FD_192420 | JGI IMG/M metagenome (GOLD analysis project Ga0247843, IMG submission 192420) | Freshwater microbial communities from meromictic Lake La Cruz, Castile-La Mancha, Spain - LaCruzMarch2017_8m | ecosystem: Environmental > Aquatic > Freshwater > Lake | place: Spain...
CGTGAAAAAGTTCAGATCTTTGTTCTGGCGTAAGGAATCCTTGCATTCAACCAGTTTATGATTTTTTATACGGGCCGTGAAGGCCCTACCTGAAATTTAAATTGCGATGGGTATAACAATCTTAAGACTATATAAAATAATTCAAACTTAATACGCGCAGTCTTGTAAAAAAAACTAAAAAAAACATATGGTAAATATGGTCGAGTCATCTACTAAAAAAAGTTGGGGTTTATGTATTTAACTTTATTTCTGATGCTTCTATTATCTCCTTATGTCGTATACGGTGAAAGAAATAAGAGCGAAATGCAAGCGCTTCCTTCCAATTTAAAAGGGATTGAAGTTGATGGAAAAATACTTCGACATGGTTATATACGCTGGCTTGAAAAGAAACCCTATACACCTCTGGTAGATCCAAAGCTCTCAAAAGATGGAGAAGGGATTTATGTTAAACATTGTTTGCAATGTCATGGATCTCAAGGAAAAGGTGATGGATTAGTATCTAAGAAATACGGTGTTAGGGCCGCAAATTTGCAGAAAGCAAGTAAGACCTTAAGTCATCATACAATGTTTATTCAGGTGGCGGAAGGAAGAGGGGATATGCCTCAATGGATGGATGTCTTGACCGAAGAAGAAGCTTGGGCACTTACTCATTATATTAACACTTTTAAATAATCATTTTCTGAAAAAAAATGTTGTGAAGCTTTAGGAGTTTTTACTCAATTTCAAACAAGAAGAAATCCATGAACGTTTAGAGGTTGTATGGAAAACAATATTAGTTGGAATGAACAAGTTTCTGCACAGTTCAAAAAAGATGGTTTTCTTAATATCTGTTATGAAGCACTTGATCGGCACATCATGGGCCCTGGTAGAAATTTAACGGCCATACGATATGTGCCGCCGACATGGTCATTAGATCGAGCAGAAGTTGTAGATATTTCTTATGAAGAATTGAGGAATAATACTTATAAGTTTGCTAATGCTTTAAAAAAATTGGGACTAAAAAAGGGAGAGGTTCTTTTTTCTTTATCAACTAGAATTCCAGAACTTTATACTGTGGCCCTGGGTACTTTTCGTCTAGGACTTGTTTTTTCTCCCTTGTTTCCTGCCTTCGGGCCAGGACCTGTTTTGGCCAGGATGAGTAAGGGGAAGGCGAAGCTCATCTTCTCTCTAGCGTCACTTTTTCGCAAGAAGGTCTTTCCCGTTCTTAATTCCCTACCAACATTGGAACATATTATCCTTATTGATGATGATGGTTCTTTGAAAGATATTCCAGGTGCGATCGATTTTTATAAACTGATGGAAGAAGCTGATCCCTCACCCATTCTGGAAAAAACAGATCCAATGGATATAGCACTCCTTCATTTTACCAGTGGTACAACGGGGGAACCTAAGGGTGCCGTCCATGTACATCAGGCAGTGATTTATCATAAAATCTCTGGGCAATATGCTTTAGATCTTCGAGAAAATGATGTCTTTTGGTGTACTGCAGATCCAGGCTGGGTCACTGGTACTTCTTATGGAATCATTTCACCACTATGTAATGGTGCAACCTTACTCATTGATGGTGCTGAATTTAATGCCGCTAGATGGTATGAGATCTTGAATTATTTTAAAGTTGATGTTTGGTATTCTGCACCGACTGCGATGAGAATGCTTATGAAGGCAGGGGAAGAATTACCGAAGAAATATGACTTTTCACATATTAGATTTGCTTCTTGTGTGGGTGAACCACTTAACCCTGAAGTCATCAAATGGATTCAAAAAAATCTCCATATCATTCTTCACGATAACTGGTGGCAGACTGAGACTGGTGGAATCATTGTGGCCAATGATGCAAAAACAGAAATAAGACCCGGATCAATGGGAAAACCTCTGCCAGGTATCGAAGTTGCCCTGATTAGAAATATTATTAATCATAAAATATTATTTGCAGCTAATAACGAACAAGGAGAGATTGTTATCCGAAAAGGATGGCCATCCATGTTTACTTCATATTTAGATAATCCGGAACGATACTCTCAATGTTTTGTGGGTGATTGGTACTTGTCAGGTGATCTTGCAAAAAAAGATCAGGACGGATACTACTGGTTTATTGGAAGAAAAGACGATGTCATAAAGACTTCAGGACATCTCATTGGTCCTTTCGAAGTGGAAAATGTGCTTATGGATCATCCTGCCGTTCTAGAATCAGCAGTGATTGGTATTCCTGATCCTGTGATTGGAGAAATGATTAAGGGTTATGTCGTTTTGAAGAAATCTTTTATTCAGTCAGAAGAACAAAAGTTACAGATTCTTGCTCATGCCAGAAAAAAGCTAGGAGCGGCCCTTGCCCCCAGAGAAATTCAATTCCTTGATAATCTTCCTAAAACGAGAAGCGGAAAAATCATGAGACGCCTTCTCAAAGCGAGGGAGTTGGGATTGCCGGAAGGTGATCTTTCAACATTGGAGAGTGACAGTGGAGCAAGATGAATATTTAAAGTTGTTGCATGATATGATGAGAGTGAGAAGGATGGAAGAGCTTTGCGCTGAGCTTTATACACAAGAGAAGATAAGGGGTTTTTTACATTTATATATTGGAGAAGAAGCCGTTGTAACTGGAGTCATGAGTCTTTTGAGACCTCAGGATAATGTGATGGCAACTTACCGTGAACATGCCCATGCTCTCTTGAAAGGAGTTTCAGCGAACTCCATCATGGCGGAGATGTTTGGAAAGATAGAGGGATGCTCAAAGGGACGTGGAGGTTCCATGCATCTCATTTCTGCTCACGAACGTTTCTTTGGTGGAAATGCTATTGTCGCTGCAGGTATTCCTCAAGCTGTTGGTTTGGCCCTCGCAAGTAAAAAATTAAATGAAGACCGCCAAACTGTTTGTTTTTTCGGAGAAGGTGCAATGGCCGAAGGTGTTTTTCATGAATCGCTCAATATGGCCGAGCTTTGGAAAATACCACTTCTCTTTTGTTGTGAGAATAACTACTACGCTATGGGTACTGCTATTGAGCGATCACAAGCGCAGTTAAATCTTTCCAAAAAAGCAGAGGCCCATAACGTCACTTCCCAGTCGGTTGATGGAATGAATATATTCGAGGTCATTAAAAAGACCAAAGAAGCACTAGATTTCATTAAACGAGAAGGGCGTCCTTATTTTTTAGAATTTCGAACCTATCGATTTCGTGCTCATTCTATGTTTGACCCTGAATTGTATCGGAGCAAGGAAGAAGTTATAGGATGGAAAGAAAAAGATCCTATTCATTATCTTGTCGACTACATGAAAGAAAAAAATATTCTGCCAATTGAGACCTTACAAAATTTGGAAAAAAAAGTTGAGGAAGAAATGCAGAAGGCCATCAGTTTTGCTGAGAACAGTGAAGATGAACCTTTGCAAGACTTGGAGAAATACCTGTATGAAAATGACCTATAGAGAAGCTTTGAGGGAAGGACTTAGGAGTGCTCTTGATAATAATGAAAAAGTCTTTCTTATTGGTGAGGATGTTGGCGCTTACGGTGGAACATATGCGGTAACAAAGGATTTTTTGAAGTTGTATGGGCCAGAGAGAATTTTTGATGCTCCATTGTCTGAGAATGGATTTACAGGTATTGGAGTGGGTGCGGCCATGGGAGGGTTGAGACCAATAGTAGAAATCATGACAGTAAATTTTGCTCTTCTGGCATTAGATCAAATTGTAAATTCAGCGGCTGCCTTCCGCCATATGTCGGGAGGACAGATCTCGGTTCCATTGGTCATTCGAACTACAACCGGAGGAGGAAGACAGGTTGCCGCTCAACATTCAAATTCTTTTGAAGGATGGTTTACCCATATTCCAGGAATAAAAATCCTGGCCCCGGCCACAGTGGAAGATGCAAGAACATTTCTTCATTTTGCTCTTCAAGATCATGATCCCGTCATGATTTTTGAACATGCGCTTCTCCTTAATCGTTCCGAAGAGGTCGGTGAGAAACCTCAGATGATAAGTCCATATAAAGCGATGCTTAGGAAAAGAGGGAGTAAACTTACCCTTATAACTTATGGGGGAATGCTCCATCGCTGTCTTGAGGCAACAGAAGGAAGATCGGATGTGGAAGTGATCGATCTACGTTCGTTAAGACCTCTAGATACAGAAACAATTTTTTCATCTGTAAGAAAAACTCATCGAACGCTTATCGTAGATGAGGGATGGAGATCTGGAAGTCTTTCCGCCGAAATTTCTGCTCGGATCATGGAGTCTTGTTTTTATGATCTGGATGCCCCCGTTCAAAGATTGTGTCGTAGAGAAGTTCCCATTCCTTATGCAAGACATATGGAACTTGCGGCCATTCCTCAGGTTCCTGAAATTTCGGCAAAAATTGAGGAGATGTTATTATGAAATATAATGTGCCAATGCCTTCTCTCGGTGCTGACATGGATCAGGGAAAATTAATGCTCTGGAAAATTAAGGTAGGAGACGAAATTAAAAAAGGACAGGCCATTGCAACAGTAGAGACGACGAAATCGGCAGTGGAAATCGAGAGTTTTCGTGACGGGAAGGTCCTTGAGCTTGTTGGAAAGGAAGGCGAAGAACTGCGTGTTGGAAGCACGATAGCCATTTTTGATATTCAAGAGGAAGAAGGAAAAGCGGCAGAGGCACAACGTATAAAAATATCTCCTGCGGCCAGAGTACTCGCATCGCAAATGCATGTAGATCTTTCTACAATCAAGGGTTCAGGATCCGATGGCCAAATAGAACTTAAAGATGTGCAGTTCTGTGTGGATCGAGAGACAAAGTTGTCTCCAAGACCAACTTCAGTCGTTAATATTCGGGAGGCCATTGCTAAGGCCATGTCGCGCTCAAAAAAAGAAATCCCTCACTTTTATTTAAAGACCCGTATCTCTCTTGATGCTCTAATGTCGTGGATTGATGACAAAAATAAAATATTACCTGCAGTGGAAAGATTAATGGTTCCTACCATTCTCATGAAAGGAGTTATCCAAGCGATCAAAGACTATCCCATGATAAATGGCTATTATATCAATGGTATTTTTGAAGAAAAAAACTCAGTTCATTTGGGGATTGCCATTGCCTTAAAAAGTGGTGGAGTGCTTGTTCCTGCCATCATGAATGCAGAGACCATGGATTTAGCGAAGTTAAATACTTCCTTTCAGGACTTAATAATAAGAACACAGAAGAGTGAACTTAAAAACCGTGAACTCACCGAGGGCACAATTACTGTTACCAATGTTGGGGACCTTGGGAGCCATGAAGTTTTTGGTATCATCTTTCCTCCACAGGTAGCTTTAATAGGTCTAGGGCGAATACACAAGGCCGCAGTTGTAGACAATGGTCTGATACGATCAGGATTTGTGATTGATGTCACGTTGAGTGCGGACCATCGGGTGACGGATGGACTTTCAGGTTCACGTTTTCTGGCGCAGATAGAAAAGATATTTTTAAACCCATCAATGTTGGAGAATGAAGATGAATCCACAGGAAGTAAAGTCACTACTCAAAGAGATCTTCCACGAGATAGCGCCGGAAATAGAGTTTGATAATCTGGACACCTCACGGTCACTAAGAGATCAAGCAGATATTGATTCTTTCGACTTTTATCGGATCATTGTTCTGGTTAATCAAAGAACAGGTGTCAATGTTCCTGACTCAAATATCGCTGAGTTCAGGAACATGGACCAGCTGATAAACTATATCAGTGAGCAACCCAACCACCGTCAACAGCAATCGATTGTCCAGTGACATAAGATGATTTATCAGAACAAAGCCAAAGGACACTATCAGCAATTTCTTCGGGTCTTCCAACTCTACCCATCGGATCTTGCTCGGCCATCGTTTTTTCTTCACCATGTGTAAAACGATCAAGCATGGGCGTATGTATAGCCCCTGGGCAAACAGCATTGACTCTTATGTTTTTCTTTGCAAATTCAAGTGCAGCAGTTTCCGTAAGACCTATGACCCCATGTTTGCTGGCCACATAGGCCGGTATAGATTCAAAGCCAACAAGTCCGGCTATGGAAGAGCAGTTTACGATACTTCCTTTACCATATTGGAGCATTGCTGGTATTTCATACTTCATACACAACCAGACACCTTTAAGATTGATATTGATTGTCTTGTCCCAGTTTTCTGTAGAGCATTCGATGGTGGAGTAGGGTAATCCTTCTACGCCTGCATTATTGTAGGCACAGTCAAGTTTTCCATATCTTTCAACAGTTTTATCTACCAAGTTTTTGACTTGATCTTCAGAAGAAACATCACACTTGATAAAATATGCTTCACCCTTTTCTTTTTTTATCGCTTCCACAGTGGCAAGGCCATTTTGTTCTTGTATGTCACTTACTATGACCTTGCCACCTTCCTTAGCAAAGGCAATGGCCGTGGCACGTCCTATACCTGAACCGGCCCCTGTCACAATGATGACTTTGTTTTCAAATGCTCTCATTTTTTTCTCCTCGTTTGTTTTTGTTCATTTCATTGAAGCCTTAGTTTTTTTTACTTCTCCTGAACTTGATTTCTCAAAAAACTTTCGAAATGATAGAGTTCGCTATATGTAGATCGAAGGCGACTTAATTGACTGCAATTCTTAGACCATTGATTGACCTGTGGGGTTAAGGGGAAAATCCTATGCATCTTTATACGTGGATTTCAAATCCCAAGTGTAATTTGGCCCAAATTTAGTCATAAAATTCTTGATTCATAAGTAAGATCGGATCATTAGAACTCAGTTTTTAAATTGAGTGAAACTTAGTGGGAGGTTGCTTATGTTTAAAGTTTTTACAAAAACTAATCCATTGGAAATGCCAGAAGTAAAAAGATGTGATGCCAATGACTGTGGATATAATTTGAACTCCAACTGTCATGCCAAAGCGATTACGATTGGAGACTATTCAAATCCCGGATGTGATACTTTTATGGGTATTCATAGACACACAAAAGAAATCAAAAGAATAGCTGGTGTGGGTGCATGTAAAGTTAGTGATTGTAAATTTAATGATGATTACGAATGTATAGCGCAAGATATTTCGGTGGGTTTTAAAGAAGGAAAAGTTAACTGTCTTACTTTTACAGCACGTGACTAATAAAAAGTAAAAATATTGAAAGTCTTCTGCCACCATCAAGTTAACCAAGGAAAGAAGTAAGAAAAATTGAGATTCTTTTTAAATAATCCTAGATATACTGCTAGGCAGTGAATACTCATAACATTACAAATAAAGTCATTTTAGTGATTGAAGATGATGCTTCCTTGCGAGAAATATTTTGTTCTATTCTGGAGTTTGAAGGGTATGAAGTAAAGGGTGTCACAAATGGTCAAGAAGCTCTTACCTACCTGCTAAGCCTAAATGAAAAGAATTATCCCGACTCCATTCTATTGGATATTAGTATGCCAGTAATGGATGGAAATACTTTCTTAAAGGAAATTAATATTGTCCCCGATTTACAAAGGATACCAGTCGTTATTTGTTCGGCCCATGGGAAATATGAAAGTATTCCACAGATTATTTGTAAATTAGAGAAGCCAGTTGAAATATCAAAATTATGTAAAACGTTTAATGATCTTTTTGATCCTAAGGAAGGGGCCGTAACGATTCATTAAAAAAGGCTTACTTTCCAATGCCTATATCTTGGTAGGTAAGCCTTCTTTTTTAATATTTAAAAGTCACTGCCGCCTCTAATGCTTGATTTCTATTCGTTTGGACATTTGTTTAGTTTCCTCAAGTTTATTTAATGTTACATCCAGAATTCCGTTTTTATATGTAGCATCTACCTTGTTGGCATCAACTTCAGCAAGAAGTGGGATTGAACGATAAAAACTTCCATAACTAAATTCTGATCGATAGTAACCCTTGTCTTCTTTTTGTCTTTCACTTCTTTTTTCTCCTTCAATAATAAGACTATTATCCCTGAGAGTTACATTTATGTCTTTTTCATTCATTCCTGGAATTTCGGCCGAAATAAGAATGTTTTCATCTGTTTCTTTTACTTCTACTCTTGGTGAAAATTCGTCAGTACCTCTAAATACATCTGGAGAATAAAATTCTCTGCGAAATCGGTCAAACATGTCTTCCATATCCTCAAGTGGCGAAAATGCTCGCTCGGCCCATCTCGAAGTTGTAGGTAAAAATTCTCTGTTCCAAAGTGCCATAAAAAATCTCCTTTTTTTGATCACGATTACTCCGTAGATCTTGTTGAAGTTTAGTCAGGAGAAGTTATTTTTGGGAATTTTATTTATTCTAAAAATTGGCCTAATAGAACTTAAGGTTATCTTTGTAAAAATATCATAATGGTCATAGCAGGAAAAAAAATTTTTGAACCTTCTTAATTAAAAAACAAGGTTTATATTCTTCACATAATTCGAAGTTAGATTATATCCTTGTGAGGTCTAGACTGGGTAGCCATGTTTAGGGATGGATGTTGATTACAAATGATAACAAAGGAGAGTGTTATGCTGGCCAAGGAATGTATGACAAAAAATGTAGAGTTGGGCAGACCAAATATGACTTTAGCAGAAGCGGCCAAGAAGATGAGAGACGGGGACTTTGGTATTCTCCCCGTTGGTGAAAAAAATCGATTAGTGGGAATGATTACTGACCGTGATATCGCCGTTCGTGCAGTAGCCGAAGGAAAGGATCCCCGAAAATCTCTTGTTGCTGAAGTTATGACAAATAAAGTTCTATATTGTTTTGAGGATCAAGACGTTAATGAGATTGTAAAAAACTTGGGTCAGAACCAAATTAGAAGATTGCCTGTTTTGAATCGTCAAAAAAAACTAGTTGGAATTCTTTCCCTGGGAAATTTGGCCCAGTCTGATGCAAGTCCTCAAAATGTAGATGAAGCATTAATCCATATCTCCATGAAAAAAGAAGTTTAAATTTAAAAGAATGCTTTTTTGAAGAACTGTATGCGCACGTTCAATTTTTTATTGTAGCAAGGAGATGTTATGGCATCAAATAAACAAGATAAAAGTATCTTTCATACTGATCAGGGACGGTGGGATCGACGAGATTTTGTAAATGATCAATGGTCCGAACTTGTTGATGACAATATTAATCGTCATACTCTTCAAGGACATATTACGAATGAATCTGATGTGGAAGAGGCCATGAGTTATCATGAAGAAGAATTTTTAGAGCCATCAGGACACATCTATTCAGACGATGAGCTTGAGAATGTAGTAAAGATACTTCTTGAAAATAGTAAAACACTAGATTCTTCAGATATTACTGTCACAGTGGCCAATGGAAATATTACACTTAGTGGAACAGTGAAGAGTGATCAACAAAAAAATGCTGCGAGTTCCATTATCCATTCAATTCATGGTGTGGGACTGATTAAAAATGACATTATTGTAAAGATTAATGAGGGCATTTTACCTACGGATGTAGGTCGAGACGATGAGGAAGGGAGATACGTATGATCTTTCGTTAATTTTTTAAAATTGATCTTATTATTCAAAGAGTATCGTCGAGCTATATTTTGTTATTTAATTAAATGAAATTTATACCTGACATTACTGCTCCAATCAGTTTAGGTACTGGAGTTGGAAAGGAGTGGCCACCTTTGGATTAGTGTCTACGTATAGGGTTTCAGTAGTATGCTTGTTCTATGGGCCGGCATTACTAACAATGAGAAAAGTATTTATAACAAAAAGGTGAAAGACAGATGTTTTCTAGGCAAGAGAAGTTGAATTCACAAGCTTCTTTTAACTCATTGCTTATCGGCATTTACATCACATTCTTTTTTCAACCATAATAGTACCATGGTTATTTGCATTCAGAATTTAATGAAATCCTTTCATCATCGGCCAGTCTTAGATGGCGTCTCCTTTGATGTTATAAAGGGTGACTTGATTGCGATTATAGGTCCTTCGGGTTGTGGAAAATCAACTCTACTTCGATGTGTTAATGGTCTTGAATCCCTGGATAGCGGAAGTGCACAGGTTCTAGGAACCGAACTTCTTAGTCAGGATAAAATAGGGCATAAAGAATTCCAACGACGATCATTAAAGGTACGCCAAAAAGTGGGAATGGTTTTCCAAAGTTTTAATCTTTTTCCTCATCTGACGATCTTAGAAAATATTACGGTGGCACCAAAAGTAGTAAATAAAATTTCGGATTCAGATGCCATTAAGAAGGCACAGGAACTTCTCTTGAAAGTTGGGCTAGCTGATAAAGCGGATCATTATCCTAATCAACTTTCTGGAGGACAACAACAGCGGGCGGCCATTGCTAGAAGTTTGGCGATGTCGCCAGAAATTCTGCTTTATGATGAGCCAACAAGTGCCCTTGATCCGGCCCTCGTTAATGAAGTTCTTCGTGTGATGAAGCAGCTCGATCAAGAAGGGATGACTCAAGTTGTAGTTACACATGAAATGCGGTTTGCCCGGGATGTGGCGGATAAAATCATTTTTATGGATCAAGGCCAGATCGTCGAGATGGGCGCCTCGGACGAGATTTTTGGAAATCCCAAAGACGAAAGAACCAAAAATTTCCTCAGGCACTTTCAATGAACAAAATCTATTTTCTTATTAGTTTAGTATGTGGAATTCATATCGCATGTGCAGCTCCGAAACTTCGTTGGGGGGCCGACGTTGAGAGTGGGGCACCTTTCTCTTATGTTTCTCCTGAGGATCAATCAGTCATCGGTTTTGAGGCTGAGATTGTAGAACTTCTTGCCAAAGAAATGGGTATGGAAGTTGAACATGTTCAGAATAGTTGGGATGGACTCATAGAAGGTTTGAAGCGCGGCGATTATGACATTATTGTCAATGGAGTTGAGATTACCGCAGACCGAGCGGAAGTTGTGCGTTTTAGCCGGCCTTACTATTATACGGCCGAGGCGCTCACGGTCAGAAAATCCACTTTTGATATCGCGGGTCTTAAAGATTTGAAGAATCGTAAAGTGGGGACTCTAGATGCTTCACTTGCACAAAAAATTTTAAAAGAGCAGCCTTTCCCAATCTCTGTAGTAGGCTACGATGAAGAAATTAATATATATAGCGATCTTGCCATTGGAAGAACAGATGCTGCTTTATTGGATGAGCCCATCGCCCTTTATTATGCGAAACCAAACATCGATTTAAAATTAGTTGGTGGTCCAATTGGCTATATGGAATATGGGATGGTCACCCGTCTTCAAGATGAAGAATTTAATGCTCGTGTGAGTAAAGCTTTAGATAAGCTTATTCAAGATGGAAGTATTCAACTCATACTTGAAAGATGGAATCTTTGGAATGCGATGACTGCAAAGGCCTGGGGAAAAAATGCGAAACCCAGGACCCCACCTGTGGCCTATGATGAGTACATAAAAAAGACTTGGAAAAAAACAACAATAAAAGAAAGGCTTATTAAGTACGCTTCTTTTTTGCCCATGCTGCTAAAAGGTGCGGCCATGACTCTTGAGCTCTCGATCATATCAATGATCTTGGCCATGATCTTGGGCCTAGGAACTACTTTATGTCGACTCTATGGCCATCCAGTTTTAAAGTGGCTCGCTTTAGTTTATGTAGAAATTTTTCGGGGTACTCCACTTCTCATACAGCTTTATCTTATTTTTTATGGACTTCCCCATGTAGGACTCAATCTTGAACCTTTTGTGGCCGCGATCATCGGTCTTGGGCTGAATTATGGAGCGTGTGAAGCAGAAAATTATCGTGCTGGAATATTGTCTATACCAAAAACTCAAATGGATGCTTCGCAAGCGCTTGGAATGAATTGGTACCAGTCTCTACGTTATATCATTTTACCTCAGGCCTTCAGGGTAGTGATACCTCCTGTGACGAATGACTTTATCGCCTTACTTAAAGATTCATCTCTTGTGTCGATCATAAGTATGGTGGAACTTACAGCAGTTTATGGACAGCTGGCCTCAAATTCATTTGATTATCTGGGCCTTGGAGTTGTTACTGCCAGTGTCTACTTCTTGATTGGGTTGCCATTTGTTAGGTTATCTCGGCATTTTGAGAATCAGATGATGAATTCTGCTTCGAAGGGGTCCGTGAGTAGGAGTTGGTTGACAGGGTTTCTTAGTCGTAGGTAAATCATTTCTATTTTTTTTTGATACCTTCCTAAGATACTTTAGGGGTCCGCATTTTTCCCATTTCGAGAGCAATGACTTTTTTATCAGGAACCGAGTAGGTGCAAAAGTGATTTGTTAAGGGAATCAGGCGGTTAGACTTCCATAACCAAATTACAATTGTTGTTAACTTAAAAGGCCCTCATGATAAAAATACACATGTCATTTTTTAAACGCATCCTTTGTTATTGTAAAGAGCAGTTAGAGCCTGGTTCAAGGCTTCTACTTTCAATATTGATTGGGCTCTTTGTTTTTCTTTTGATTTATTTAGAGCATGATTTTATAAGTTTTGAATGGCATTTTCTTGTACCTTCTTTAGGAACATTTTCACTTCTTATTTATTACCGCATCAGTGATGAGTTTAAAGACATTAAAACAGATCAACGTTTTTTTCCTGATAGACCAATTCCATCAGGCAGACTCTTTCTAAATGACCTTAGGATGATGTTGCTTACGACTGCAGTGTTTGGGTTTGCACTTAATGTTATCTATTCATCGGCCTTTAAAGAGTTTCTGGCGGCATTCATATTTACGATTCTTATGGGTAAGTGGTTTTTTATGGAAAAAATCATTTCAAAAAATAGACTGTTGGCGTTTGCGACTCATGGGCCAGTGGGAATTTTTTTGTATTGGTATTTAGAGGCCTATCTTTTAAATATGTATGCTTTGAGTTGGAGTTTAGAACAGAAGCTTAGTCTTGTGGCATTTATCATTTTGCCTGGATTTTCATGGGAAGTTTTAAGAAAGAGTTATTTACCTCAGGACGAAATCGAAGGTTATCAGATCTACTCCACAATGCTGGGATTTAGAGGTGCTTTATCATTTGCCAGTTTTTGGGTTATACTGACTATAATCAATAATTATATTCTGATTAAGTCATTTTCAAGTTTAAGAGGAATGGAAATCCCTCTTTTAATCGTAAATGTTTTGTTACTAGTTGCGATCTTTATACAAGGTATGAAACCATGGATAAAAAATTTAAAACCGATATCGGAATTCTATATGGGATTTCATTTACTTTTACCTCTCGGCTTTTTAATTTTTAAGGTATGGAATAAATGAAATTACAAGGAAAGGCCGGCTCCCTTCAGTTTTTGAAATCGATTGGCTTAAAAGTTCCAGATTTTTCAATTATTACTCACGAAGAATTTTTGTCTTGGGGAGATTCTTTTTTATTGTTAGAGTTTTGTGAAGTGCTTAAAGGCACAGATGGTAAGGCCATTAAAAAATCTGCAGAGGCGTTTGCGGCAACAGTAAAAATTCCTGAAATTAAACTTCTTAATGCATTTGATGAGCAGTTTTATGCTGTACGTTCATCTGCATCGGTAGAGGATTCTCTGGAGAATTCCTTTGCAGGTATTTTTGAAACTAAACTTTTTGTTTCAAAAAATCTGGAGGAATCCATAAAAGATGTTTGGAAGTCTTTATTCCACGAAAAGGCTTTAGAGTATTGTAAGGCACGTGGCATCAGTTGGACATTACTTAAGATGGATGTGGTCGTTCAGGCCATGATTGATGGTGAGCGATCAGGTGTGATGTTTCAAGCAGATCCTGTGGGAAAAATTTCCGATCAAGTTATCGTTGCCGGCATGGGATTAGGCCAAGGGATCGTCGACGAGCTGACAGATACCGATCATTACATTGTTGAGAAAAATGCGATCAAAGAAAAAAATATCCGTCATAAAGAATATGGTCTTGTCTATGATAAACAATCGAAGCAATTAACTAAGATAAAAGTTCAGGAAGATTTTTCTGATGTTTCTATATTGTCCGATGATGACTTAAACAAACTTATTAAGGCCTCATCCATTATAAGTCAGCATGTAAATTATTTTATGGATATAGAATTTACTTTCAAAGGGTCTGAGCTTTATCTTTTGCAAGCAAGACCCATAACCACTCTTGCTTCTAAAAAAAGTGTGTTAATTTTTGATAATAGTAATATTGCTGAGAACTATCCTGGGCTAACACTACCATTGACTTATACAAGTCTTGCACGCGCTTATACTAAAAACTTCAAGAATCTCCTTCGTTTTCTTGGACTGAGGGATAAAGACTGGGCCTATATCAATAATAACCTTGAGCAACTTATCGGTTCATGGGGTGGACAGGTTTATTATAATCTTAATAATTGGTATTCTGTTTATACTCTAATGCCATTTGGAGGAGAGAAAGCTGCTGCTTCATTTAATGAAATGATCGGCATTTCTTCAAATGAGATTATCAAAGTTCCCCAAAGATCAATTTTAGAAAAAATCATGATGTCGGCAAGGCTTTTACCAAGGCTCTTAAGTTTTTTTATTTTTCAGGGTTTTTATCATCAAGAGTTTAAAAAGAAGTTTAAGGATATTCATCATAAATCATCACTAGAAGGTGAAAGTCTTAAAAATTCATTTGAGGTGATTCAACTCCTAGACCATCTTGATAACGAATATTTAGCTATCATAAAAATTCCTTTGCTTAATGATTTTTTTTCATCAATCCTTAACAGTAGTTGTCGATCATTGGCCAGACGGCTTAATTCTAAAGATGGAGAACATTTTTATAATGATCTTTTAAGTCACAGTGAAAATCTTGAAAGTTCTAAGGCGATCTATTCTATCATCGAACTTGCTAATCAAGTCAGAGAGAATCAAAAGCTTATGAGCTTTCTTGAGACTCATGTTAAAGACAATCAAATTGTGTCTAAATTGCACTCATTTCTTGAGTTCAAATTAAGCCTTAAAAATCATCTCGATCGTTTTGGTGATAGATCACAGTGGGAAATGAAAATCGAAATTCCTACAGCAAGAGAGAATCCTGAGAGCACAATTAAGCTTCTTCTTGAGTATGCGAAAAATGGTCTAACTCAAACGGAACACAAACTTCGAGAGCAGGAAAAGAATCGCAAGGCCAAAGAAGCCTTCAAGAAGACATTCAAAGAAAAACCTTTTACCTATTTATTATTTAAGTTCTTGTTCAGTAAATGCATTACATCCCTTTGTTTCAGAGAAGATTCACGATTCGATCGAGCACGATTTAAGGGGCTTAACCGTGGACTTGCCCTTAAGTTGGGCAAAATATTAGTGGAGAAAAAATGGCTTCATGAGGTCGAAGATTTATTTTATCTGACATTTGATGAGGTGAGGTCCTTAACTCATGACAGTTATGGGATGGATTATTGGAAAGAATTAGTTGCCCTTAGGAAAAAACATTTATCAGTATTTAAGGATGTGAACCTTCCTGATCGAATCGTCACCAATGATATGTATGCAATTCAGAGATTTTTTGAAAAAAATCAACTTTCTGATCTTCAAGAGATTAAAGGTATGGCCTGTTCAGGTGGTGTCGTGGAGGGGCTTTGTGAGGTCGTCTTAGATCTCAACGATGTTACCTCTCTTAAAGACAAAATTTTGGTGGCCAAAAGAACAGATCCTTCGTGGGGATACTTTTTTGTGGGAGTAAAAGGCATTGTTATTGAAAAAGGATCGATGCTCTCCCATGCTGCTATCATAGCAAGGGAGCTTGGAATTCCTTGTGTGATCAACGTCAAAGATGCGACTAGAATTTTTAAGAGCGGGATGAAGTTGAGAGTTAATGGGGATACTGGTGTTGTCGAAAAAAGTATATAAAAAACTTTGACGGGCCGATGAGTTAAATCGGAGAATAAGAACTTCAGTAACCTATTGTTCTTTAACTATTGGTTTTAATGTTAAAAAAATATCTTAATCATTGTTATTCACAAGCTGATAACTTGAACAAACAAAACATTCGTAAGTATGCAAAAAGAATCTCTGGTGGGAATATTCTTGATATTGGATGTAACCAAGGTGAGTGGACATTAAAATTAAAGGAAGTAACTAACGCCACGGAAACGTGGGGTATTGAAATCAATTCGGCCCCAGCGATGCAAGGAAGAGAAAAAGGTCTTAAGGTTGTACAACAAGATCTCGATCATCCTTGGCAAGTACCTGAATCATTTTTTGATTTGATTCATGGTAATCAAGTTATTGAACATGTTCGCGACGTGGATAGGTTGGCCCAGGAAGCTTATAAGGCCCTTCGGCCAGGGGGGAGACTTATTATCAGTACTGAGAATGGAAGCAGCTGGCATAATGTTTTTGCTTCAATAATGGGATGGCAGATGTTTTCACTAACAAATATGAGTTCTTTTGGACTTGGAATAGGAAATCCATTGGCCTTACATCGAAATGATGGCACGCTTCCACTAACTAGTTGGACACACAAGGTGATTTTTAACTATCTCGGTCTAGTGGAGTTTTTCAAACTTCATGGTTTTGAATCTATCGAAATAAATGGGGCGGGCTACCATCCACTTCCGGCAATTTTTGGCCGAGTAGATGTTAGGCATGCTCACTTTATCACTCTAACGGCCTTACGCCCTCGGGAATAAGATGATGAATTTATTTTTTCTTTTTGTATTCACTTTTTCTTCTCTGGCCTCGTCAAACTGGAAAAACTATCCCTATCAAGATCCTAAGTCTGTTATTCGGTTTCCTGAAGACGAAGGTCGCCATACAAAACTCGTTGTTCTTGAATGGTGGTACACGGTCATCCATGCCCGAGGTGAAAGCACCGGTGAGCGGTATTCGATTCTTGTGACTCATTTTAATAATCTTTTCCGTTTTTTTAACATCACCAACATTGATCGTAAGACTCATGTCAGTGGCACAGCACTAGGCCCTCTTGATTCTAAAATAGGTTCCCTAGATCTTCGTCATAAGACTCAATATGGTACTGATATTTACCGCTCCCGTAAGGATGAAACAGGAAACTTAGTGCCCTTTGAATATGAAATGAAAACTCATCACGACCGAATGGGCCTAGACGTAACTCTTAAAGCTCTTAAAAAGCCCATGATGGTTGCTGGTGATGGTTATACTTCTGTGGGGTCAAGTGGACATACTTGGTATTACTCTCTTACTCGCCTTGAAGTCGTGGGTACTCTTGAGTTTGAGGGACATGTGGAGAAAATTACTGGTGAAGCATGGATGGATCATCAATGGGGACCGTTCTTTATTTCTCCTGTTACGATTGGTAAAACTTTTGAATCCTATGAATGGTTTTGTTTTCAGATGGATGATGGTTCTGAGATCATGCTGAGTAATATTTATGATAGAAGTTTTAATCTTCCTCAGACAGAAGCATATGGACGCGTAGAAAGAATCGATGCGCACGGAAAGAATGTGAGTACCCTTAAACGAATATTCACTCGCACGGGATATTGGCAGGATCCAGTGAGTGGTCACTACATGTCTATGGGATGGCGTTTACAAGTTCCAGAATGGGATCTGGATCTCACGATGACCCCAGACTTTTATGAGCAGATGGTGCGTTTTCCTTTTAATGGAGATTTTTGGGAAGGAAGTATTAAGGTCGAAGGCACGATTGCTGGAAAAGAAGTGAAAGGGAAATCCTATGGAGAACTCATTCACCGTTTTAATAGGCCAGTGATTAAAATACATAAGTTAAAAACACTTCAAGATAACAGATTCCTAGAAGTGAGTTGGGACCTTAAGAATCCCGATGCAGGTAATCCTTTGAGTTATCAGGTTATTCTTAAGGATCAACAAGAAGTGAAAGTTCTGGGACGGAATTTAAAAGAGAGAACTTTCATTTTTCCAAGACCAAAAAATAAGAATTTTGAAATTAAGGTAATTGGCCATTCGGTAGATGGCACAATCTCCGGTGAAGAAAGCATTACAAGGTAAGTGTACCAAGAATCTCGGTACAGCATCTCTACAGAGTATATTGACGCAAGGTATTATTCGGGTTAGTTTCCAAGTTCGCCCCTGATTGATTATTAATCTAACCAGAGAAAGCCCATGTTTATTCTTATTCTTTTATCTTTTCTTTCAACAAGTTTTGCTCAGGCCAAATTGCCGACCTCCATTGACATTAGTAACTTTAATCAGGCCGTGAACATCTATTACGAGTATGCCATTTCTGAAGGCAAATTATATCAGCGTAAGGATGAGTTCACTGAATGGGAACTGACAGATGGAATTGGTTTACCTCATAAAAATGGAAAAATTTTGCCTGAACTTAAAGGTAAACTCACAAAAGTTTTTGCCGATGGAAATATTGTTCTGGTGGCCGATGAGGATAACCAAGTTTTTAGGATCGACACGGAACTTGCCGTGATCAATATAGAAAAAGAACTTTATAGCTGGCGCAAAAGTTGGGGCAACGGAATCCTAAAGTTGAGAACAGATTTAAAATCGATCGCTTACGCTAGAAGAACGGTTCTTAACGTGAAGTATGTTGATGACAGGTTTGGGGCCAAGATAAAAGCTGGAAATCCTTCTTCTCTTGCCAGCCTCTTCCATGAGCAAGGCTCATCAGGACTTATGCATTTCTACGGACTCTCTCAAGATGGTAAAAGGCTTTATTTCGCTGATAATGGCCTTACTTTAGGTTTTAACTACGAATTTGATCTGCCAAAATTTGATGATTTTGTGGGTGAATCGATCGCCGCCAGTGGATCCATGGTTACAGTGCTAGATACAAAAGGAAGATTTTGGGTAAAGTTCCTTGATTTTGATTGGTATGGATGTAATCCAATGATGTTTGAGTACTCTTACTCTAATAAGAACGTAATAAGAAACGAAGATCATTTACCTGGATTTGGTCTCATTCATATTCCACTTCCTACTTGGCGTGAGCTTCCAAAACTAGAAGTGGCGGCCAATGATTCTCACTCCGCTGAGATTGCCCTATTCACAACGGGTTTTGGGAATGCTGCCCGTGAATTGAGAGTGCGAGGAAAAAAAGACAGTGAGTGTGGTTATTATTTTATGAGTCTTATTGACCTATCATGGGATTTCAAAAAAACAGGTATCTGTGCAAAAAAAGAATTCGTGGCAGTGAAAGAAGTTTCAAAAACCCTGTCGCGTTTAAGTGGGCTCTCAGGAAGTTTCAACTTACATGGCAAAATATATAGCGCTTCTATTGAAGAATACTCACTAACAGATTCTCCTGTTGTTTTCAATCTCGTAGACCCTCAGAGCAATGAGTTGGTGTTTAAAGGCCAACTCCATTTAGTTCCTGCTTGGTCTCCAACAAACATTCAAGATCCTGGAAGAGATGGCCGTTATAAACTTTTTCACGCAACGGTCGAAGCTGATTCTGGATTTGAGAACAGTGCCTTTGCTAAAGAGTATAACCTGAAGACCTTCAATTTAACGGCCTATGGGGGCCAGCACGAGCTTCTTATTAAGCCATTGGCCGATGATAAAATCATTGCAAGGCTATCTCATCCAAAACTTATGAAAAATACCGTGTTTGAATATCTGTTTAAGGCTTCACAAACAAATGGTATCGCGGCCTCTTGTAAGGATCTTACGGCAAGAATCGCTTCTGATGAAAAACTCATGTATCAGATGATGTTAGGGACTCCCGTAGTCAATTTCTTGGGTGTTCTAACGGGTACAAGATTTTGGTATCATCATGGTATTTCAATGATTCCTCCACTTGGTCGAATGATGGACTGGGGAACAAGACTTATCTACGACAGGTACCACTTAGCTCATTATGAGATGGGTCTTTTAAAAAAACGATGTAAAATTCCGACTTCGGATTATTCATTTTAGGCCGCAAAAGTGAGTTTAGCGTTTCATTGATTGGATGTAAGCATGGATCGAAGGAACATCAGGTATATGCTGTGTGAACTTCGTCATAAGTTTTGTTTTACGTTTAGGAACAAATCCTTCTGGTAAAACATCTGGATAACGTCCACTGGCCACTTTATGTTGCATAACTTCAAGGGGAGCATCTGTTAACTCTGGGCCAATAGAACCTTTGATGTTCGGGTCTTTGTTATGGCATCTGATACACGTTGAAATGTAGATCTGTTTACCTTTTTCAAGATCAACAGGATTCATTTTGACGATGACAGCTTCTTGCACAGGTGCTTCTGCGGCAGCCTTGGCCTTGGCTTCAGCAGCAGCGGCCGATTGAGCGGCCAGAACAGATTCTTCAACGTATGGACTAAGAACAATAGCTGGTGGGACCTGTCTAGGCGTTGAACACATCACGAATAGGTAAACAAATCCCAAAGTAAGTAGCCATATTGATTGAGCCACGGACGAACCTCTCTAATAAATGATTTCGTCATAATCGTAACAAAAGAAAGTGGTTCTGACACCACCTTTCCAATAAAATGGCCCCTGCGTTAAGCCGAGGCCTGATCAAACATTGAGAAATCTATTTCCTGCGGTATTCAGAACAAACTTTAGAGTTCTGGCAAATGGTGTAACCAGCATTATGGCAAAAGTTAGGCCCGGCGTTGTAGCAATCAGTTTGGGTGTAACAAACAACTCCGTCTTCATATCTTACACAATCATGATTTGCATCGAACCAGAAAGCGTAACCAAAAATAGCGGCTGCGGCCAGAATACCCACAACAGAAGGAATAAGAATGACACCATTCCAACTTGCTCCTTGATTATAAAAGTCCTTAGTAGATTCGCTCAGTATACGAGCAAGTTCTTCGGGAGAGCTTGTTTTTGGTATCATGCTCATTTTTAACTTAAGAGCTTCCATCGTTTTTTTGTTAGGTATCTTTTGTTCAACAAGTTTTATGATTTGTTCTGCGGTCAGCCCATCATTGTCCATAAGATGTTTAACCTTACCGAAAAAGAGCTGAGTCTGATTCTCATAGAATTTTTGATCTTTTTGGTCCCAATCAACACTTAAGGTGTAATGGAAATCATCAAGATGTTTTTCAAGTTCTTGGATTGTGCCAGCAGCGGCCAGAACGTTGAAAGAGAAGCAGAAAGCAATGAGAAGTGAAATCAACTTCATAAGATGTCTCCATGTGTAAAAGGGGGCATTCTAGTCAATTTTCAGCAATAGGCAAGGGGGTGCTCAGAGCGAGTGAGGTAAGCTTATGATGTTCAGCTTATTTAAATAGCTTATGGCCTAGTTCATGGGCCAGAACATTTTGTTTAGGGTTTTTGTTACGAGTTATCCAGACAGTATTCAGGCGAGGCGAGCCTGGTGGCTCAATGGAGGCATCCCATGAGTAGGCCAGTTGGCCTTCGATATTAGAACGAATGAAATAGACGACAGGTTTTTTAGTTAGAGGAGTGAGTCGCGCCATATGGTCATCTTCTCTAATGTTATAGTTGATATCAATTTTGTTTTGGGGAGCATCTGTGAGAATCATTTTTATCGGAGAAATGTTTATGCCACATTGTTTAAAGATATGTGTTGCTTTTGAAATTTGATTGAGAACATCCTTTTCAGTCCATCCTGTTTTTCTGAAGATCACCATGTTTAATTCAAATTCGTGAGTGAAGTAGGTGCCAGGGGCCGGTTTTAATTGTTTAAACTCTGGATTAATAAATCCCGCTGTTTGCCAAATATCTTTTTGATTTAAAGAGTCACATAATATCGCTTCGAGTTGTTGGGCCCAAGTGCTTAAGCTCATGAAAGATAAAAAGAGTATTAGAAAAAGCGTCATGCCTTCTTTTCGACAGTTTATCTCGGAAACTGAAATTGAATTTCGGTACCAAGGGAGGTCTTTTTAACGGTAAGAGAGCTGTCGTGTAACTCCATGATCTTTTTCAAACGATCTATTTCATGGGCCGCAGATGATGTTCCTTGCCCATCATCTTTTATAGAGAGAATAACGCTCTTTTCATTTTGAACCAGGCCTATGGTCAGCTGATGTTTTGCAGTCGCCAAGATAGTCTCGAAGATGTTTTTTAGCATTTGCCTTATAAGAAATTTGTCACCTTTAATGAGCGCACCGCCATCGGCCATAAAATCAATTTTTATTTCATGATTTTGGAAAAGTTGTAGTTCTTGTTCAATGAGATCCGCGAGAGGAAATATTTCATCTTTTATATTGTTCATAACATCTTCCTCCACAAGTTGAGAGTTCTAGAATCAGAAGAAAATAATATTTGGCCGTACAGTATTTTTAATAATGTTATATGACAGATGTTACGGAATCATGAACTAAAGATGATGAAAAGTTCCAAAATACTTAACTGTTTGAAATATCAAAGTTTGGAGGAGAGTCATTCAATCTTGGCATGGTTATTGTTATGTTTATTATAATCGATCAATTACATATACCTATGATCTTCTTCTTAATATTTGGGAAGCTACGTCAGATACCTTAAGGAGGATGTTAAGTGATCCTCCTTAAGAATTAAGTTTTCTTAAACTTTGTATTGATTAACTGTTTGAATGACGAAATCCATTTCGTCTTGAGTCATGTACGCAAAACATGGAAGATTAATAACAGATTTAGCGATCCAGTCAGCATTTCCGTGAGAAATCTTACCACCTAGATGGCCAACAGCTCCTGGCTGTTCACTCATGGCCCCTGGGTAAACAGTTCCATACCCTATATCGTGTTTTTTAAGATATTCAATAAAATCGGTTCTTGATTCAGGAGTCATCACGGCCACTGAAAGATAACCATTCTCTTGGACATTTGCAGCTGGGCCAATGAACTTGAGCGAAGGATTTTTAATTTTTTCACGGTACTGCCTACAAACTTGGCGACGTCCATCAAGGCGAGCATCAAGATGTTTAAGAGCTTCAACTAAAAAACTTGCTTCATAAGCACCAAGACGAGAATTCCAACCAATAAGTCCATGCTCATAGTGACTTGTGCGTCCGTGATTAATGAGTTTTTGAGACGTTTGTGCAATTTCAGAACTCGTTGTAAAGATACCGCCGGCATCACCACTTGCGCCTAAAACTTTTGCTGGATAAAAACTGGTTGTGGCAACAAATGCACCAGTTAAAAGACTCTGACCTTCAATTTTTACACCAATGGCCTGAGCACAATCTTCGATTAAAATGACACCTTTTTCTTGGCACAATTTTCTGATCTCTAAAGTTTCGGGGGCGGCCCATCCATAAAGGTGAACTAATAAAGCAGCTTTAGGTTTAAATTTTTCGATGGCCTCTTTAACTGCACTCGCTGTGAGGTGGAGAGTTTCCTTTGAAACGTCAACAGTGTAAGGAATGGCCCCAACGTTAACCACGGCCTCAAACGTTGCCCAAAAAGTCATATCAGGAATAAGAACTTTATCATTTTTATTCACCCCAGCGGCACGAAGGGCAACTTGAATGGCATCTGTTCCGTTAGCACAACCCATCGCAAATTCGGTTTTAGTGTAGGCCTTTAAACTAGATTCAAATTCTCCCACTACCGGACCACCGACAAAATGACCGTTTTTAAGTAAGGCGCAAGCTCTTTGGCTTACAGTTTCGTAAAAGTCTTTTTCATAACGAAGGATATCGATAAATGGTACTTTCATAATTTTCTCTCTGTTGAATTCAATAGGGAGATTCTACTGAAAATTCCAGATCCCAAAAAGCTTAAAACGTACTATTTGCGTGGCCTAGTGCGTTTTTTTTTGAGAACATTTTGTCAGCGTATTTTCGCCCCATATGACGCTAAGCAATCGAGACAAAGTTCGCAACAAAAACTATACTCTGTCCATGAAAAAAACAATCTTAAGCGGTAGTACAGTTACGGGAGATTTGACCCTTGGTAATTATATTGGGGCCATCAACAATTGGAAGAAGCTGCAAGAAGATTATGATTGTCTCTATTTTTTAGCTGATCTTCATGCCTTGACTGTAGAGCAAAATCCAAAAATTCTTAATCAACGTACATATAGTTTTTTAGCTCAGTACTTGGCCTTAGGATTAGATCCACAAAAAAATGTCATGTTTGTTCAGTCTCATATTCACGAACACACTGAGCTCGCTTGGATCCTTACATGTCTCACACCGATGGGTTATTTAAACCGAATGACTCAGTTTAAGGAAAAATCTGAAAAACATGTAAAAAATATTAATGCAGGTCTTTATACTTATCCTGTCCTTATGGCCGCAGACATTCTTTTATATCAAGCGGACGTTGTTCCAGTAGGAGAGGATCAGAGACAACACTTGGAACTGTGCCGAGACATTGTGGGATTTTTTGAAAATCGTTATGGGCCTGGATGTTTTAAACTTCCTGAAGCTTATGTAGGCAAGATGGGAGCGAGGATTATGTCGCTTCAAGATCCAGAAAAAAAAATGTCCAAGTCTGATGATAACGATAAAAACTTTGTTTCGATCATTGATGATGCCAAAAAAATTGAGAAAAAGATCAAGTCGGCCACTACAGATTCTGGTACTGAGATTAAATATGATCCAGAAAATAAGGCCGGGCTCGCCAACCTTATGACCATCTATTCTGTTTTAAGTGGCAAGAGCACGACTCAATTAGAAGAAGATTATGTGGGCAAAATGTACGGTCATCTTAAAGTGGATCTGGCCGATCTTGTGGTTGAAACATTGAGGCCTGTGAAAAAAAATTATGATGATCTCATGAAGAACATGGATTATTTAGATCAGGTGATGGTAGATGGTGCCGATCGGGCCCAATTAAAAGCTCAAGAAACATTAAAAAAAGTCTACGAGGTTACAGGTTTAGTGAGACATCCTAAAAAAAGATGACGATGATGATTCAACATTACATTTAAGTCATAAATCTCAGTTTCTCTTCCTGAGTAGGTAAACGACAAGAATCTCGTTTGCCGAAAATCTTATATCGATTGGCCGCCACTAAATCATATCCCACATTAAGAATGGGCAATGGTACATATTTGAATATTTTAGTGTAGCTCCAAGGTGTGCCTAATTCTTTTAAGATGGCCAGCACTGCGGGTGTTTTCTGTAGGGTCTTTCCGTTAATTGTGACCACTATGGACCTAAGATCTCGAACCATCTCCTTTGGGAGATTAAATTTGGCGTAGTCACTTTGCAGAGAGGAAAAAACGAATAGCTGCTTTTTATCAATCTTCAGTATGAAATCAACAAACCTATTGCAAAGTCCACAATAACCATCAAAATAAATCACTTTCTTAGATTCAGTCATAGGTTTTAGATTACAATAGGATTGATCAGGGTGGAACAAAAATGACGATTGATGATTTTTGGGTGGAAAAAACGGCACCATTAATTGAAAGGGATCTGTTTATCAGAGAAGCACTCCTACAGCGAGGAGTCCTGGCAGATGCTTATCATAAAGAAATGGAAAAAGTTCACATCGAAAATGCAAATAAACTTAAAACCATGATTGAGAAAAAAGGTTTTCCTGTCCTTTCAAATGCTGGAGAAAAAGGGGTAAGGCAAACATGGCTTATCATTCATCACGCGATTTCTCTTCCATCTTTTATGAAGGATTGTTTGATCCTGATGCGATTATCAGCTGCACAAAGTGATTATCCCATGGAGCTTTTGGCCTATACGGAAGATCGCGTAGCCTATTTTGAAGGCCGTGGTCAGCTCTACGGCACGCACCTGGATTGGATTGACGGTGATTTCAGGCCAACCCCTATTGAAGACATTAAAATGTTGGATCAGAGAAGAAAATCTATTGGCCTACCAAGCATGCCCTCTTATATAGATTCTGTAACAACTGAAAGACCACCCAAGGACCCAGTGCAAAAGCAGCAAGAATTCCTATCTTGGTTGAAACGGGTTGGCTGGCGGTTTTAGTTTAGTTAACATAATATTTTTGAAGGAGCTTTCATGAATCGCATAACTGTTAGTCCAGAAGATCAACTTAAAGAGTTAAAACGTGGAGCTTTTGAAATCCTTCCAGAAGAAGAGATGCTTAAAAAACTCAAAAAATCTTTTGAAAAACAAAAACCCTTAATTGTAAAATTTGGGGCCGATCCTTCTCGTCCAGATATTCACCTTGGTCACACGGTTGTTTTACAAAAACTTCGTTTGCTCCAGGACTTCGGTCACGAAATCTACTTTCTCATAGGTGACTATACCGCCCAGATCGGTGATCCTACTGGCAAAAATAAAACTCGTCCGATCTTAACTTCAGAAGAAGTGATGATGAATGCTCAAACTTATAAAGAACAAGTTGGCAAAGTTTTAGATATGGATAAAACCAATGTGGTTTTTAACAGTCATTGGTTGGGTAAATTTTCAGGTCTGGATCTTATTCGTTTGATGGCAAAATCCACAGTAGGTGCCATGCTTCAGCGTGATGATTTTTCTAAACGTTATAATAATTCTGAAGCCATCTATATGCATGAGTTTGTCTATCCTGTTTTGCAGGGATTTGATTCAGTTCATTTAAAAGCGGATCTTGAACTGGGCGGAACAGATCAGACTTTTAACTTGATGATGGGAAGGCACCTTCAATATGCTTATGAACAAGAAGCTCAATGTATTCTCACTATGCCACTGATCGAAGGAACTGATGGAGTTCACAAGATGTCTAAATCAATGGATAACTATATTGCATTGACCGACACTCCGACTAATATGTTTGGCAAACTCATGTCTATTTCTGATGAATTGATGAAAAAATATTACCTTCTTCTTTGCCGTCGCCCGGCCAAGGAGGTTGAAACTTTGATCGCTGGATTAAACGCTGGCAGCATTCATCCGATGGAAGCTAAAAAAAGCTTGGCCTCAGAGATAACGGGTTATTACCATAGTGAGGCCATCGGAAAAGAAGAAAGAGAAAAGTTTGAAGCTCGTTTTTCTAAAAAACAAATTCCCGATGATATTCAAACAGTTATTAAATCTGCAGGTACTGTTGCCTTACTTGACCTTTTTTTGGAACTTGAACTCATCAAGTCTAAGTCAGACGGACGTCGTTTAATTCAACAAAATGCTGTTAAGGTAAATTTTGAAAATCACTCAACCGACACGCTTAATCTAGAAAAAGATCAAGAGCTTATTTTAAAAATAGGAAAACTCAGAATGCTTAAACTCGTAGGAGTTTAATAAGAAGCATTTGAACTTATACCTTTAACTATTTCTATACTAGCACTTGTACCCAAACGACTAGCACCTGCCTCAATCATTGTTTGAGCTGTTGCTGCATCCCTTATTCCACCACTGGCCTTAACTCCTATGTCCTTGCCCACAATTGAGCGCATGAGCTTAACGTCCGCAATTGTCGCTCCAGCTGTGGAGAAGCCCGTTGATGTTTTTACAAAATCCACTTGGGCCTTAACTGCCAACTCACAAACTTTTTTCTTTTCATCTTCAGTGAGAAGACAAGTTTCCAAAATAACTTTAAGTATCGCTCCTTGCTGATGGCAAACTTGGGCAAGGGAAGACATATCATCTAATACGTATTGCCATTCAAGAGATTTTACGGCCGAGATGTTTAATACCATGTCAATCTCGCGCGCACCTTCTGCTACAGACTTCATTGCCTCAAAACGTTTTGTTTCCATGGTCGATGCGCCCAGAGGGAAGCCCACAACCGTGCAGACTTTGGTATTTGAACCTTGAAGAATGGCCACAGCTTTTTTTACATAATAAGAATTTAGACAAACGGAGAAAAAATCATATTCACGAGCTTCGTGACAGAGTTTTTCAATCTGCTCAATATTTGCATCTGGTTTAAGAAGTGTATGGTCAATATATCTATTGATAAGCATGGTTTATGTCCTTGGGGTCTGTGTAGAAGCGTATTGTAGAGGCACCGAAAAGGGCTGTCTAAAGTTTAGTCACTTGAAATACAAATCTGTCATTATTTAGACAGTAGTGGCCTTTTAAGTTGTTAAAACTTCGTAGAGAGAATTGGCACTAAACTTGTAACACCTATTGTAAATTAAATTTTCGGGGAGGAATTATGAAAACTAATTTTTTTAAAAACATCGTATGTGGTTCTTTATTAATGGTTCTAGCTTCAGGTTGTGGTGCTGAAAAAGATAAAAAATCAGCACCAGCTGCACCAACAACTGATAACGGAGCTACGGCGGCCTTAAGTACTATGGTCGGAGCAACTGATACAACTCAGGCCCAGGGACAGGCAGCTCTTACAAACTTTGCTACATGGTATAACTCAACTGTGGAAGCAAATATTCCGGCCGAACTTGGTCCAAGATATGTGACCCGTTATACATATTTTTACAACACATCAAATGGTTGTTCGAATAAACCTGTTTCGATTTTAGGCTTTTCACTTGGAAGCATTAACCTTTGTTTCAATTCTTCAAGCCAGGTAAGACAACCAGTGAAATCGGAGATCATTGTTAACATTACTTCTTCTGGATCAAAGGCTTCAGTTCCTAAAATTGGAACTTTTAATTTTCAGACTTATCAGACTCAGTATGGAGCGATCTATAACGTGACTCAAAATGGAAACATGTTTATCTTTACGATTAAAAAGAGTAATGGAACTTTGGATACAGTGGTATTTGATAAAGGCCTTAACTCGGCACTTAACCCTGTATACATCTCAGATAATGCAAACGGGAAGGAAGATCGCCTTTTCAGCTACTAAAATAATTATCCACTGGGCAGCTTCGGCTGCCCTTTATTTTTTTAGTCAGGTATAGTTTTCCCTCTGATTTTTTTTTCACCAAGCCCACCCATCTACGATATCCTATGAGTACTAATTTATATTCAACATGATGGGGCAATTTTATGGGTTATTACAAAGCGGACATGCGTGATATTGAATTTAATCTTCTTGAGCTTTTAAAGATCCAAGATTGGAAAGACTTTGGTTTAGAAGAACAAGATATCAAGGGTATTCTCTCTGAGTACGTGAAGTTTGTTGAAAACCAGGTTTTCCCCACTCGTGAGATTTCAGATCAACAAGGTGTGAAACACGTAAATGGAAAAGTCTTGGCCCCTGAATCTCTTAAGGGCGTTCATAAAAGTTTTTATGATTCTGGTTGGTTTGCTCTTGGTCTATCTGCCGAAGTGGGTGGGACTTCCGTTCAAGAAGCTTTATATGTTGCTTGCATGTCGCTTCTGACAGGTGCCAATGTTGCTTGGTCCATGTATCCAGGACTTTCTCGGGCAGCTTTGAATGTGATGCATCTTAAAGGTAATGACTTCATGAAAAATCATATCATTCCAAAAATGATGACGGGTGAATGGGGTGGTACGATGTGTTTGACTGAAGCGGGTGCTGGTTCAGATGTGGGTGCCCTTCGTTCTACGGCAAAACCTATAGCTGATGGAAAATACGCCATTCAGGGAACAAAAATTTTCATCTCTTCTGGAGAGTCAGATCTTTATGAGAATAATATCCATTTGGTTCTGGCGAGGACTCCAGGTGGATCAGAAGGTTCTAAAGGAATTTCTTTATTTGTTGTTCCACGTTTTAAAATTAATGCCGATGGTTCCATGGGAGCAACCAATAACGTTATTTGTTCTAAAATAGAACATAAGATGGGAATTCATGCATCGGCAACTTGTGAACTTCAATTTGGGACGAGCGGAGTTTCAGAAGGCTGGTTGATCGGAGATGAATTTGAAGGCATGGCCACAATGTTCATTATGATGAATGAGGCCCGTCTTTATTGTGGTATCCAAGGTGAATCTCAGGCCAATCTTGCCTATATGATGGCAGAAAAATATGTCAAAGAGCGTGCTCAGTTCGGAAAAGAAATCATTGATCATCCAGATGTCCGTCGGAATCTTTTAAAGATGCGTGCTGTCTCTCGAGGCATGCGCACCCTCTGTTTACACACAGCTAATCTTTTTAATAAGGCCCATGCCGATAAAGAAGTTGAGAACATGATCGGTCTTCTGACTCCAATCTGTAAGGCCTATTGTTCTGAACAAGGTTTTCAAGTCTCTGTGGATGCCGTTCAGGCCCATGGTGGTTATGGATATTGTTCTGAGTATGGAGTAGAACAGTTTGTACGTGATACAAAAATTGCGACAATCTATGAAGGAACTAACGCAATTCAGGCCATCGATTTTGTGATGAGAAAAATCCTCAAAGACAATGGTAAAACTCTGACACTTTTAACAGAAAAGATCATGGCCTCTGTGCAGACCTTGGATGAATCAAGATTTAAACGAGAAAAAGATCTTTTTCTGAAAGTCATGGGAAGTGCTCAATCTATCATATTGCACATTTCTAAAGCCGCTAAGGACAAGCAGTTTAATATTGTATTGCAGAACTGTACTGATTTTCTCCAGTTCGCTTCACAACTTGTTATTGCTTGGAAACTTCTTGAATCAGCAGTTTTAGCAGAAACAAAAATAAACAGCGCTTCGAGTCAGGATAAACGTTATTACGAGTCTAAGATTACGGATTTTAAAGTTTATTGCTCACATTACTTGATGCACAATCTGGCCATTGCCAAAACTATTACTGAATTTACTGAAGACGTGACGACACTAGAGATTTAAAATACTACGTGCTAGCATGAAACTAATTTAAATTTAAAAGGTTTACAGTGCTAAAAGATAAAGTCTTTGAGTTGTCTCAGAAGTTTTCTGGGACCACTCATGGCAGCTCCGATTATGATAAAGACACTATCTTTGTCCAAGGAGGCAGCGATAGGGAATACGTTCCCTTTAGTTTCCTTCAAAAAGAGATGCCAGAAATTGATGGGATTAATAAGTTAAAGACAGAAGGTTTTGTCTTTAGTTCTTATGATTTTTTAGAAATAAACGAATTTGATCATTGGTATTTAAATCAATTCAACAAGCGCCTTTCAAGTAAAATCATGAAAAATATTGGCATTCTTCATCTTCCAGACCAGAAGGCCATTTTTGATACGGTTGAAGTTGTTCATCAAACATTTCAAATTTTAAAAGAACACAAAGTCCTTATGAATGGCAAAAACCTGCCTATTCAATTAGGTGAATGGTATTCAAAAATTATTTTTGGGCTTCATCAGATTAAATCTTCTTCACAACGTGGTTTTGATTTTAAAACGGAAAATGGAAGTACCGTTGAAGTGAAAGTGCATTGGCATGATGCAACCTCGCCAAAGGGGGTTAAGATTAAAAAATCTTTAGCAGAACTCTCTGACTTTTGTATTATCATGTACATAGCTAAAAATTTTACGATAAGAGATATTCTATTCCTCGATTCTGAATTTATTTTAAGAAAGTTTGACACGAAGGGGCATACAATTTTTTTAAAAGATCAAGACGTGGCCGGTTATTTCTTTAGCAAATCGGATAAGCATTTTGATAAGGTTGTTAATAAGACTGCACTTCTTAAATTTGCTAGTCCAATGCTGGCCGTAAAACTTGAAGATCGTTTAAAGTAATTTTTTATATGCATCATTCGGAGTAATTGTGAAAAATTGTGTCGCTTACATCGACGATTTAGAACAAAATCTTGAATGCATTCAACAAATCTTAGATCCTGAATTTGACGTAAAAACTTATAACAATCCATACAACTTTCTTGAAACTTATGAAAGCAACTCATACTCTTCAATCATTTTAGACATTCACATGCCCCTAATGAATGGATTCCTTCTTTATGAAAAGATTGTGGCCCATCCTCAATATAACGGATGTCCGATTCTATTCATGTCATCGGATGATTCAGATTCAGTGCGTATCCAGTCATTGATTTTAGGAGCTGTGGATTTTATTAGCCGTGATGCTGATCCCATCGAGATTTTAGGTAGAGTAAAAAGCAAAATATCATATTATAAACAGCATCGATGTGTTTTAGAATTGGGTAACCTAAAAGTGAACCTTAAACTGCTTAAGACATATATCAATCTGCAGGAAGTCGCACTCACTTTTATTGAACTTAAATTGTTATGTTTTTTTCTTAAGGCCTATCCCGAAAATCTTTCTAAAACACAAATCATCGAAAAAGTATGGAGCAATTCATTAGTTTTGGATGCCACAATTTTTACTCATCTCTCAAATCTCAATGGCAAGATCGAAAAATGGCATTTTGAGATTCAAGGTGTAAAGACCAAAGGTTTTAGAATCGTCAAAAAAGGCAAACCACAATGAGATGGAATGTCATTTATTTTGACGATCAGTCAGAGGCCATCAAGTGTTATGAGGATGTTCTTTCTAAACAATTTAATATCATTGGAGAGATGGATCCCTCACGGTATTCAGTTGCTCTAAAAAAAACAAATGCCCACGCATTGATCATTGATATTCATATGCCTCTTATGAATGGCTTTATTCTGTATGAAAAAATTAAAAATGACCCTGATTACAATGGATGCCCCATATTGTTTATTTCTGGCGATGTTTCAGATGAGAACAAATTCAAGTTTTTTCAAAGTAGCGCCGTGGATTTTCTGTCCCGGGATCTCTCGCCAGAAGAGGTGATCCTTCGTCTTTCGAACAAAATTCGGTTTTATCTTCAAACTTCCATGAAGCTTGAACTAGGCAATCTGACGGTTGATGTGTCGAATTTTAAAACAATCATTGATGCAGAGTCTGTAGAGTTAACTTTACTTGAGATGAGAATGCTCACCATCCTTTTACGCAATTTCCCGGAAGCGATTTCTCGAGCAGACATGATTGAAACAATTTATGGAAAAGAACATATAAAACTTGGTACCATCAATACCCATCTTACCAATATGAAAGTCAAAATTGATAAATGGAATTATCAAATATTTATTAAAGAAAACAACATACTAATTAAGCAAAAAATTTAATACAAATCGTATTCTGCCAAACGACATTCAATATCACCATTAAAGATGATGTGTTTTTTAGATGTCTTGAGACCTACACATTTAAGCATAGGTAAGTTTCCTGTGATGATGGCCGCGCGATGCCCTTTAAATTCTTTTTTCCAGTGGTCGCCTAAACCCTTATAAAGGGCCTTAAGTTTTTCATCCTCACCATACTCAAGACGTTCTCCATAGGGAGGATTTGAGATGAAAAGGGACTTTGCCGTTGGTGGGAGAGTTGTTAAGGCATTTTTATGAGTTAGAGGGATGAAAGCTGTTAATTTTGCTTTTTTAAGATTTTCTTCGGCCGACATTAAACTCATATCTGAAATGTCATTAGCAACAATGTGACCTTTCATGTGTGAGAGTTTCTCTAGGCCTTTTTCTGTGGCCTCAGTCACTTCATCTAAAAGTCTTTTAAAACTGGTTTGAAGTTCTTGATCTTCAGTGAACCAAGGGTAGTTAAGAAATGTCCAAGGCTTATGGTTATTGTTTTTAAGGTAACGTTCTACTTTTAAATAACTTGGAGGGATATGAGATGCCATAAGGGCCGCTTCGATCACAATTGTTCCTGATCCGCACATCGCATCGATAAGACCCTCTGTCTCAGGATTCCAGCGTGCCAACTGTAAAAGACCAGCGGCAAGATTCTCTTTCATGGGAGCTTCGATCTTGGCCAAACGGTAACCACGTTGGTTAAGAGGATCTCCACAAAGATCATACATAAGTGTCACGGCATAAGGTTTATTCACCCCACGTTCAACACGAGCTAAAAAGGTAACATGGGGAAATTCTTTTTCGACACTTGGTCGTGAACCCATATGGTGTCGGAAATAATCACAAATTGCATCTTTAAGTTTAAGATTAGCAAATTGTGAGTTACGGAATTCTTCACGTTCTCCTGGCAAATCTGCAAAGATCGTAGTTAAGCGGAAAGTATGATTCACATCCATTAAGTTTTTCCACTTAATGTCAGTGGCCTCAAGGTAATAATCTTTTTCGCTAAGGCATTCGAGTTGATAAAGGTATTTGAAGACTCGGCTAGCTAAACGACTATAAAGCACAACTTTAAGGGCCTGATCATGGGCGCATTCAAATTGCACTCCGCCTCTAACGGCCTTCATGTTTTCTGCGCCAAGTGATAGAATTTCTTTAGATAAAAGATCTTCTAATCCTGATGGGCAAGAGGCAAAGTATTCGAATCTATATTTTTTCATAAACAAACCTTGAATGCCTCATGAAGCACTTGAGTCCCGAAGGAAACAATGCTAGCCTTTGAGGCCAATAACTACGTTTTTTTGCATATTTACCAGACCTATTTAGGTTAGGAAAAGGAATTGTCAATGAAAGCAACTTTTTCACAGGGTTCTTACGGGAACACAACACGTTTAAAATATAAAGTGAAAGATATCACTTTAGCAGATTGGGGCCGTAAGGAGATCAGACTGGCCGAAGCGGAAATGCCAGGACTTATGGCACTTCGTGAAGAATTCGGAAAAACAAAGCCTCTTAAAGGTGCTCGAATCGCTGGATGTCTTCATATGACGATTCAAACAGCTGTTCTTATTGAAACTCTGGTTGAGCTTGGTGCTGATGTCACTTGGTCATCTTGTAACATATTTTCAACTCAAGACCATGCAGCTGCTGCCATCGCTGCTGCAGGAATCCCTGTTTATGCTTGGAAAGGGCAAAACGAAGAAGAGTTTATGTGGTGTATCGATCAAACCGTTCATTTCGGTGACGATCAAAAACCTCTTAACATGATTTTAGATGATGGTGGTGATTTAACTCAATTGATCCTCGACAAATATCCTGAGCTTTATAAAGGCATTAAAGGGATCTCTGAAGAAACAACGACCGGAGTTCACCGTCTTTATGAACTTGAGAAACAAGGAAAACTTCCTGTTCCATGTATTAATGTAAACGATTCAGTAACGAAGTCTAAATTTGATAATAAATATGGTTGTCGCGAATCTTGCGTAGATGCTATTCGTCGTGCAACAGACGTGATGATGGCAGGTAAAGTGGCCGTAGTTGCTGGTTTTGGTGACGTTGGCAAAGGGTCGGCAGATTCTCTTAAAGGAGCTGGCGCCCGAGTAATTGTAACAGAAATCGATCCCATCTGTGCTCTTCAAGCTGCGATGGAAGGATATGAAGTTAAGAAAATGGATGATGCTGTCAAAGAAGCAGATATCGTTGTTACAACGACTGGTTGTAAAGACATCATCACTGGAAAACATTTTCTTTCAATGAAAGATAAAACCATTGTTTGTAACATTGGTCACTTTGATATCGAAATCGACATGTCATGGCTTAACAAAACTTATGGTCACACTAAAGACACTGTTAAACCACAAGTTGACCTTTATACACTTGAAAACAAAAAACAAGTGATCATTCTTGCTGAAGGCCGTTTGGTTAACCTTGGATGTGCGACTGGTCACCCAAGCTTTGTTATGAGTAACTCATTTACAAACCAAGTTCTTGCTCAGCTTGAACTTTGGATGAATACTTCTAACTACGAGAAAAAAGTTTATATGCTTCCTAAGCATTTAGATGAAAAAGTTGCTCGTCTCCACCTTAAAAAGATCGGAGTAGAGTTGGATGTTCTTTCTCCTGCTCAATCTGAGTATCTTGGTGTTTCAGCTTCTGGTCCTTATAAACCAGAATACTACCGCTACTAAAACCAAAAGGGTGCTGAAAGGCACCCTTTTTTTTTACCTTAGAGGGAATCATGAAAATTTATATCGCTTCTGATCATGCGGCCTTTAATGAAAAAAATATGTTAGTTCAATACCTCAAAAACAAACATGATGTGATTGATCTTGGCACCCATTCTCTTGAGTCCACCAATTACCCTGAGTGGTCTAAAAAGTTAGTTTTGCATGTTCAAAAGGAAGGGGCCGTAGGTATTTTGTTATGTGGCTCTGGCATTGGGGTCTCAATGGCCGCTAATCGTTTTAAAAATATCCGTGCGGCCTTATGTCGTGACGTTGATGATGCGAAGATGGGACGTCTGCATAATAATGCTAACGTTTTGTGTTTATCAGGTAAAAAGACTTCAGTTGAAGATATAAAAAAAATTGCAGATATCTTTCTTTCCACTGATTTTGAAGGTGGCCGTCATCAAACAAGAATTGATCAGTTTAATGATTTAGGTGAATGATCACTTAAGCTCAGCAGATTCAACCTTGTTCCAGCCTGAGCGACGATAACGATTGGTGATGATATCAAAGATAGGAGTATCTTTGTTGTTTGTGATATCGGCCTTACTCATGGCCTTTTCAGCAAACGAGAGTACTTCTGTACTGTCTTTTTTTGCGGCCTGACCGAAAGTTGGCATCACAAAACCAGCTTCTTTTTTATCTAATGAAGCAAATCCTTGGCCGGAACTTTCATAACTTGTTTCAATTTTTGCAGCGGCGACTTTTTTTCTCGCACCCTCAGGCAATTTTGCTAAAGCAGCAGCGGTTCCACCTGCAAGGGGAGGAGAGCCAGCTGGAGAAAAAGGTTGTTGAGCGGCAGTGAGGGCGGCCAAATCTGCTGGAATTAGTTTTGCTAATTCTGCGGCATTCTTTTTTTGTTCGGCATTCAAGGCCACAGAAGGAAGAGGTCCTTTAAGTTTAGCTTTATTTCTAAGTTTGGTGGCAAAAGCAGTATTTGCAGTGGTTAAACTATTAAGTTTTGCACGGTCAAACTGTCCACTTGAGGCGAGATCAAAAGTGGCATTGAGAGATTTTGTAAAGTTTCCGCCAGCATCGATGTTTGGGTTAAAGCTTGAGATCTGCCCTTTGAAACAAGTGTTGCTTTGTTTACACTTACATTCTTTATCAAAAGAGAGTTCACTGCCCGCAATGGCCGCACAACCTAAGTCTTTAATCGGTTGAGTGAAGTCACCACCGTTTCTTACGCAAACTTGTTGGAACTGCGCCGGGAAGGCAGAGGCCGAGGTAGGCTCTGTACAAAAACAATTGGTCTGAGTGAATGGGTTGCAGTTATCAGATGAATCGATATCATCAATAATTTGTTGAACTTTTTTCACAGCGTTGGCATGTTTTAATGCCTTGGCCACAAATAAACCCGAGAGCAGGATGGCCCCGCCGGATTTCACATATATCATTGGATCACTGAAATCAACCGCTCCTCCGAGTCCCAACATTCTGACACCATAACACCCAGCTACAGCACCATACACACCGGCCTGAAAGTACGAGGTATCAGATCTCGCTTGGTGAGCATCTCTTAGAGTGACCAAGGCCTGCATCTGAACATCTCGTATCTCTTGATTCTGAGTCGTAATGACTTGTTGTTGGGCCGTCTGAATCATTCCTGCCAAGGCTTCATAACCCATAGCTAAATACATGCAATAGTCAGTATCTGTTTTTTTTTGTCCAGTGGTTGCGTTTTGTTCTTCCATTTTGATAGAGGGTCCTATTCCTCCGCCAGTAAGGATTCCGGCCCCTCCAAAAAGCATGGCATAGGCCTTTCCAATATTGTCGTCTAACAAAGGATGAATAATAGCACCAGATTCATTCACACGATTGATGTCACAGTTTTTTAAATCGACTCCCGTTAGGTTCGCACATTTTTCTTCAATGACTCGAGCATTACGTCCCGTATGCACGAACTCATTGGCCTCTGTGGCCTGTTGATCCGTGAGATTTCCTGTTTCAGCAAAAACGTCATTTACTGAATCTTGTGCTCCAACAGTAGAGGTCAGAAAAATGGCACTTAAAAAAAGAATCTTCATCATAATAAACCCTTGGAATTTCTTAGATTTTACCACGAGCATGGTTATCCCCAAGAGAGTTAAAAATTACCCATCTCTAACATGCTGAAATTACTAACTAGTTCTTCATGGTTGCACAACTCAACTGCAACAAATATTTATCGTTTGACGGTTATAGGGGGGATAAGTACCTTATAGTTCTATGTCAGACAAAAAGCCTAGTATTCAGCACACGCATGATAATGACCTTACTCATTCGATGGTTCATTACCTGTTGGCCATTCATAAATTAAAAGAGATGAAAGGTTACGCTCGCGTGACTGATATTGCCCATGAAATGGGTCTCACAAAAGGGTCGGTTTCTACTGCTCTTACGAACTTAAAAAAGCGTGAATTAGTGATCGAGGATGAAAGCAAGTTTTTGTCCCTTTCTCCGGCCGGACATGAGGCGGTTCACGGCATTCTTTCATCTCGCACGCTCCTTTTTTATTTTTTAAAAGACATTATTGGTGTCAATGAGGATGTGGCCCATAAGGATTCATGTTTAATGGAACACCTTATGAGTACTGAGACTCGTGAACGTTTTTTTATGTTTATGAAAGATCTTTGTAGTGAAGAAATTAAAAAGACATCTTATTCGACCTCGTTTGATTTTTCTCAGTTTGAGCACCAACATGATTTTGAAGAAATACAAAAAGGTGACACCTACCTAAAGTCTAAGTGAAAATATTTGAACTTCTAAGTCGAAGGGATGCAGCTTATAAAAAGAATCTTTTATTTTTTCTCATCGCTTACTTTTTTGTTCTTTTAAATTATCCCCTTATACGTGCCTCTAGTACGACATTGTTTTTTGAGGCTTATGGCGCAAAATCCTCTCCGTCTGCTTGGCTTTGGGCCGTCCTTTTTCTCTCCATAACTATTTTTATTTGTAATAAACTTCAGAGCATCTTCAGTGTGCAGAAAGTCTTTTTTGTCGTTTCCTTGGCCTCAGTATTTTTCTTTATACTTAGTTCCCTAGGATTTTATCAAAACTTAAAAAGTTTCGCGTATATTCCATTTGTCTGGAAAGAAATTTACATCGTGTTACAAGTTCATCTGATGCTCGCTTATGCAAACAACTTTTTCACCAAAGAAGAGTTTAAGTTCATTTTAGGTCCTGTGGGTGCAGTAGGAAGCGTTGGAGGAATTTTAGGTGGTCTTCTGACCAGCTATTTAAGCCGTGAGGCCGGAACAATGGCAGTCATGATCGTAGGTATTGTTTTTGTCATGATGCCAGGGATTCTTTTTCTATTTACCTCAGCAAAAATTCAAGAGAAGGTAGAAAAAAAATCCTCACCACTGTCATCACTTAATAATCCTGAAATTAGAAAATATGTTTTTTATATCGCAGCGATGGTTGCCCTAACACAATTCATCATCAATATCGCTGATTTTAAATTTAATATGGCCTTCGAAATGGATGTCCTGGACTCTTCTAAGCGCACAAGTTATTTAGGTGATGTTTATACCATTACCAATCTTTTGACCTTTTGTTTTCAATTCATTCTTCTGCCTTTCGTACTGCCAAAGGTTTCAGAAAAAAACTATCATCTATTTATACCTGTTTCTTATCTTGTGTGTTTTATGGTTTTTGCAGGTCAAGGGTTACTGTCAGTAGCAGCATTTTATGTTTACCTGAAGGCTTCAGATTATTCATTATTTAGTGCTGGAAAAGAAATCCTCTATCAACCCTTGGGGGAGAACCAGAAATATGGTGCTAAATATCTCACGGATATGCTCGTGTACCGGTTTTCCAAAGCTATGATTGCAGTGGTCTTGATTTATCTCCAAACCTCTAGGATGCTTAATATACTGATGGGTCTTTTCCTCTTTTTATGGGTTGGACTTGTTTTGAAGCTTTTTAAGCTCCATAAAAAACTTTTTGAAAGAGGCAATTATGAAAAATCCTTTACTTGAAAAACCAAACGCACCCTACGGTGCTTATCCATTTGATCAAATCAAAGCTGACCATTTTTTACCGGCCCTTAAGGCCGCTATGGATACAGCTCGACTTAAGTTAGAAGAATTTAAACAATCTAAAAAAACCGATTTTCAGCATGTCATCGTAGAGAAAGGGGATATTACCGAACAAGTGGACTACATCGCTGGAATCTTTTTTAATCTACATTCTGCTGAGTGTCCTGAAGATTTAGAAAAAATTTCGCCAGAATTCACTGAGACCATCACTCGTTTTGGAAATGACATAGGATTGGATCCAGTGATTTTTTCTAAAATAAAAACATGTTATGATTCTCGTTTTGTAGAAACACTCACGCCGGAAGAACTTACGATTATTGAGAAAAGTTATAAGTCTTTTGTTCGGAATGGGGCCCTTCTTGCTGATAGTGAAAAAAACCGTGTCCGAGAACTCGATGAGAGAATGGCGAAGCTAACTTTGATTTTTTCACAAAACGTTCTTAAAGCGACCAATGATTATTTGTTAGAGATAACAGATAAAAAAGATTTAGATGGTCTACCTGATTCAGTCATTGAAGCTGCAGCAGAGTTGGCCGAGAAAAAAGAAAAAATAGGTAGTTGGTGTTTCAGTCTAGATGTTCCGATGGTTTTGCCCTTCCTTACCTATGCAAAAAATCGTGAGCTACGAAAAAAAATATTTTTGGCCAACTCATCAAAAGCGCTTAACGATAAGTATGATAACCAAGAAGCATTAAAAGAGATTTTAAAAATCCGCACTGAACGTGCCAAAATCTTGGGTTTTAACACTCATGCTGATTATGTACTTGAAGAAAGAATGGCTATGTCTCCTAAAAAGGTCATGGACTTTTTAGAAGAACTTTTTATTAAGGCCAAACCCCACGCTGAAAAGGAATATAAAAAACTTCAAGCTTTGGCCAAAGAACTGGATGGTATCCAGGACTTTCAACGATATGATTCAGCTTTTTATTCTGAGATTCTTAAAAAACGTGAGTTAGATATTGATGATGAAATGCTTAGACCTTATTTTAAGCTTGAAAATGTTGTTGATGGGATTTTTAAGGTCGCTCATAAATTATATAATTTAAGTTTTAAAGAAATTTTTAACATACCTAAATATCACGAAGACGTCAGAACCTTCGAAGTTTATGATGAAGAGACAAAATCTTTTGTTGGCCTTTTTTATACTGACTTCTTTCCACGTGTTACTAAACGTGGAGGAGCATGGATGTCAGGCATTAAAGAGCAAGGACTTTACCAAGGTAAGGTAGAACGTCCTCATATCATGATCGTCTGTAATTTCACAAAACCCACAAAAACAAAACCATCACTTCTTTCATTAGATGAAGTGATGACTCTTTATCATGAATTCGGTCATGCCCTCCATGGCCTGTTGTCTAACTGTAAGTATCGTGATCTTTCTGGAACCAGTGTGTTCTGGGACTTCGTTGAACTACCATCTCAAATTATGGAAAACTGGGTTTTAGAAAAAGATTGTTTAGACCTTTTTGCTGTCCATTACGAAACGGGTGAAAAAATCCCTAACGATTTGGTAAAAAAAATTAAGGCCAGTGGATCTTTTCTAGAAGGTTTAGGCACTTTAAGACAACTCTCATTTGCATTTTTAGATATGGCCTATCATTCTAGCGATCCAGACTCTGTTAAAGATGTATTGGAGTTTGAATCCAAAACCATTGATAAGGCCAATCTTTTTCCTAAAATTCCTGGCACCTGTATTTCCACAGCTTTTTCTCATATCTTTGCCGGAGGATATTCGGCTGGATATTATTCTTACAAATGGGCCGAAGTATTAGATGCTGATGCATTCGAGTTCTTCCAAACCTCAGGAATTTTTAACCGCGATGTGGCCAAGAAGTTTCGTGAGAACATTCTGGAAAAGGGTGGCACTGAGCATCCGATGGAACTTTACAAAAAGTTTCGTGGGCAAGAGCCAGATGTGAGTGCATTGTTGCGACGGGCCGGTCTTCACTAGATTAAAGTTAATCAGATAGTTCGAGGTGTAATCTTAATATTTATTAAGATTACACTCCTTTTTTTCAAAGGTTAAACCGATGAGGAAATGTTAGCGTTAGAGATCATGACAAAAAAAATCGAACGGTATCATGTCGTTCAAAGCTGGTTAACAAAAAATCCCGAGATTCACCGTAATTCACGTTTACGGGCATTTAATATCATTTGTAAAAAAATAGCAGAAAGTATGGACGTTCAGAGGGTAGGGATCTGGCTTCTTACACCGGATAAAAAATCTTTACGTGAGGAGTTAAGCTTTGTTCAAAAGGGTGATTCCACTCAAGGAAACTTACTGCATATAAAAGATCTCACTAAATATTTTGATAAAATATCTCAATTTCGTTTTTTAGATTCCTCCAATTCGTTCATAGATGATTCATTTTCAGAATTATTAGAACATTACATTAAACCATTAAATGTGCGCTCGATGTTGCATACTCAAATTTTTTCAGATGGAGAAATGATAGGGATTCTTTGTTGTGAAACAGTTGTTACGCAGAAAATGTGGGACATCCATGATAAGAGTTTTACGGTCAGCTGTTCAGATTTTATTGGCCATTTTTTAGAATCAGAAAAATGTCACGCCCATGAAAAAGAACTTCACCAAAAAATTAATAAACTTGAAAACGATCTCAATCATAAACTTAATCAACTCAAAGAGAGTAATATCAGTTTAGATCTTGCTATGGAAACGGCACAGGTTGGAAAATGGGACTGGAATCTTGTAACGAACGGCCTTGTGATGAATAACACTTGGTTCACTAAGCTTGAATATGACATTAAAAAAGAATCTCAATCTTTAGAAACTTTTAAATCAGTTCTTCATCCTGAAGATGTTGATTTTGTTTTTGAAGAGCTCAATAAACACTTGCGTGGTGAAACGGCCATATATGAGTGCCACTACCGCATGATAACTAAGTCCGGTTCCATTCAGTGGTGCCTTGACCGTGGAAGCATCATTGAAAGAGATGAGAATCACAGACCCCTGCGCATGATTGGTGTGAACGTAAATGTTACTCCCATGATGAAGTGGGAACAAAGTTTAATCACTTCTGAGCAACAATTAAAATCGATGATAAGATCTCTTCCAACTCCTGTAGCAATGTTTGATAAAGATTTTAATTATCTCGCTTTTAGCTCACGTTGGAGTGAAGAATGGCAACATTTTGGGAAACCGCAAGAGGGTATCAGTGTTAAAAATGGTTTTAGGTCAGATTGGCTGGCCAATATGGAACTGGCCCAGCAAGGTAAGACCATTAGCAAAGATGAGGATCTTTTAGAAATGGCCCCAGGTTTAGAAGTATGGCTGCGTTGGGTAATTCAACCTTGGAAAAATGCTAATCAAGAAATTGGTGGTGTTATTTTTATGGCAGAAAATATCACTAGTCGCAAAGAAGCTGAAATGCGCCTTACTCAGGCCTCTAAATTTTCTGCCTTAGGTGAAATGGCCGGTGGCATTGCTCACGAGATCAACAACCCACTTAGTATCATTAAAGGTTACATAGACCTTCTTAAACGCCATTCATCACGTCGCACATTGAATGAAGATTTATTACTTCAGTACATCCACAAAATGGATCAAACGGTGGCCCGTATTTCACGCATAGTAAGTGGCATGCGTCGGTTCTCTCGTGAATCGTCCATCGATGAGAAGGTGAACTATTCA
>Ga0247843_1001721_pt1 | contig 42836 bp, 35 predicted proteins | sample LaCruzMarch2017__FD_192420 | JGI IMG/M metagenome (GOLD analysis project Ga0247843, IMG submission 192420) | Freshwater microbial communities from meromictic Lake La Cruz, Castile-La Mancha, Spain - LaCruzMarch2017_8m | ecosystem: Environmental > Aquatic > Freshwater > Lake | place: Spain...
CGAAGACACGGGTGAAGAAGACCCCGGCTCCGCGCACCCGCTTCAAGGGCGAAACCCACGTGTCGACCAAACGCTTGCTCGACGAAGCGCGAACTCGGAAGTCACAACATTGACTCCTCGAACTGGCACAATTGGTGGTCCCGGCGAGAATCGATGTCACAGCACCGTGAAATGGATGGGCTACAACCTGTACGGACAGCTCGGCGATGACACCACGACTGAGCGACGCTACGCGGTGACGGTGTATACGCCGAACTACGGCGGCGGGTCATATGGAGCGTACCTGTCGTACTACAGCTCGGTCCACGGCGGTCCGGTGATGGCAAGCGGCAATCAGCACACCTGCGCGCTGGTGGAACGGCTGGTGCTCGGAGGGAGCTACTCGTTGCGCTATGTGGCCTGCTGGGGGAGCAACTCGCATGGGCAGCTTGGCAATGGGAGCAACCCCTCGACAGTCCCGTCGCGCAACTACGCCGTGGTGGTCTCTGGCGCCACCGAACGCGCGATCGCGGTGGCGGCAGGCGGCAACCACACGTGCTTCCTCGACAACATCGGGGCGGTCTATTGCTGGGGGGACAATACGTACGGGCAGTTGGGCGACGGCACGTATGTCCAGCGAACCACGCCCGTTGCGGTGGCTGGGATTGCGCAGGGCGCCGTTGGCATCACGGCTGGAGATGGGCATACCTGCGCACTGATGAGCGATTCGACCGTGCGGTGCTGGGGGCGCAACCGGTACGGCACCAAGGGAGGGTCGCTCGGCAACGGCAGCCCGGCGCCAGACTCACCGTCTCCGCAGACCGTCAGGAGCGCCGACGCCACGAATCCGACGCTCAACGGCGTAACCATGGTCGTGGCCGGGGGGCAGCACACCTGTGCGATCGTGGCGAATGGGCGGGTTCGCTGCTGGGGCGTGAACTACGTCGGGCAGGTCAACGGAGTAGCGGCCAGCGGCGATCATTACTACGCCGTCACCGTACAGAGCGGCGGCAGCGACGTGATCGCGATGTCGCTCACGGCTGGCGGCGTGCACACATGCGTCGTGCAGGCCAATGGCGGCGTCCGGTGCTGGGGCGACAACGGATACTATGAGTTGGGCAACGCCAGTGACCCCGGCATGTTCAACCGCGTGAAGTTGACGATCGGAGGCTCGACCTCGGATCTGGTAAACGCCGTCGCGGTGTATGGTGGCCATTACACGAACTGCGCGCTGCTGGCTGACTCGACCGTCGCATGTTGGGGCCTGAACACTTCGCGACAGACCGGATTTGCGGGCAGCACCTCGCAGTCGACGGCTTCCCTCGTTCTTGATGTCTCGGGAACGGCAAACACTACCTTCACGGGTGCTTCTGCTGTGTCGACCGGTACAACGATGTCGTGCGCGCTGCGAGGGGATGGCCAGCCCTTTTGTTGGGGCGGCTTCTCGAACGGCGCGCTCGGCGACGCCACGACGAGCACGATGGACCGGGCGGTCCCCAACCCGGTAGTCTTCTCTCTCTGACGTGACGGAGGTCTCGGTCATGATCAACCGCTCCGCCGGTCTCGCATTGCTCGCTGCCGCCGCCACGGCCTGCGCCGCCACGGTTTCTGGTACGCAAGTTTCTTCGGCGGACGCAGCGGGCTCCATGATCGACGCCTCTGCGCTCGACCTTCCGACCCACGATGCCTCGGAGGCGGCGGTTGGTGACTCGCCTCCAGGGGAGGACACACCCAGGCCGCTCGACCGCCTTGCCATTGGTGTCGGGATTGGTCGCCTGGTCCGCCGCGATGGTCAGGTCATCCTCTGGGGTGAGCAAGCGGAACTCTTCGACGGTGTGCCCAGTTCGGCGATCGATGGACTGCCGCGCGAGGCCCTGGGACGGGGGACCGATCGATCCCTCGTAGGGCTGTGGAGCTACTGCTACATCGCTCGATCGGTGAGCGGAGGGCTGTTCTGCTGGGGACGCAACGACCTCGGGCAACTGGGCAACGGCTCCACGTCGCCGTCCGTAGAGCCGGTCGCCGTCATCGGTGTGGGCTCCGTCACCGAAGTCGTCAGCAGTGGATTAGCCTGGTGCGTCCTGTCGGACGGATCGGTTCGCTGCTGGGGACACTTTTCCCTCGGACATGGTGAACCCGGTTCGAGCCCCGTGCCGATTTCGATTCCGGCGCCGATCGTCCGCATCTTTGGCGGCACCAATGCGGGCCACTTCCTTGGACTCGACGCGAACGGATCTCTGTGGTGCTGGGGAAACAACTTGTCGTCGGCCTGCGGGGTCGGTCCGCCGGTGATCTATCCGAACGCCGTTCGCGTTCCGCCGGTCCCCACCGTGCGTTCGGTGGCGATCGAGGAGGGCTACTCGTGCGTCCTCTCGACCGACGGCAACGTCCGTTGCTGGGGTTGGGTGCCAGCAGGGCTGACGGGAGGGTGGGACGGGGGCGAACCCAGGACGCTGCTCACGCCGACGATCGCTCCCGCGTACGCTGGAGCGACCGCGATCTCTGCAGGTTTTGGGTTCCTCTGCGCAATCCAACCCACCGGGCGGGTGGTGTGCGGCGGCTCACCGACATTCCAACTCACCCTCGGCTATCGGCCGCGCGGCCCGTCCCCCTTCCCGCCGCACGAGGTCCCCGGCGTCGAGAACGTCATCGAGCTTCGAACCGCAGCGAACCACAGCTGCGCCTTGACTTCGTCTGATGATGTCTATTGCTGGGGCTTCGACATGCCGCGGCAGCTGGGTATCGTCAACCAGTACAGCCACTCCCCCCCACGCCGACTCATCTACCCGTAGCCGACACCTGATCCCTGCCAGACACTCTGGCCTTCGAGCCCTCGTTGTTTCAATTCAACGGGTTGAGCCCGGTGGCTGTCTCAGTGTCGTGGGGAACACGACCGCGCCCCCGAGCACCGCCAGCAGCGGCAGGAACACCATGTGGTAGCGGTCGCCGCCGAAGAAGACGGCGTGCACGGCGAGGGAGCCGGCGACGGCGCCGAGGGAGAGCGCGGCCGCGCGGGGGAGGGGATCGCGACGGGCCACGAGCGCGACGAGCGCGAGCGCGCACACGAGGCGGTGCCAGGCGGTGAGCCAGCGGCCCGCGCGGGCGGCGGCGGCGGGGGAGAGGGCGCCCGCCTCTGCGAGGTAGGCCGCGGGGGCGGTCTCGTAGTCGAGCAGGGCCTGTAGCTTGGCGGGCATGAGCCCCACCCAGCGCATCGGGTGGGCGGAGATGCGGCGCAGGGCGAGGCGGCCGTAGCAGCGGTCCTTGGCGACCTCGGTGAGCACCGGGCCGCAGCCCTCGCCGCGGCGCAGGGGGCGGTAGGTTCCGCCCGCGTCGGGGTCGGCGCCGATGAAGAGGTTCGAGCCGCCGTTGACCGACACCAGCGCGCAGCCGTCGAGCGCGCGGCAGTTGCGGATCGTCCACGGCAGCACCACCGCGGCGCAGGCCACGCCGACGAGGGCGAGGGTGCGGGCGCGCGCGGCCCAGTGCGGCGACGGCGAGGCGAGCAGCGCCACGATGGGCGCGAGCAAGAGGGACTGCGGGCGCACGAGGCCGCCGAGGCCGAAGAGCAGGCCCGCGGCGAGGGCGACGGGCGCGCGGCGGTCGCGGGCGTAGCGCTCGGCGAGGGCGATCGCCCCCACCAGGAGCGCCGCGGAGACGGTCTCCGTCATGAGCGTGGAGGTGTAGAGCACCGCGCCGGGGGAGAGCGCGTAGAGGCCCGCGGCGAGGTGCGCGGCGGGGGCGCCGTAGGCGCGGCGGGCGAGGGCGAAGACCGCGGCGGTGGTGAGGGCGGCGGCGGCGACGTTGAGCGCCCCGGCCACCCACAGATCGGGCCCGAGCGCGGCGTGCGCGAGCCCGAGCAGCGCGGGGTAGCCCACCGGGTAGAAGGCCGTCGGGAGGTACGGCGGGAGGTTGTTGTAGGTGTCGACGAAGCCCATCCCCTGGGCGATGCGCTGCGCGGTGCGCTCGTAGATGATCCCGTCCCAGGCGACGGCCGGGGGCACCGCGCGCAGCCACGCGACGCGCACGAGCCCGGCCAGCAGGGACCAGGCGAGCGCGGTCACCGGGCCTCTGCGGCGGCGGGGGCGGGGCGCGTCGCGAGCAGCATGAGCGCGGGCGCGAGCACGAGGTGGTAGCGGTCGGCGCCCAGGAAGGCGAAGTGCGTCGCGGCGGTGGCAGCGACGGTGACAGCGACGGCGCGGGTGGTGGGGTCGCCCGCGCGGCGACGGCGCCAGGCGAGCGCGAGCAGCGACCACCAGGCGAGGGTGCACACGGCCGTGGCGGCGAGGGCGGCGCGGTCGGAGCGCAGCGGGGTGTGCGGGGTGCGCAGGTAGCTGACCGGGTCGTGCTCCCAGGCGAAGGTGACCACGAGCTTCTCGACGCCGAGCGCCGCCCAGCGCAGCGGGGCCGCGGCGACGCGGGCGAGCGCGGCGTCGCGCAGGCAGCGGTCGCGGGCCACCTCGCCGTGGAGGTGCCGGCAGTCGTCCGGGGTGACCGGGCGGAGGTAGCCGCCCCGGGCGTCGTCGAGGGTGCCGATGAGGGCGTTGGATCCGCCGTTGGTGCTGACCAGCGCCGGGGCGTCGAGGGAGAGGGCGTTGCGGGCGGCCCACGGGGCGAGGACGGCGCCCGCGGCGAGGGCGGCGAGGGCGAGGGCGCGGGCGCGGCGACCGACGGGCGCGGCCGCGGCGACGGCGGCGAGGGCGAGCAGGGAGGGCGGGCGCACGAGCGCGGCGAGGCCGAGGGCGGCGCCGGCGAGGAGGGCGTGCCGGGGGCGCTGGGCAGGGTGCGTGGCGAGCGCGAGGGCGACGACGAGGAGCGCGGCGGTGAGGGTCTCGCCCATGGCGGCGCAGGACCACAACGCGAGGCCGGGGTAGAGCGCGGCGGCGAGGGCGGCGCGGGCGGGCGCGCGGGGGTCGGGTGCGCGGGCGGCGACGAGGACCACGGCGGCGGTGCTGGCGAGGCTGGCCAGGAGGTTGAGCGCGACGACGGCGGCGAAGGGGGAGAGCCCGAGGCGGAGCGGGAGGGAGAGCGCGAAGGGGTACCCGACGGGGTAGAAGGCCGTCGGGCGGGAGGTGCCCAGGTCGGCGTAGCCGAGGCCGGCGGCGAGGCGGGCGGCGTGCTGGTGGTAGAAGAAGCCGTCCCAGCGGGGGGCCGTGGGGAAGAGGGCCGCGGGGCCGAGGCGGGCGGCGGCGGTGGCGGCGAGGCCCAGGGCGAGGGCGCGGTGCAGGGCGGCGCGCGGCGCGGTCACGGCCGCGCGGGGCCGAGGCGGTACATCGCCATCGGCGAGTCCGGGGTCTGGAAGAGGAACTCCCCCCCGGCCTCGACGAGGGCCTGCTCGGCGGCGGTGCCGCGGGTGACGCCGACCCACTTCGCGCGCAGGGCGCGGAGGCGGGCGATGTACTGCGCGGGGGTCAGGCGGTTGGAGACGAACTCCACCCGCGGGCCGAAGTCGTGGTTGAAGAGATCGTTGAGGAAGTGCACGCCCTCGTCGTAGGCGATGACGTCGCCGACGTGCAGCTCGCGCTCCCGCGCCTCGGCCCAGCGGGTGGGCCAGAGGAAGGAGTCGAGCTGCAGCGCGTTGCGGCCGGCGGCGTCGAGGCGGCGCGCGCGGTCGAAGTAGCGCGGGTGCACGATGAAGCCCCGGTAGCCTTCGGTGTAGCCGTGCCAGGTGAGGCCCACGAGGGCGAGGGAGAGCGCGAGGCGAACGGGGCGCCAGCGCACGTCGCTCATCACGATGGCGGTGCACACCAGCGAGGCCGTGGCGGCCGCGAGGATGAAGCGGGTCATGTAGGGGACGGGCACCTGGAGGCACTCGACGAAGAGGCCTAGCGGGAGCAGCGCCCGCCTCCAGTTGCGCCCGCGCACGGCGTCGAGGGCGACGGCCACCACGCACCAGAGGAGCAGCCAGCGGAAGACCGGGCCGAAGCCCCCGGAGCGCACGTCGGGGGCGTAGAAGGGGTGGTCGTTGAACCACGACGTGACGAGCTCGTGCAGGGCGTTGGGGGCGCCGAAGAAGGTGGGGCTCACGTCGGGGCCGGAGCCGTACTCGACGCCGGGGTTGCTCTCGCCGTGGAAGTGCAGCCCCAGCGAGCGGATGGTGACGTCGAAGGGCCACATCGGGTTGCGGGCGTGGCGCCAGTTCTGGACGTACTTGAAGCACCCGAGGGCGATGGCGAAGAGGCCGGAGGCGGCCACGTCGAGGGTGCGCGCGAGGCGCTTACCCGGCGGGGTATTCGCGACCTCGACCACCGCGCGGCCGAGCAGCCACGGGCCCCAGAGGGCGATGTGGAAGAGGCCCGTGTACTTCATGCCGATGAAGAGGCCCCAGCAGAGGAATCCCACCCAGCGGTCGCGGCGCTCGGGCTTGCCGAGGGTGAAGTAGATGGCGGCGGTGAAGAGGGAGTTCCAGGCGACGTCGGCGTGGGTGGAGTGCGCCTGGAGGAAGATCGGGGGGAGGGCGATCCAGACGGCGCCGAGGGCGGCGCTGAGCGGGCGCGAGGCGCCGACGCGGCGGCACCAGGCGGCCACCACCGCGGCGCCGACGATCAGGAAGGGGAGCTGCGCGCTGTCGTCGAAGCGGTTGTCGCGGGGGAAGATGCAGTTCCAGACCGCGAGGAGCTCGAGGTTGGCGGGGTTGCCCTGGGTCCAGATGTTCGGGATCTGGAGCCACCGGAGGGAGCCCTCCTGGATGACCAGCGAGGTCTTGGGGACGTGGTACCAGACCGGGTCCCAGGTCCAGGAGCGGTAGTACCAGACCATCAGCGCGCAGGTGGCCGCGGCCAGCGCCGCGGGCACGAGGGTGCCCACCGCCACCTCGCGCTCGCGCACGGTGTCCGCGACGAGGCGCGCGGGCGCCCGAAGGTCGTTGCGCAGGCACTCGGCGAACACCCCTGGCTTCGTCGCGCGCCGCGCCGCGAGCAGCACCGCGGCGCAGAGCAGCGTCGCCACGAGGGCGAGCGGCCCGGCGCTGAGCCGGTCGGCGAGACCGCACAGGTGGATCGCCAGCAGGATCAGCCCCGTGTCGACCACCATCGCGAGGATGAAGCGGTCGAGCACCGAGCGGTCGGGGTACACGGCGACGGCGGCGGCGTAGCTCGCCGCCAGGCACAGCGCGCTCTCGATGATCCAGACGAACCAGCCCAATGGGAAACAGCGCCTTTCCGGGCGCAACAAACCCTTCGACGGCCGACGCGTCAAGCGCTCATTCCGGCGCCGCGCCCTTCCGGTCGGGCCCGCGCCTGCGATATGCACGGCGCCCGTGTCGACCCCGCAGACCCTCGCGCGCTGGCTCTGGCCCACCTCCGTCCCCGCGGACGACGGCCCGTTGGCCCCCTGGCGCGAGCGCGCCTGGCGCTGGACCGTGCTCGCCCTCACCCTCGGCTTCGCCCTCGCCGGGGCGCGCGAGCTGCGCCTGGCGCTCCGGCCCGAGCTCGCGAAGGCCGCCACCTGGCGGCTCAGCAGCACCCAGGGCCCCGGACCCGTCACCGCCCGCGGCTTCGACGCGACCTCCGAGGGCTTACCCAACATCTTCTTCCAGACGCTCACCGAGCCCGCGCCGTGGATCGAGTTCGACCTCGGCGCCTCCCGCGAGGTGACGATGGTGCGGGTGGTCAACCGCCTGGACTGCTGCCGCGACTGGGCGGTGCCGCTGGTGGTCGAGGCCTCCGACGACCGCGCCCGCTGGCGGGAGCTCGCGCGGCGGGTGGAGCCCTTCGACACCTGGCGGGCGGTGTTCCCCGCGACGCGCGGGCGCTACGTGCGGCTGCGGGTGCCGCGCCCGACGCAGCTCCAGCTGAGCTGGGTTGAGATCCGTTGAGGCCGGCGCGGGGCCCGAACGGCGCCGTGCCGCGCTGGGCGAGCGCCCTGCTGAGCGCCCACCGCGCCCTGGAGCTCGCCCACTCGCAGCGCGTGGCCGCGACGCTGGAGGTCTTGCGCGTGGGCGTGCCCGCGTCGGCCCGCGCGCCCATCACCGACGCGATCTTCGCCCGCCAGCGCACCTACGCCCCCGGCGGGCAGCGCTTCGCCGAGGCGCTCCACGACTGGGAGCAGGCGGCGCTCGAACACCCCGCGTGGCCCCGCGCCGGGCGCGTGCTCGTCGGCGGCGCGGGCGGCGGGCGGGAGCTCGCCGCGCTGGCGGACCGCGGCTACGAGGTCTCCGCCTTCGAGCCCTCCGGGCTGGCCGACGACCTCGCCCGCGCCGCCGCCGCCGCGCCCACCCCCTGCGAGGCCCTGCGCGGCGACTACGCCGACCTCGTGCGCGCCCTCACCCTGGGCGACGGACCGCTGCGACCCTTCGGCGCCCCGGCGCGCTTCGACGCCGTCGTGCTCGGCTGGGCGAGCCTCTCCCACGTGCTCGAGCCCGCCGACCGCCGCGCGCTCCCTCGGGTGGCCCGGGGCGTCGCTGCCCGAGCCGGTGGCCTTCACGCCCTTCACGGGCTTCATCTACCGCTTCACCGAGGCCGATCTGCGGGCCCTCGCCGCCGAGGCGGGCTACGCGGCCACGGTGCGGATGACCCCCTACGCCCACGCGCTGCTGGTCCCGGAGGGCGCGCCGCCCATGGAGATCGGGTGACATCGGCGCCGCGACATCCCCGCCGCGTGTGAGGGCCGCGGGCGTTCGGGGTAGTGTCCCGCCCCGATGCGATTCTCCACGCGCCTGGGATACGTCGGCCTCGGACTCCTCGCGGGCGCGGCGCTCGCGGGTTGCAGCGACAGCGCAGCGACCCCGGCGGACGCAGGCGTCGACGCGCCCCCGCTGAGCGTCGACCGCCCCGCCGCCCCCTCGGACCTCGGGTTTACCAGCGACGGTAATCCCGTCACCCCGCCGCCGGCCGACGCCCCGGCGCTCGACGCCCCGTCGGGCGCGTGCATCCCCGACCGCGCCCTCTGGGACTCGCAGATGCGCGGCCACATGCAGCGCCAGTGCGGCACCTGCCACGGCGCCGCGCCGGCGTACGGCGCGCCCTTCTCCCTGATGGACTACGACGCCAACCTCGTCGGCGCGGTCGGGATGCGCCACGTCGACCGCATCGCCGCCAACCTCGTCACCGGGCGCATGCCCCCGGCGGGCACCCCGCCGCCGGTCGACGACATCCGCAACGCGATGGTGCAGTGGGCCACCTGCAACGCGCAGACGGCCCCCGCGGGGGTGGGGCTGCGCGTGTCGGCGCCGGTGTTCCGCTCGCCGGAGACGGCCCCGCCGGGGCTGGAGCACTTCGACCTCCTGGCCAACCGCTACCCGGTCGGGCCGATGGTCAACGACGACTACCGCTGCTTCGTCTTCGACGCGCCGGTGACCGAGTCGCGCTTCATCCGCCGCTTCGAGATCCGCGTCGACCAGGCGGCGGTGGTGCACCACGTGGTGCTGCTGCGCGACCCGATGCGCCGCTCGCCCAACACCCCCTACTCGTGCTTCAGCATGCCCGAGGGCAGCGAGTACGCGTACGCCTGGGCGCCGGGGCAGAACGCGCTGCAGTTCCCCGACGGCGGCCTGCGGGTGAACCCCGGCGAGCGCTACGTGATGCAGGTCCACTACAACAACGGCGCGCGCCTCCCGGACATCACCGACAGCACCGGCGTGCGCGTCTACCACGCCCCGCCGGGCGGCACCGAGTGGGGCATGGTGGCGATGGGCCCGCTGGGCTTCTCCATCCCCGCGCGCAGCACGGGCACGGCGGAGAGCGCGTGCACCCTCTCGGCCGGCAGCCGGATGCTCGCGGGCATGCCGCACATGCACACCGTCGGCACCGACTTCGAGCAGACGGTGGTGCGCGCGTCGGGCGCGGTCGAGCCGCTCATCTCGCTCCAGGGCTGGCGCTTCGAGACCGAGCTCTTCTACGACCTCCCGGTGAGCTTCGCCGCGGGCGACCGGGTGATCACCCGCTGCACGTTCAACAACACCTCCAGCCGCACGGTGACCTCCGGGGTCCGCACCACCGACGAGATGTGCTTCAACTTCGCGTACGTGACGCCGCCGCCCCCGGCGCGCTTCTGCGACGAGGCCATCCGGCTCGCGACCGACATCAACTACAGCCCGGGGATGTGCGCCCCCCCCGGCGCCGCCACGACGCTCCCCCTGGTGACCAGCCCCATCCGCGTGGGCGCGGCCCCGGCGCTCGCGGGCGGCGCGCTCCCGACGGCCCGCTGGGAGCTCGTCGCGATCGAGTACTTCGTCAACACCGACCGCACGCCGCTCGGGACGATCAACCTCACGGAGTCCAACCTCCGCGGCCGCGGCCAGCTCTGGACCGAGCCGGGCCGGGTGATCGTCGACGTCGCGAGCGTGATCAACCTCGTGTCCACCATCGGCGCGCGGTTCTCGCAGCCCATCCCGCTGCAGTTCACGGTGCGCTACGCGGGCGAGGCCCGGTCGCCGCTCACCCTCACCCGCGAGTGCCCGCCGAGCGGCGGCGAGGTGCCCTCCACGGTGCAGTACGAGCTCGACGGCGAGCGCCTCACGGTGGGCCTGCCCACGGCCAACGAGGCCGGGATCATGATCACCCCGCGGTACATCTTCCGCCGCGAGGGGTAAGAACCCCTGCATGAACCCTCACGACGCCCTCGCGATGCAGCGCGCCCTGGTCGACGGGCACTCCGTGCTGGTGCGGGGCGAGCTCCCGGCGGTGCTGCCCATCCCCCCCGGCTGGGCCGCGCTGCGGGTGCGCTGCGAGCCCGGCGCGAGGCCCTTCGCCCCGCTCCGCGACGCCGCCGCGCGCGCCCTGCAGTGGATCGGCGAGGAGCACGCCATCGACTCCGTCGGCATGATGCGGGTGGGCGACGGGGCGAAGCCCGAGGCGCTGGCCCGTGCCATCAACCGCCTCGCGGCGCGCACCCCCACCGGCTGCGCGCTGCTCTTCGACCAGGTCGACCACGCCGACCACGAAACCCTCGTCCTGCTGCGCCGCTGGCTCTCGATGCCGGGTTCGCTGCGCATGCCGGTGGTGCTGGCCTTCAGCGAAGGGGCGCTCTCGGGCGAGGCGCAGGCCCTGCGCGACACGGCCCGGGAGCTCGGGGCGGTGGAGGTGCAGGCGAGGTCCGCGCTGCCCCAGACCCCCGCGGGCGCGGCGGAGGCGGCGCTCGGCGACTGGGGGGCGGCCCTGCACGCCCTCGGCCCCGACGAGCTGATGACCCTGCGGGCGGCGGCGGTCCTCGGTGCGCGCTTCGAGGCGGCCGACCTCGCCGCGCTGCGCGAGCTCCCGATGGTGAAGACGCTGGAGCTGCTCCAGCGCGCGCGCGACCTCGGCGCCCCGCTGGAGGACGACGGCCGCGAGGGGCTGGCGATCCCGGAGGGGCTGGTGCGGGCGCTGCGGGCGACGGTGCTGCCCTCGCTCGCACGCCACTGGCAGCAGCGGGCGACCGCGCGGCGCAGCTCGCCGGTGATGGCCGTATCGCCGGCCGTGGCGGCGCGGGCCCAGGGGGCGCCGCCCGAGCGCGTGGTGCTCACGCCCACGACGGAGGCCGCGGTGGCGCCCGAGAGCGCCGTGCGCCGCGAGGCCCCGCAGTCGCGGCGGCGGCGGGTCGAGCTCGACGGCACCATCGACGAGTCCGGCGACTTCGGCGAGGTCGCGGTCGACGACGACGACGACTGAGACCGTCGGAAACTGTCGGACCGGGGCGGCGGCGCCTACGCTGTCGGACACCGATGGCACCTCCCCGCTACATCGCCGTGGCCGGCAACATGGGCGCAGGCAAGTCGAGCCTCGTGAAGTGGCTCTGCCAGCAGTTCGAGCTGACGCCCTTCTTCGAGCCGCACGACGAGAACCCGTACCTCGCGGACTTCTACGCCGACATGCCGCGCTGGGCCTTCAACAGCCAGCTCTTCTTCCTGGTGAAGCGCTTCAAGATCCACCGCGAGCTGGAGGCCTCGGGCCGGGGCGTGGTGCAGGACCGCACGCTCGACGAGGACGCCGAGGTCTTCGCGCAGTACCTCCACCAGCAGGGCCACATCAACGACCGCGACTGGGCCACGTACTCCGACCTCTACGCCTCGCTGCGCAGCGAGCTGCGCCCGCCCGACCTCATGATCTACCTGCGCTGCGAGGTGAAGACCCTCCGCAAGCGCATCCAGCTGCGCGGCCGCGCGTACGAGCAGTCGATCCCGACGCCCTACCTCCGGGCGCTGCACGGCCTCTACGAGCAGTGGTTCGCGCGCTACGACCGCTCGCCCACCCTGGTGCTCGAGACCGACCGGATGGACTACGTTACCGAGCTCTTCCATCGTCAGCAGCTGCTCGCGACCATCCGCGCGGCCCTCGGCCCGACCTGACCTCACGCCGCGCTTCAGCCCTTCGCAGGGCGCGCGCGCAGCCAGCCGAAGTAGATCCCCAGCAGGATCATCGCGTGGGTCCCGACGGCGTAGCTGCGCTTGTCAAACACCGACCCACAAGGCGCTCGCCATGCGCCCCCAGACGGGCGTCCGCCATTCCTTGTTGGTCGGTGTTTGACAAACGCAGGCCTGGGCGGGTGCTGGGCTCAACCCTCAGCGCTCATTCGAAGCGGGACCAGGCGCCGGAGCGCATCGCCTCGCGCACCCGCCGGGTGAGCAGGTCGACCGTGATGGGCTTCTCGATGTAGGCCAGGCCCGTCTCGAGGATGCCGTGCCCGACGATCGCCTCGTCGGTGTAGCCCGACATGAACAGCACCGGCACCCCCGGCCGCGCCGCGTGCAGCCGCCCGGCGAGCTCCGGGCCCGCCACGCGCGGCAGCACGACGTCCGTCAGCAGCAGGTGGATCACCCCGTCGAAGCGCTCGGCCAGGCCCAGCGCCTCGCTCGCGCTGGCGGCCTCCAGCACCTCGTAGCCCGCGCGACGGAGCACGTTGCCCGTGCTCGCGCGCACGTACTCGTCGTCCTCGACCAGGAGGATCGTCCCGGTGGCGAGCGCCTCGGCCGGCACGCCCGCGTTCGGCGTGGGCGTGGGCGTGGGCGTGGGCAGGGCGTCGTCCCCGCCGTGTGCTTGTGGCAGGTAGACCTTGAAGGTCGTGCCGTGCCCGGGCTCGCTGTAGACCCACACGTGCCCGCCGCTCTGCTGCACGATGCCGAAGACCGTCGCGAGCCCGAGGCCCGTCCCGTGGCCCGTCCCCTTCGTGGTGAAGAAGGGCTCGAAGATGTGCGCCTGGGTCGCCCGGTCCATCCCCGTGCCGGTGTCGGTGACCACGAGCTTCACGTAGGGGCCCGGCACCACCCCGAGGTGCTGCCGCGCGTACTCCTCGTCGAGCTCCACGTCACCGGTCTGGATCGTCAGCCTGCCCCCGAGCGGCATCGCGTCGCGCGCGTTGACGACCAGGTTCATCAGCACCTGCTCGAGCTGCCCCGCGTCGGCCTTCACGCGCCCGAGCTGCGAGCCCGGCAGCACGGTCACCTCGACCCCGGGGCCCAGCAGCCGGGCGATCATCCGGTGCATACCCGCCACCAGCTGGTTGAGGTCGATGATGGCCGGCTGCACCACGCGGTGCCGGCTGAAGGTCAGCAGCTGCCGCGTGAGCTCCGCGGCCCGCAGCCCGGCCCGCTGGATCTCGAGCAGGTCTGGGTGGTGCGGGTGGTCGGCGGGCAGGTTGTAGAGCATCAGCCCCGTGTAGCTGAGCACCACCGAGAGCAGGTTGTTGAAGTCGTGCGCGACGCCCCCCGCGAGGCGCCCGACGGCCTCCATCTTCTGCGCGTGCCGCAGCTGCTCCTCCGAGCTGGCGAGCGCTGCCTCGGAGCGCTTGCGCTGGGTGATGTCCATCGAGAGGATGCACACGCCGTTGACCACCGGCAGGAAGCGCAGCTCGAAGAAGCCGGTCGAGCCGTCGGGGAAGGCGAACTCGTTCTCCAGGCGCTCGTGGCTGCGCGCGACCATGCAGCGTCGCAGCGTCGCGAACATCGGCGTCTCGTCGATGCCCGGGTAGCACTCCATCATGGTGCGCCCGAGGAGGTCTTCCCGCGCCCGCTGCCCCTGCTGCACCACCGCGTCGTTGACGTAGAGGTAGCGCCAGTCGAAGCCGACGACCTGACAGCCCTCGAGAATGCTGTCGAGGACGTCCCGCGCGACGCGGTCCCCCGCCTCGCTCTCGTTGCTCTCGTCAGGCATCGATCTCCCGATACGATCCCCCCTCCGGGACCTCCGTCAAGGCCGCCTCCCCTGTGCCGCGAGACATATCGCCCGCCGCCGCCCGGGCGTACGCTCGACCCCCTGATGCTGCCCCCATCGATCGCCCGCGGCGCGCTTGCGTTGGCCATGCTCTCCACGGCGTGCAGCACCGTCTCCGAAGACTGCCCCGACCCCACGATGTGCGACGGGGTGCTCGACGCGGGCGCCCCCGACGGCGCCGGGCGCCCCGACACCGGGCTCCCCACCGCCTGGGACGTGCTCGCCGTCGACCGCAGCGCCGTGCGCCCCAGCGAGCTCGTGGCGCTCGAGCTCGCGCCCCTCGGCCCCACCGTGGAGGTCACCGACACGCTGCGCCCGACGGTCACCTTCCGCGTCCGCGGCACGCAGCGCGACGGGCTCACCCGCGCGCTCACCGTCGGCGTGCGCTTCACCCTCGACGACCCCACCCTCGGCGCCCTCGACGCCACCTCCGGGGTGTTCACCCCGTCGGGCGTCGGCGGCGTCGGGCGGGTGCGCGTCGCCACGGTCGACGGCAGCGCCCTCACCGCGGAGACCGCGCTCACCGTCAACGTGCGACGGACGGTGCGGGGCGCCGGGGTCAACGACGCCATGGTCGCAGCCATCACGGGCGCGGCGCTGGCGGGCGACGGCACCCCCACCGCGCCGCTCGTCAACGACCCCCTCGAAGGGGCGGTGATGCCGCGCAACGTGTTCCCGCCGGATTTCCAGTGGACCCCGCGGCACCCGGGCGCCGCGGCCACGGACATCTACCGGGTGCGCCTCGAGCGGCCGCACGCCACGGTCGACGCGTACTTCGTGGCCGCCGCGGGCTTCCGCCACGACTGGGTGCCTGCGCCCGCGCTCTGGTCTGACTTCGCGCAGACCGACGTGGGCGCGCCCATCCGGCTCACGGTGCGGGTGCTCGCGCGGGGGATGGCCTACCAGAGCGCCGCGCGCACCTTCCGCACCGTCGACGCCTTCATCGCGGGCTCGGTCTACTCGTGGTCGCCCTCGCGGATGGCGCTCACCCGCCTCGACGTCGAGGCCGCGCGGGTGACCAACTTCCTCCCCAACCCCGGCGACACCTGCATCGGGTGCCACTCCGTGTCGCGCGACGGTCAGCGCCTCGCGGGCTTCCTCGAAGGCTCCGGGGAAGACCTCGCGCTCTACGACCTCTCCCGCGACCTCACGGCCATGCCCGCGCCGACCGTCGCCCGGCAGCGATACAGCGTGCGCCGCTGCACCTCCTTCAACGCCGACGGCACGCGGCTGGTGAGCGGCGACTGCGGCGCCAACCCCACCACCAACCCCTTCTCGCTCATCGACACCACCACCGGGCGCGAGGTCACCGCCGTCGGCCAGGCCGGCGACGGCTTCGACCCCGAGTGGTCGCCCGACGGCACCGCCATCGCGTTCACCAACCGCATGAACAACCTCGCCGTCACGGTCGCGATGGGCGCCGACCGCTTCGGCCCGACGCGGGTCATCCACCAGGCGACGAGCACCCCGGACGGCGTGGTCGACTGGCACCCCACCTGGACGCCCGACAGCCGCTGGATCGCCTTCCAGCACGGCGACTCCCGGCGCTCGGGCGTGGCGATGATGGGCAGCGGCGTGCGCGGCAACCTCTGGATGGTCCCGCGCGACGGCGGCACGGCGGTGGCGCTGCTGCGGGCGGGCGCCGGGGGCAACGGCTCGGACACCTGGCGGCCGATCTTCTCGCCCTTCGACTCGGGCGGTTACTTCTGGCTGCTGTTCACCACGCAGCGCCCCTACGGCAACACCCTCGCGGGCACCCGCGGCCTCAAGCAGATCTGGGTCGCGGCGATCAATCGCCGCCCCGACGGCACCACCGACCCCTCCCAGGTGGGCTTCTACCTCTCCGGCCAGGAGCGCGTGAACTCGCTCTCCCCCTACTGGACCCCGGCGCCGTGCCGCCCCACCGGCCGCGGCTGCCAGACCGGCGCCGACTGCTGCACCGGCGCCTGCGAGCCCGACTCGACGGGCGCGCGGGTGTGCTCCCCCCCGATGGCCGCGTGCCGCCCCCGGGGCCAGATGTGCGAGCGCGACAGCGACTGCTGCATGGGCCTCGCGTGCAACGCGGCGCGAATCTGCGATCTGCCGTCGCCGGGCTGAGCGCCCGCTACGCCCGCTCGCGGCGCTTGCGCCAGGCCAGCACCAGCGCCCCGATGAGCAGCGCCAGCGCCCCGCCCGGCGGCTTCGCGGCAGTCCCGATGTGGCACTGGCAGCCGGCGTCCATGTCGCCCATCGGGTCGGCGTCGCCGCCGTCGCCGCCCTCGTTGACGTAGCCCTCCTCGGCGGGGCCCGCGTCGGTCCACCCGGCGTCGTCGCTGCCGGCGTCGACCATGGCGACATCGTCTGTCATCGCGTCTTCGGTCGAGCCGACGTCCGCCACGCCGACGTCGGGCGTCCCCGCGTCGCTCGCCCTCGGGTGCACCCGCACCGCGCAGCGCACGGCGTCGTCCGCGGGGCCGAACCAGGTCACGCCCTCCTGCACCAGCCCGTAGGTCTCGCTCAGGGTGGTGTCGGCGCTCACCTCGGGGATCGCCAGCACGAAGGAGAAGCGCCCCGCCGCGCCGTTGGCCGTGGCCCGGTCGACGTTGGACGGCCGCGTCGCGCTCACCCAGGTGACGGCGTCGTAGAAGACCCCGCGGTGATCGCGCGGCCCGGTGGTGCCGAGGCGGGTGCGGGCGGTGTCCCAGGTCGCGGTGCCCGTGTTGCGGTACTCGACGTAGGCCACCGGGCGCTCGCCCGAGGTGGCCTCGCGGGGGCAGCTCACGGTCACCAGGGTCGCGGCGTAGGCGGGGGTGACGGGGGGCGCCGGCGCGCAGCCGTTGCGGGCGAAGCCCCCGGCGGGCGAGCGGGCCACGCGGGCGGCGGTCATCGGGCCGTAGGCGCCGTCCTCGTCGATGGGGTCGCCGGCGTTGTTGACGTTCCAGAGGCGCTGGAAGGTGCGGACGGAGTCGGCGCGGCGGTCGGAGCCGGGGCAGTCGAAGTGCACGTCGTCGCGGCCGGGGTAGGGGTGCCGGCAGCCCGCGTTGCCCATCGCCCGCAGCGCGGCCGACCAGTTCTGCAGGTCGACGGCGATGCCGGTCTCGTGGTTGGAGCCGCCGGGGGTCGCCGCCAGCCCGCAGGCCCCGGAGTGGTGGAGCACGTACTGGTCGGCCAGCGTGCGGAACATCGAGTTGACCGTGAGGGGCGTGGTGCGCGCCGCGGCCCAGAGGGCGTCGCGGGCGCTGGCCTGCGCGAGCGAGAACACCCGCGAGCTGGACAGGTTGATGCCCGGGTGCGGGGCCGCGTTGACGAACACGCCGGGAAACCGACAGATCTGCGTCTCGACGAGCTGCCGCGAGAGACCCTCGACCCCGGCGGTGCTGCACTGACGGCGCGCGGCGACCGTGGCGACGGTCTGCGCCGAGGCCGCGGAGGCCGCGGCGAGGAGGGTCAGCGTGAGGGCGGCGGAGCGGCGCATGGGGCGCCGCCGACGATGCCCGAGGTGGGCAGCGGTTGGAAAGGGGAGCGGATCAGAACTGCGCTTCTTCGGTCGAGCCGTGGAGCGCGAGGGTGCTGGCCTTGCCGCCGGAGATCACCTGCGCGACCTCGTCGAAGTAGCCGGTGCCCACCTCGCGCTGGTGGCGCGTGGCGGTGTAGCCGATCTTCTCGTCGTCGAACTCGGCCTGCTGGAACTTCGAGTACGCCGCCATCCCGCGCTCGCGGTAGTCGTTGGCGAGGGAGTACATCGAGTGGTTGAGGGTGTGGAAGCCCGCCAGCGTCACGAACTGGAACTTGTACCCCATGGCCCCGAGCTCGCGCTGGAACTTCGCGATCGTGGCGTCGTCGAGGTTCTTCTTCCAGTTGAAGCTGGGCGAGCAGTTGTACGCGAGCATCTTGCCGGGGAAGTGCTTGTGCACCCCCTCGGCGAACTGCCGCGCCTGGGCCAGGTCGGGGGTGCTGGTCTCGCACCAGAGCAGGTCGGCCACGGGCGCGTAGGAGAGCGCGCGGGCGATGGCGCACTCGACGCCGCCCTTGAGGTGATAGAAGCCCTCGGCCGTGCGGCCCCTGGCCGTGTCGATGAAGGCGTGGTCGCGCTCATCCACGTCCGAGAGCAGCAGCTTGGCGCTGTCGGCGTCGGTGCGGGCGACGAGCACCGTCGGGACGTCCATCACGTCGGCCGCGAGGCGCGCCGCCGTCAGCGAGCGCAGGAACTGCGACGTCGGCACGAGCACCTTGCCGCCCATGTGCCCGCACTTCTTCTCCGACGCGAGCTGGTCTTCGAAGTGCACGCCCGCCGCGCCCGCCTCGATCATCGCGCGCATCAGCTCGTAGGCGTTGAGCGGGCCCCCGAAGCCGGCCTCCGCGTCGGCCATGATGGGCGCGAACCAGTCGCGGTCGTGGCGACCCTCGGAGTGGTCGATCTGGTCGGCGCGCTGCAGCGACTGGTTGATCTTCTTCACCACGGCCGGGACGCTGTCGACGGGGTAGAGCGACTGGTCGGGGTACATCTGCCCCGCGGTGTTGGCGTCCGCCGCGACCTGCCAGCCGGACAGGTAGATCGCCTTGAGGCCCGCCCGCACCTGCTGCACGCCCTGGTTGCCCGTGAGCGCGCCGAGCGCGTTGATGAAGGGCTCCGTCGTGAGCATCTGCCAGAGCTTGCGCGACCCGCGCTGCGCCAGGGTGTAGTCGATGCGAAGGCTGCCGCGGAGCTTCTGCACGTCGGCCACGCCGTACGAGCGGGTGATGCCGTCGAAGCGGCCCGGGGCGGCGTCGTTGATGTACTCGGTCGGGCTGAAGTGGTCGTGGCTCATCGGGGCTCTCTCTCGGGGTGTTGGTTGGGTCGTCTTCGTGGTGGGTGAAGGTCTCGCGTCAGCCCAGCATCTCGTAGGCGGGCAGCGTCAGGAATTCCTCGAAGGTGGGCGCCGTCGAGAGCGCCTCGAAGAGCGTGCGGGCCTCGGCGAAGCGCCCGCGCTCCATGCGCGCCGGGCCCTGCTCGGCGGCGATGCGCGCCATCTCCTCGTCGATGACGGCGCGCAGCCGCGCGGCGGTGACCACCGAGCCGTCGTCGAGCGCCACGCCGTAGCGCACCCACTGCCACACCTGGGCGCGGGCGATCTCCGCCGTCGCGGCGTCCTCCATGAGGTTGTAGAGCGGCACGCAGCCGTTACCGCGCAGCCACGACTCGATGTACTGCACCCCCACGCGCACGTTGTGCCGGAGCCCCGCCTCGCTGCGGGTCCCTGCGTGGGGCGCCAGGAGGTCTTCGCGGGTGACGTGCACGTCGTCGCGCAGCCGGTCGATCTGGTTGGGCGTCGGCATGTGGGCGTCGAAGATCTCCCGCGCCACCGCCACGAGGCCCGGGTGCGCGACCCAGGTGCCGTCGTGGCCGTCGCGCACCTCGCGGAGCTTGTCGGCGCGCACGCGGGCGAGGGCGGCCTCGTTGGCCGCGGGGTCGTCCTTGATCGGGATCTGCGCCGCCATCCCGCCCATCGCGTGCACCCCGCGGCGGTGGCAGGTGCGGATGAGCAGCTGCGCGTAGGCCTTGAGGAAGGCCTTGTCCATCGTGACCTGACCGCGGTCGGGCAGCAGCGAGGTGGGGTCCGCCGCGCGCTTCTTGATGAACGAGAAGATGTAGTCCCAGCGACCGCAGTTGAGCCCCGCGGAGTGCTCGCGCAGCTCGTAGAGGATCTCGTCCATCTGGAAGGCCGCGGGCAGGGTCTCGATGAGCACCGTGGCCTTCACCGACCCGCGCGGCACCCCGAGGGCGTCCTGCGCGAAGACGAACACGTCGTTCCAGAGGCGGGCCTCCAGGTGGTGCTCCATCTTCGGGAGGTAGAAGTACGGCCCCGTCGCCCGCGCCAGCTGCTCCCGGGCGTTGTGGAAGAAGAAGAGCCCGAAGTCGAAGAGCCCGCCGGGGATGTCCCGTCCGTCGACGGTGACGTGCCGCTCGCGCAGGTGCCAGCCCCGGGGCCGCACGAAGAGCACCGCGGGCGTCGGGTTGAGCCGGTACTGCTTGCCCGTCTTCGGGTCGTTGAACTCGACGCGCCGGCGCACGGCGTCCATGAGGTTCACCTGCCCGCCCACCTGGTTCGACCAGGTGGGGGAGTTGGCGTCCTCGAAGTCGGCCATGAACACGTTCGCCCCGGAATTCAGGGCGTTGATGATCATCTTCCGCTCCACCGGGCCGGTGATCTCCACCCGCCGGTCGAGCAGGTCGGCGGGCAGCGGGGCGACCTTCCAGTCCCCCGCGCGCACCGCCGCCGTCTCCGGGAGGAAGTCCCACCCCGCGGCCGTCTCGAAGCCCTTCGCGCGCGTCCGGCGCGCCGCGAGGAGCTCGTCCACCCGCCCGGTGAAGGTCCGAACCAGCGACTCGACGAAGGCCAGCGCCCCCGGCGTGAGCACCGTCTCGAAGCCCGGCTCCATCGCTCCCTTGATCGTCAATCCAGAGGTCGTCATGGCCGGGTCAACGTCAGTCAATCGGTCAATGCCCGCAAGGAGCCGCAGCCTGTCCGATGGTTTCGCGTGTCAATGCTTGTCAATGTCATGCGTTGACAAGTAAAGATGCTGACGAGGCATCCCGATGGCAGAACGCAAGGCGGCGAGGCAGCACGACGTGGCGCGGCTCGGGGAGAAGGTCCGGGCGCTGCGCCGTCAGCGCGAGATGTCGCAGGCGCAGCTGGCCGAGCGGCTCGGCATCTCCGGCAGCTACCTGAACCTCATCGAGGCCAACAAGCGCCCGCTCCCGGCGACGCTGCTGCTCCGGGTGGCGGGCGAGCTCGGGGTCGAGCTCGGGGCCTTCTCGGCGGACGTCGACACGCGGGCCGAGCAGGGGCTGCGCGAGGTGTTCGGCGATCCCCTCTTCGAGCCCAACGCGCTGACCAACGCCGACGTGCGCGAGCTGGTGGCGGCGGCGCCCAACGCGGCGCAGGCGGTGCTGTCGCTCTACCGCGCGTACCGCAGCGCGCGCGAGTCGACGGACACCCTGGCCGCGCGGATGCACGACGACGAGGCCGGGGCGGTGACGCTCTCCCGCGCGCCCACCGAGGAGGTCAACGACCTCATCCAGGCGCGGATGAACCACTTCCCCGAGCTGGAGTCCGAGGCCGAGCGCCTGGTGCGCGACGCGCGGCTGGAGACCGACGACATGTACCGGGGCCTGGCCCAGTGGCTCCAGCGCACGCACGGCATCGAGGTAACGGTGGTGCGCTCGGTGGACGAGCGCGGCACGCTGCGCCGCTACGACCCGGCGATGCGCCGGCTGTACCTCTCGGAGCTCCTACCGACGCGCTCGCGCTCGTTCCAGCTGGCGCACCAGATCGGGCTGCTGGAGGCGCGCGCCGAGCTCGACCGGGCCTGCGACGACCCGCTGTTGACCTCGCCCGAGTCGCGGGCGCTGGCGCGGGTGGCGATGGCCAACTACGTGGCCTCGGCGGTGATGATGCCCTACGTGGGCTTCCTGAGGGCGGCGCGCGACGAGCGCTACGACCTCGACGTGCTGGGGCGGCGCTTCCGGGTGGGCTTCGAGCAGGTGTGCCACCGGGTCACCACCCTGCGGCGCCAGGGGGCCGAGGGGGTGCCGTTCCACATGATCCGCATCGACGTGGCGGGCAACATCTCCAAGCGCTTCTCGGCCTCGGGCATCGGCTTCGCGCGCTTCTCCGGCGCCTGCCCCAAGTGGAACGTCTTCGCGGCCTTCAACACCCCGGGGATGATCCGCATCCAGGTGTCGGTGATGCCCGACGGGCAGAAGTACTTCTGCCTCGCGCGCACGGTACAGAAGGACGCCTCGGGCTACCTGCACCAGCACCCGCTCCAGGCCATCGGGCTCGGGTGCCGGGTCGAGCACGCGAGCGAGCTCGTCTACGCCGACGGCGTCGACCTGAGCAACGACCGCATCCCCATCGAGGTGGGCGTCACCTGCCGTAGCTGCGAGCGGAACAACTGCGCCCAGCGGGCCCACCCCTCGGTGCGCCACCCGCTGAGCATCGACGAGAACCTCCGCGGGCCGACGATCTACACCTCGGCCCGCAAGGGATAGAGCGCCGCGGCTCAGCAGCCGTCGGGGCCGCACACGGCACCCTCGGGCACCACCACCTCGGGCCCCTCGGGCAGCTCGGACCAGGCCTTCTCCAGCACCTCCAGGAGCACCTCCGCAGGCTGCGCGCCGGACACCCCGTAGCGCTCGGCCACGGCGAAGAAGGGCACGCCCGTGATGCCGATGTCCCGGGCGTTGCGCTCGTCGGCGCGCACCTCGTCGGCGTACTGGCTCGTGGCCAGGGTCGCGCGCACCTCCTCGGCGTCGAGGCCCACCTCGGCCGCGAGGCGGGCGAGCACGTCGCGGTCGCCCACGGCCTCGCCCTCGGTCATGTAGGCGCGCAGCAGGCGCTCCTTCATGGCCCCCTGGAGGCCCCTGGCGGCCGCCAGGTGCAGGAGCCGGTGGGCGTCGAAGGTGTTGCCCGCGCGCACCTTGTCGAAGCGCATGTCGAGGCCGTCGACGGCGGCGACCTTCGTCATGTTGTCGATCATCCCCTGGGCGTGGGCGACGCTGCGCCCGTACTTCTTCGCGAGGCGCTCGGCGTACGACGGCGTCGCGGGCTGCACCGGCGGCGCGGAGGGGTCGAGCTCGAAGGAGTGCCAGGTGATGGTCACGGCGTCGCGGTGGGGGAAGTCGGTGAGGGCGGCTTCGAGCCTGCGCTTGCCGACGTAGCACCAGGGGCACGCGATGTCGGACCAGACGTCCAGCTTGAGGGTCTTCATGGGGGCGAACGGTAGGTTCGCGAACGCGAAGGTGCCAGCGGGGAAATCAGCGCAGCGGGAGCACCGCGGGGGGCGCGAGCGGCGCGGGACCCATGGCGCGCTCCCGCCGCGGAGGCTATGAGTCGCGCCCCCTCAATCCCATGCAGCGACATACCTCCGAGCGCGCCGTGATCCTCCTCGTGGCGATGGTGCAGTTCGTCAACATCCTCGACTTCATGATGGTGATGCCGATGGGGCCCGACTTCGCCGCGGCCCTCGGCATTCCCCTCTCGCGCCTCGGCCTCATCGGCGGCAGCTACACCCTCGCCGCGATGATCTCCGGCCTCGTGGGATCGCTCTTCCTCGACCGCTTCGGCCGCCGCAACGCGCTGCTCGTCGCCATGCTCGGGCTGGTCGTCGCGACCGTCCTCGGCGGGCTCGCGCGGGGCTTCTCTACGCTGCTGCTCGCGCGCGTCATCGCGGGCGCCTTCGGCGGCCCGGCCACCGCCGTGTCGATGTCCATCATCGCCGACACCGTGCCCGCCGAGCGGCGCGGCAAGGCCATGGGCGTCGTGATGGGGGCCTTCTCGCTGGCCTCGGTGTTCGGCGTGCCGCTCGGCCTCGAGCTCGCCCGCCGCGGCGGGTGGCGCCTGCCCTTCTTCGCCGTCGCCTCCCTCGGCCTCGTGGCGACCGCCGTCGGCGCCGCGCTGCTCCCTCCGCTGCGCGGGCACCTCGCGCGCAGGGTCTTCCAGGCCGACGGCCTCGCCGGCACCTACCGCGACATGCCCGGCAACGCCGCCGCCGCGCAGCCCTCGCCGGGCACCCTCGACCTGCTGCGCAGGCCTGCGGTGCTGCTCACCTACGCCATGAGCGTCACGGCCATGCTGGGCGGCTTCGTGCTCATCCCCAACATCTCGCCGTACCTGCTGCACAACCTCGGGTACCCCCGCGAGCACCTCGGGATGCTCTACCTCTGCGGCGGCGTGAGCTCCTTCGTGGGGCTCCAGTTCGCCGGGCGCCTCGTCGACCGCTTCGGCGGCCTGCGCATCGCCGCGCCCGCCACGGTGGTCATCGTGTGGGTGGTGGTGGAGGGCTTCGGCCGCGCCCGGCCGTGGATGCCCGTGGTCGCGGTGTTCGTGCTCTGGATGACGGCGATGAGCTTCCGCAACGTGGCGATGCAGACCGTCGCGTCGAAGGTGCCGTCGCCCGCCGAGCGGGCGCGCTTCATGTCGCTCCAGAGCGCCGTGCAGCACGGGGCATCGGCGCTGGGCGCGATGGTGTCCACGCTGATGCTCACCGAGGGCCCCGATCACCGGATGGTGGGGATGCCTCGCGTCGCTGCCGTGACGGCCACGCTCTTCGCGGCGCTGCCCTTCCTGCTCGGGATGGTGGAGCGTCGGCAGCGAGCGCTGGAGAGGCCCCCCGCGCTCGCTGGGTGAGTTGAGCGCCCGCCCAAGCGCACAGTCACCGGGCTCGCCGATCGAGGGGAGCACCCGCCCTGAGCCTGCGTGCACCGGCCTCGCCCTCCGAGGGGAGCACCCACCCAGGCCTGCGATCACCGGCGGCCGAGACCTCCGATCTTCTCTCGGTCGAGGGACGCCGCGGGGAGAGGTGAGGCCAGTGTACGCAGGCCTGGGCGGGTGCTCCCCTCGGAGGGCGAGGCTGGTGACTGCAGACCTGGGCGGGTGCACCGCCCAACCCGTCAGAACTACTGCGACGAGGTACTACCGACGGCGCCGGCGGACGCCGACGACCAGCGCCAGCGCGGCGAGCCCGAGGCTGCCCGGCACGCCCGACCGGCCGGGCGCGGGCGCGGCGCTGCATCCGCCTTCGAGGCCCTCGGTGAGCACCTCCTCGCCCTCGTCGCCCGAGGGACCCGCGTCGGCGCGCGTCGGCGGCAGCTCGTCGCCCGCGTCGGGCTCCACGGGGCTCCCAGCGTCGACGGGCGCCGGGGGTGCGCCCGCGTCGACGGGCTCCGGGGGCGTGCCCGCGTCGACGGGCTCCGGGGGACCACCCCCGTCGACGGGCGCCGGGGGACTACCCCCGTCGGGCATGACCGGCGGCGGGGTGACCGCGCGCGGGCTCACGCGCACGGCGCAGCGCGCGGCGGTCTCGCTGCCGAACCAGGTGACGCCCTCCTGCACGAGCCCGTAGGTCTCGGTGAGGGTGGTGGCCGTGGTGACCTCGGGGATGCCCAGCACGAAGGAGAAGCGGCCCACCGCGCCGGGCGCCGTGGCGCGGTCGACCCCGGAGGGGCGGCCGCGGTTGACCCAGTTGACCATGTCGAAGAAGACGCCGTTGTGGTCGCGCGGGCCGGTGGTGCCCAGCCGCGTGCTGGCGACGGCCCAGGTCGCGGTGCCCGTGTTGCGGTACTCGAACCACGCCACCGGGCGCTCGCCCGAGGTGGCCGCCGTGGGGCAGCTCGCGGCGACGAAGGTGCCCGCGTAGGCAGGCGCCGCGGGGGGAGGCGGCGGCGGCGGGGTGACGCTGCCGTTGCCGCGGACGAGGTCGAGGTAGTGGCTCCAGTTCCAGCCGTTGCCGCCGTTGCCCGGGTCGGTGTGGCCGCCCGAGCCGCCGCAGTTGGTGGCGTTGGTGGCGCACGGCCCGCCGCTGCCGCTGCGCGGAACCTGGTAGTGCCCGATGATGTGCGCGCGGTCGATCGGGATGCCGTAGCGGTCGCAGAGGGCGCGGGTGAGGCGCGCGCTCGCGGCGTACATCCGCTCGGTGTACCAGCGGCCCGGGTCGGCCACGTAGCCCTCGTGCTCGATGCCGATGGAGCGCTGGTTGATGTTCCAGTTGCCGGCGTGCCACGCGGTGTCGCCGTGGGCGACCATCTGCGTGATCTCGCCGTCCGACGAGCGGATGTTGTAGTGCGCCGACGCCCCCGCCGCGGGGTTCTGGAACCACGACGTGCTGCCCGCGTAGGAGCCCTGCATCGTGTGGATGACCACGTACTGGATGCTCCCGCCGGAGCGCCCCGCGGTGTAGTTGCGCGTCGAGGCGGGCACCCAGCGGGCGGGCCCGTAGTCCGCGCTCGCCGACACCGCCTGCGTGACCCCGAGGCGCTCCTCCGCCGGGGGGAGCCCGGGGTGCGCGGCGACCTGAATACGCTCACCGGTAAAAGCCCGCTCCGAGACGCCACCGCGGAGGGCGGTGAAGACCTGCGACGCATACGAGACCTGCATCACCCGGTCGCGGAGGCCGGAGTAGCGCGCGACCGCCTCGGCCCAGGTCGCGAGCTCGTCGGGGTCGGCGCCGGTCTGCGCGCCGAGCTCCGCCAGCACCGCCGCGGCGCCCGCCACGCCGAGGCCCGTGTTGGTGCGCAGGGCCTCCTCGCCGACGCCCAGCAGCGCCCGCGCGCGGGCCACGGCGTCGATCGACCCGGTCGCCCGCAGGTGCAGCGGGCCGAGCTCGGGCTGGTTGTGCATCTCGTGGGAGCCGCCCTCGTCGCCGTGCTCGTCGGCGACCACGGGGTTGTCGAAGCGCGTCTCCGCCCAGGCCACCGCCGCGAGCAGGTCGCGCGGCACCTCGTAGGCGGTTGCCGCGCGGGTGATCGCATCGTCGAGGGAAACCGCGCTCGCGAAGGTCGCGGGGTCGACGGGCCCGTTGACGCAGCTTCCCAGGAGCACGGCCAGGACGGGGACCACGAAGCGGGACCGGGAGTGCATGGCGCGGATCATCAGCAATCGCCGTGCCCTTGTCACGCCGTTGTCCGTCGGGGGCGCGTTCGGACATAGCATCCGCGGTCATCATGGCGAACGTGATCGACGGGAAGAGCGTGGCCGCGGCGTTGCGGGTGCGGGTGGCGGCGGCGGCGGCGGACTTCGCGGCGCGCGTCGGGCGGCCGGCGGGCCTCGACGTGGTGCTGGTGGGCGACGACGCGGCCTCGCAGGTGTACGTGCGGAACAAGGGCCGCGCGTGCGAGGAGGCGGGGATGCGCAGCGCCATCCACCGGCTGCCCGTGGACGCGGCGCAGGCGGAGGTGGAGGCGCTCATCGACGGGCTGATGGCCGACGAGCGGGTCGACGGGGTGCTGGTGCAATTGCCGTTGCCGAAGCACCTCGACGAGCAGGCGGTGCTCGGCCGGGTGGCGCCCGAGAAGGACGTCGACGGCTTCCACCCGAGCAACGTGGGCGCGCTCTGGCTGGGCCGCGAGGGCCTGGTGCCGTGCACGCCGTGGGGCTGCATGCGCCTGCTGGACACGGCGGGGGTGAAGCTGGAGGGCGCGCGCGCGGTGGTGGTCGGGCGGAGCAACATCGTGGGCAAGCCCATGGCGGCGCTGCTGCTGCGCCGGAGCGCGACGGTGGTGATGGCCCACTCCAAGACGCAGGACCTCGCGGCGCTCTGCGCCAGCGCCGACGTGCTGGTGGCCGCGGTGGGGCGCGCGAAGATGATCGGCGCGGCGTGGGTGAAGCCCGGCGCGGCGGTGATCGACGTGGGCATCAACCGCACGGCCGAGGGCAAGCTGGTCGGCGACGTGGACTTCGACGCCGTGCTGGGCCACGCCGGTGCGATCACGCCGGTGCCGGGCGGCGTCGGACCGATGACCATCGCGTGCCTGCTGGAGAACACCATGCGCGCCGCGTGGCGCCGGGCGGGCCTTCCGAGGGCGGCGCTGTCGATCTAGCGGAGGCTCAGGATTGGTCACTCGGGTGACTGGTCACAGCCCCCCCCGCTCCGGAGGGCGCCTCGGCGGCGCGGGCAAGGCGGTCGCGCACCGCCGCCCAGGCGTCGTCGGCCGGGACGTCTTCCACCACGATGTGCGCGCAGCCCGCGTCGTCGAGGGCGTGTAGCACCGCGAACAGCGCCCCCGCGTAGGCCGCCGCGTCGCGCGGCAGCGTGCGGGCGAGCACCCCCGCGGCGGGGGTCACCCGCGTGCCCTCGAGCGCGACCACCCCGACGGCCCCGTCGCCCTCGCGTCGCAGCGCGTCGACCACGCCGTCGAGCGCCCCGCCCGTCGCCCGCCGAAGCCCCGCGCGCGGGGCGTAGTGTCGGCGGACCATCCCTGGCGAAGCGAGCGCCTCGCCCGACTCCTCGGCGGGCGCGTCGACCACCGTGAGCGCGGGGAGGGCCATGCGCAGCAGGTCGTACGCGAGCGAGCCGTGGCGCAGCAGGCGCGGCGGGTCGTGGGTGACGTCGACCACCGTCGACTCGATGCCGCAGGTGGTCGGGCCGCCGTCGAGGACGAGGTCGACGCGCCCGTCGAGGCCCTTGAGGACATGCGCCGCGGTGGTGGGCGAGAGCTGCTGGTAGCGGTTGGCGCTCGGCGCGGCGACGGCGAAGTCCACCGCCGCGAGCAGCGCCCGCGCGACGGGGTGCGACGGGAGGCGCAGGGCGACGGTGGGCCCGCCGCCGGTGACCGGGTCGCACACCCCGTCGGCGCCGCGGGACACCACGAGGGTGAGGGGGCCCGGCCAGAAGCGCGCCGCGAGCTGCGCGGCGAGGGGCGGCCACGAGGCGGCGAGGCGGCGGGCGTGGTCGACGGTGGCCACGTGGGCGATGAGGGGGTTGAACGACGGCCGGCCCTTGGCGGCGAAGACCCGCCCCACGGCGGCGGCGTCGTCGGCCCGCGCCCCGAGGCCGTAGACGGTCTCCGTGGGGAAGGCCACGAGGCCGCCGCGGCGGAGGACGGCGGCGGCGCGCGCGATCGCCGCGGGGTCCGGGCGCTGGGGGTCGACCGCGATGACCTCGGTGCGCATGGGCGATCGGGTATAACCGTTCGCGATGCGACACGCACTCCTGACCGAGCAGTGGTTCCCGGCCATCGGCGGATCGATCCAGCTCTTCGACGCCATCTACGGCCAGCACATGCCGCCCGGCGACGCCGTGCACATCATCGCCGGCGGGCCCCCCGGCAGCGCCGCGCACGACAAGCACTACCCACGGCCCGTCACGCGCTTCGACGACACCCGCTACCCCTGGATGAAGCCCGAGTCGGCCGCGGAGTACGCCCGGATGTTCGTCGCCACGCTCGCCGTGTGCCGCCGGGAGCGCATCGAGGTGCTGCACGCCGCGCGGGTCATCCCGGAGGGGCTCGTCGCGATGGCCGTGGGGCGCGCGCTGTCCATCCCGTACACGGTGTGGGTGCACGGCGAGGAGGTCTCGCTCTTCCTCCGCTACGCCGTGAAGAAGCGGCTGATGCCGCAGGTGTTCGGGCGCGCGCGGGCGGTGTTCGCCAACTCCACGTTCACCCAGGGGCGGGCGCTGCGGGCGGGCGCCCCGGCGGAGAAGCTCCACGTGATCAACCCCGCGGTCGACGCCGACGCCTTCGCGGGGCCCTTCGACACCGCCGACCTCGTCGAGCGCTTCGGCCTCGCGGGCAAGACGGTGCTGCTCACCGTCGGGAGGCTCACCCGACGCAAGGGCCATGACACGGTGCTCTCGGCCCTCGCGCGGCTCCGCCCCCGCGGGCTCTTACAAGACCTCGTATGGCTGGTGCTCTCCGACGGCGAGCTGGAGGACGAGCTCAAGACGACCTGCTCGGCCCTCGGGCTCGACGACGTGGTGCGCTGGGTGGGGCCGGTCTCCCGCGGCGCGCTGCCGCGCTACTACGCCGCGGCGGACGTGTTCGTGCACCCCAACCGCACGCTCGACGACGACGACGTCGAGGGCTTCGGGATGGTGTTCCTCGAGGCGAGCGCGGCGGGGCTCGCGGTGATCGGCGGAAGGTCCGGCGGCGTGGTCGACGCGGTCGAAGACGGCGGGTCGGGGATGCTGGTCGACGGCACCTCGCTCGACGCGGTCACCGACGCCATCGCGAACCTCGTGCGCGACCCCGTGCGCCGGGCGGCGATGGGGCGCCGGGGCCCCGCCTGGGCGCGTCGCTTCCGCTGGGAGGCGCAGGCGTCGCGGGTGCGCTCGCTCGCGTCGGGCGACGGCGACGCGGACACCGCAGCCGCCACCGGCTGACCGCGGCGGGCGACTGATTCGCCCGGGTGACGGCGGGTGCGTAGGGGGCTTCGCGGGGTGCCACCCCGGGCCAACGCACGCCGGGCGATGTTGACGCGGGTTGGGAGGTGGTGTGAGAAGCCCGCGACCCGACGGCGTAAGCCGTGCACAAGACCGCAGGAGCCCGCCGGGCCGTGGAGGCTCAACCGGCGATGGCGAAAACCCAACGGAGACCGCAGATGACGTCCAAGCCGAAGAAGACCACGCAGCTCAAGCGGATGGTGCAGCGCCAGGAGCTGGCGTTCCTCATGGAGGCCCACAACGGCCTGAGCGCGAAGGTGGCCGAGGAGGCCGGGTTCGAGGGCATCTGGGGCAGCGGGCTCAGCATCTCCGCGGCCCTCGGCGTGCGCGACCACAACGAGGCCAGCTGGACGCAGGTGCTCGAGGTCGCGGAGTTCATGAGCGACGCCACCACGGTGCCGATGCTCCTCGACGGCGACACGGGCTACGGTGACTTCAACACCATGCAGCGCGTGGTGCGGAAGCTCGAGCAGCGCGGCGTCGCGGGGGTGTGCATCGAGGACAAGATCTTCCCGAAGACCAACAGCTTCATCCGCGGCGCGGCGCAGCCGCTGGCGGCCATCGACGAGTTCGCGGGCAAGATCAAGGCGGGCAAGGACGCCCAGGTCGACGACGACTTCGTGATCGTCGCGCGCGTCGAGGCCTTCATCGCCGGCTGGGGCATCGAGGAGGCGATGAAGCGCGCCGAGGCCTACCGCCTCGCCGGGGCCGACGCGATCCTGATGCACAGCGCGCTGCGCTCGCCGGTGGAGATCCTCGCGTTCCTGAAGGAGTGGGGCAACCGGCTGCCGGTGGTGATCGTGCCGACGAAGTACTACCAGACGCCCACCGAGGTGTTCCGAGACGCGGGCGTCTCGGTGGTGATCTGGGCCAACCACCTCATGCGCTCGTCGCTCGCGGCGATGCAGTCGACGGCGAAGACCATCTTCAGCGAGCAGACCCTGCTCAACGTCGAGGAGAAGGTCGCGCCGCTCGCGGAAGTGTTCCGCATCCAGGGGGAGAACGAGCTCGAGCAGGCGGAGAAGCGCTACCTGCCGAAGCACGGGCGCTCGGTGAAGGCGGTCATCCTCGCGGCCTCGCAGGGCGTCGAGCTCGGCGAGCTCACCCGCGACCGGCCGAAGGCGATGGTCAGCCTGGCGGGCAAGCCCCTGCTCGCGCACATCCTGGAGACCTACCGCTCGGTCAACGTGAAGGAACTCTCCGTCGTGCGCGGCTACAAGAAGGAGACGGTCAACCTCGCCAACGTGAAGTACTTCGACAACGACGCCTTCGCCACGACGCAGGAGGTGAGCTCGCTCGCCGCCGCCACCGAGGCGCTCGAGGGCGACGTGATCGTCTCCTACGGCGACGTGCTGCTGAAGAAGTACATCCTCCAGGAGCTCATCGACACCGACGACGACGTGGTGGTCATGGTCGACTCCAACCACGCCGAGAGCCGCAACCGCGGGCGCAGCGCCGACTTCGTGAGCTGCTCGGAGCCCAACTCCCGGCGCGCGTACCAGAACGTCGTCACGCTCAAGGGCTTCCGCCCCGAGCGCGAGGACGCCGTGCACGGCGAGTGGATGGGCATCGTGAAGCTCTCGCCCACCGGGTCGAAGCTGGTGCGCGAGAAGCTCAAGGCCCTCGCCGGGGAGGCCGAGCGCGTGCGCTCGATGAAGCTCCCCGACCTGCTGCAGCTCCTGATCGCGGACGGCGTGAAGGTGCGCGTGATCTACACCACCGGGCACTGGCTCGACGTCGACAGCGTCGAGGACGTGGTCGTCGGCGCGGCCTTCTGAGAGAGAGACGGAGCACACCCCCGCCATGATCCCCGCGTCGAGCTTCATCGACTCCTGCAAGCAGCACGGCCTGACGCTCTGGACGGGCGTGCCGTGCTCCTACCTCAAGCCCTTCATCAACTACGTCATCGACGCGCCGGACCTGCGGTACGTCGGCGCGACCAACGAGGGCGACGCGGTGGGCATCGCCGCGGGCGCCGACCTCGGCGGCCAGCGCTCGGTGGTGATGTTCCAGAACTCGGGCTTCGGCAACACGGTCAACCCGCTCACCTCGCTCAACATGATCTTCAAGGTGCCCACCCTGGTGATCACCACGCTGCGCGGCGAGCCGGGCGGCGCCCACGACGAGCCGCAGCACGAGCTCATGGGCCAGATCACCGGCGGCCTCTTCGACCTCATGCAGATCCCGTGGGCGTACTTCCCCACGGAGGTCTCGGAGATCGACGCCGTCATGGCGCGCGCGGTCGCCCACATGGACGAGAAGCGCACGCCCTTCGGGCTCATCATGCGCAAGGACTCCGTCGCGGACTACAAGCTCCAGACGAAGGCCGCCCCGAAGCCCCTGCCCCCGGGCGGCACCATCGAGGCGTGGGGCCCGCAGGCGGCCTACCCCACGCGCCGCGAGGTGCTGGCGATGATCCAGGCGAAGGGGCGCCCCACGGACGCGCTCGTCGCGACGACGGGCTTCACCGGGCGCGCGCTCTACGCCCTCGATGACCGCCCCAACCAGCTCTACATGGTCGGCTCGATGGGCTGCGCGGGCTCCTTCGGCCTCGGGCTCGCCATCGCCCAGCCCCAGCGCCGGGTGGTGGTGCTCGACGGCGACGGCGCCGCGCTCATGCGCCTCGGCGCGCTGGCCACCCTCGGCTACGAGCGCCCGGACAATCTCGTCCATGTGCTGCTCGACAACGAGGTGCACGACTCTACGGGCGGCCAGTCGACGGTGTCGCACTCGGTCGACCTCGCGGGCGTGGCCTCCGCGTGCGGCTACCCCACGGTGGTGCGCGCCCACTCGCTCGCCGAGGCCGAGGCGGCCTTCGTCAACGCGAAGGGGCTCACCTTCATCCACGTGAAGACGGCGCCCGGAGAGAAGGGCGACCTGCCGCGCCCGAAGGAGACCCCGGTGCAGGTCATCGACCGGATGCGGGGATGGCTGAAGGAGACCCAGGGATGAGCGCCACCGCCGAGCGACGGATGCGGCTGTTGAACCCCGGCCCGGTGACCCTCACCGAGCGGGTGCGCGGCGCCCTTCAGCGACCCGACCTGTGTCACCGCGAGCCGGAGTTCTACGCGCTGGCGATGGAGGTGCGCGGGCGCATCGAGCGCATCTACGAGGGCTGCGCGGGGCGCTTCGTGGCCATCCTGCTGACGGGCTCTGGCACGTCGGCGGTGGAGGCCATGGTGGGCTCGATGGTGCCCAAGGACGGTCACGCCCTGGTGGTCGCCAACGGCGTGTACGGCGACCGGATGGCGGCGATGCTCACGGCGCAGGGCAAGCGCTTCACCACCGTCGGGGCCGAGTGGATCGCCCCGATGGACCTCGCGGGCGTCGAGCGCGCGCTCTCGGCCGACGCGAGCATCACGCACGTGCTGGCGGTGCAGCACGAGACGACCACCGGGCGCGACAACGACGTGGCCGCGCTCGGGGCGCTGTGCAAGCGCTTCGACAAGCCGATGCTGCTCGACGGCGTGAGCAGCTTCGCCGGCGAGCCCATCGACTTCGAGGGGTGGAACCTCGAGGCCGTCGCGGCCACGGCCAACAAGTGCGTGCACGGCGTGCCGGGCATCTCCTTCGTGCTGGCGCGGGAGTCGGCGTTCGCGGCGCGGCCCTCGGGCGCGACCTCGGTGTACCTCGACCTCTGGCGGCACTGGAAGGAGCAGCGCACGGGCGCCTCGCCCTTCACGCAGTCGGTGCACTGCATGTACGCGCTGCAGGAGGCGCTGAAGGAGCTCGAGGACGAAGGGGGCTGGCGCGCCCGGCACGCGACCTACGCCCGGCGGGCGAGCGCGGTGCGCGAGGTGCTCGCCGGGCTCGGGGTGACGTACTTCCTGGCCGACGGGGCGACGGCGAGCTCGTCGATCCTGACGGCCTTCGCGGTGCCGGCGTGGACGACCTACGACGCGCTCCACGACGGGCTGAAGGAGCGGGGGTTCATCATCTACGCGGGGCAGGGGCCGTACGCGGGGAAGATGTTCCGCATCGCGGTGATGGGCGCGCTCGGCGAGCAGGACATGACCGAGCTGGAGCAGGGGCTCCGGGCGCTGCTGGCGCGGCCGGGGTGAACACGCCAGCAGGTGCACCGATGGCCGATGGATCGGGTCCCAACGCCCGGACGGAAGCAGCGAAGAGCCTTCTGGGGCTCCTGGTCAACCCCGCCGACCGGCTCTGGCGCTACCCCATCGGGCACGCCATCGTCGGGGCGGCGGCGCGAACGCCCCTCACGCCCAACCACGTCACCATCGGGCATACCGTCCTCGGTATAAGCGCCGGGGCGCTCATCTCGACGGGTCGGCCCGCGCTCCTCGTGGCGGCGGGGGCGATGTACGAGGTGCGCTCCATCCTCGACTGCTTCGACGGGGTGCTCGCCCGCGCGAAGGGCACCGCCTCGCCCTACGGCCGCGCGATGGACCAGACCGGCGATTTCATCGGCTTCGCGGCCTTCATCATCGGCTCGTGGGTGTCCTTCGCCCGCGTCTTCGGCTTCGCGCCGGCGATGGCGCTCTCCGTCGGCACCGCGGCGCTCGTCGCGCTCTGCACCTTCTGCTGGGACTTCTACAAGCGCCGCTTCACGTCGATCCTGCTCGAAGGGCGCGACGAGGTGGCCGACGAGTTCGTCCAGCTGCAGCTCGAGGCGAAGAAGAACCCCGGGCTCGCCATCGGCTTCTCGGCCTGGTTCGCGCGGGTGCAGACCCTGGCCATCAGCCCGTCGATGCTCCCGGCGCTGCGGTCGCGCGTGGCCACGGGGCAGGCCCGGGCGGCTGATGATGTGCCGCACCCCGCGGTCGAGCGGCTGCGCGCCATGGCCCAGCGCAACGACCCGCAGCTCCGCTCGACGCTCCTCAAGGTGGGCTTCTCGGGCGGCGACACGGGCATCCTGATCTTGACCGTGGCGACCCTCCTCACGAGGCCGGTGGAGGGATTTCTCGCCGCGAGCACGTATTGTGTGGTGATCCTCGCGGCGACGATCTCCGCGAGCAACCGATTGCTGCACGCGCAACCCATGACCGCCTCTTCCCACTGAGCTCAATCCCGATGATCGACAAGGCCGTGATTCTCGCCGCGGGCCAGGGCAACCGCATCGCCCGCGCCTCGCAGACCCCCAAGCCGTTCCTCTCGCTGGACGGCACCCCCGATGGTCCGTGCTTCATCGACTGGCACATCGAACAGCTCGCAGCCATCGGCGTGCGGGAGATCTTCCTCGTCGGCAACCAGGTCACCTCCAAGCGCCCCTTCAAGGGCCCGCGCGGCTGCCGCGTGCACTGGATCCTCAACCCCACCGACGACCTCACCACCTCGGGCAGCGGGCACTCGTTCTGGTTCGCGCTCCACAGCGAGCACGAGATCCTCGACGGGCACGCGCGGGTGGTGCTCATGGACGCTGACATCCTGTACGAGCCCGGCGTGCTGCACGCCCTCGGGGCGCCCTCCCGCGACGGCCGCTCGCGCACGCTCGTGTGCGGCGACTACAAGGAGTCCAACGAGGAGGTGATGGTCTTCGGCAAGGACAACCGCGCCCTCACCCACGGCAAGGGCCTGCTCGACACCAGCGCCGGCAAGGCGCTCCTGCCGGGCATGACCTGCTACGGCGAGGCCACGGGCATGGTGCTCTGGGAGCCGGGCGACCACGCCCTGGTGCGCGCCGCCACCGACTGGTGCATCCAGTACTCGACGGCCAAGGCCCGGAGCGAGCACGAGGACATCACCCAGCGGCTCATGCTGGCCGACCGGGTGAGCCCGTCGGTCTTCCACGAGCTGATGTTCATGGAGTGCGACTCGCCCGAGGAGTACGCCCACCTCACCGGCGAGTTCTTCCCGAAGCTCCGCGCCAGCCTCGACTGAGCGTCTCCGCGAGGCGAGCCATGGCCTCCCCCGACCGATGACCCCCGCGCAGCGCGCCGCCCTCGACCTCGAGCGCCTCCTCGGCCCCTCCCGGGTGCTCACCGACCCCGAACTCTGCGCGGGGTATGCGCGCGACGAGAGCGAGGCGGCGTGGGTGGTCCCGCCCTGCGTGGTGCTCGCGGCGACGGCGGCGGATGCGGTCGCCACGCTGCGGGCCTGCGATCGGCACGGCGTGCCCGTGGTGCCGCGCGGGGCGGGCACCGGGCGCACCGGCGGGGCGACGGTGACGGCGCCGGGCGTGGTGCTCGACACCTCGCGCCTCGGCGACCTCAAGGACATCGACCGGGCGAACGCCGTCGCGGTGGCGGGCGCGGGGATGCGCACCGGGGCGCTGCACGCCGCGGTCGAGCGCGAGGGGCTGTTCTACCCGCCCGACCCGCAGAGCGCCGAGTGGTGCTGCCTCGGCGGCAACGTGGCCGAGAACGCGGGCGGGCCGCGCGCGGTGAAGTACGGCGTGACGCGCGACTGGGTGCTGGGCCTGGAGTGCGCCCACATGGACGGCGCGCTGGTGCAGCACGGCCGGCGCACCGCCAAGGGTGTGACAGGGTATGACACCGTCGGGCTGCTGGTGGGCAGCGAGGGGACGCTCGGGGTGTTCACCGAGGTGACGCTGCGGCTGACGGCGCTGCCGACGGCGGTGCGCGGGGTGCTCGCGGTCTTCGCCGACGCGGTGGCGGCGGGGCGCGCGGTGGCGGCGCTCCTGGCGTCGGGCGCGCGGCCGCGGTGCATCGAGCTGCTCGACGCGATCTGCTGCGACGTGATGCGGGCCGACGACCCGGCGGTGCTCCCGGCGGGGGCGGGCGCGGCGCTGGTGATCGAGGTGGACGGCTTCGACGACGCGGCGGTGGCGAAGGAGGCCGAGCGGGCGGGCGAGGCCTGCGTGGCGGCCGGCGCGGTGAGCGTGCACGCGGCGGTCGACGCGGCCGAGCGGGCGGCGCTGTGGGCGGTGCGGCGGGTGATGTCCCGGGCGCTGCGGGGGAGGGCGGCGCACAAGCTCTCGGAGGACGTGGTGGTGCCGCGGTCGCAGGTGGCCGAGCTCATCGCGCGGGTGCAGGTCATCGCGGCGGAGGAGCGGGTGGTGATGCCGACGTACGGGCACGCGGGCGACGGCAACCTGCACGTCAACCTGCTGTGGGACCACGACGAGGAGCGGCCTCGGGTGCAGCGCGCCATCGAGCGGCTGTTTCGCGCGACGCTCGACCTGCGCGGAACGCTCTCCGGCGAGCACGGCATCGGGGTGCTCAAGGCCCCGTACCTGCCGTGGGAGCAGGGCCCGGCGCTCATCGATTTACAACAACGGGTAAAGACGGCCTTCGACCCGCGCGGGCTGCTCAACCCCGGCAAGATCTTCGGCGCGTCGGCGACGCACCGCGGCTGCTGACCGAGGGCCCGCCGCGCCTCGACGCTGCGACGGACCTGCGGGTAGGATCCAACACCCTATGGCCCACCACCCGATCGCCCATCGTCCGCCGCGCTCGCCGTTGCCCGCGGGAGACCCCTTCTATCGACGCCCGAGCGGCCCCGGCGCTCCGCCGCGCGCTCACGGGCACGACCACGACCACGGCCACGAGCACCCGCACGACCACGGGCACGAGCACCCGCACGGGCACGAGCACTCGCACGACGACGGCCACGAGCACTCGCACGACGACCCCCACCACCCGCACACGTCGATCGAGGCCCAGTCCGGGCACCATCACGATCACCACCGCGGGGGTGTTCCGCATCACCACCACGGCGACGGGCACCACCATCACCGCGAGGGCGATGTGCCCCACGAGCACCGCGGGCCGGGGCGTGACCGCGGCGGTGATCGCGGCGGTCCGGCCTTCTCCAACGAGAGGCGCGTGATCGACCTGATCGTGTCGCTGGTGGCCGAGAGGGTCGACGAGATCGTCGAGCGGCGCGTGGAGGAGATCGTCGCGCGTCAGCTCGCGGGCCTACGCCGCGGCCCGGATGGCAACTCCGGCGACCGCTGACCCACTGCGCTTCCGAAGGGGGGGCTCGGGGAAGGGCCGCCGGGTCAGCGGCGGCCGCGGCGGGGCAGGGTGACCACGCGCGGGGGAGCGGGGGCATTGGGATCCGGCCGGAAGGGCTCGACCCCGGCCGGGGCGATGTAGGCCCCGCCGCAGGCCTGGCAGGTCGCGATGCAGGCCCGGAAGCGCTGGACGCAGGTGTTCTCGCAGCGCTCGAACTCGATCGGCGGTCGCAGCGCGAGGGTGGTCTGGCAGGTGGTGCGGCACGCCGATGCGGGCGTCCCGCACTGCTCGCGCATGCAGGTCTGACAGGCCGTGCTCTGGGCGCCGCGCGCTGCCGGGGCGGCGACCGGGACCCGCGCGACGGGGTCCCGTGCGCCCACCGGCGCGCCGACGACGAGGGTTCCGAGCGCGAGGGAAGTGACGACGGTCGTGCGAAGGGACATCAGGCGCCTCCAACGAGCATTCCAGTGAACGAGGGACCGCGGGAGGCTACCACCCACGGTCGCCGATGGCATCGGGGGGGGGGGCATCGCTGCCGCCCACCAGGCCAAGCGCTCACTCGTCCAGGTTGGACAGCGCGCGCTTGATGATCCGCTCGCTCTCACGATCGCCGTAGCCGAGGGCGATGGCGAGCTCGGCGAGGGTCTCCTCCTCGAGGTCCGAGAGGTCGTCGTCGGCGGCCGCCACGACGGTGGCGATCTCGAGCGCCTGGCGACGCATCGGACCCGCGCCGATGGCCTCGACCGCCTCCGCGACGAAGGCGTCTTCGTCCTCCTCGATGGCCTCGTCCCAGGCCGCGATCGTGGCCTCGAGCTCCTCCTCGTCGACCTCCTCGCCGAGCAGCTCGGCGAAGGTGTCCACGAGGGCGTCGTACTCGTCGTCGTCCATCTCCTCGTCGTCGTCCGAGGTGGCCACCCAGTACGCGACGGCCATCACGGCCTGCACGCGCGCGAGCAGCTCCTGGTCCTCGTGGCTCGACGGCGCCGAGCGGCTGTTGAAGAGCTTGCGCCCACGGTCCCACTCCGGGGCCGCGTCGGCCTCGGCGACCACCGACTTCAGCACGCGGCTCTTCGAGGCCAGCGCGACGGGCTCCTTCGAGGGACGGGCCTTCCCGCCCGACGCGACCCCCACGGGCCGACGCTCGGCGATCGCGGGCGCTGCGATCGCCGGCGCCGGCGCGGGCGCTGCGATCGCGGGCTTCGATCCGAAGAGGCGGCGCAGGGGAGACGCCGCCGCCGCTGCGGCCGCAGGGGCCGCGGCGATCGGGGCGACCGGGGCGGGCACCGGGGCTGCGACGGGCGCAGGGGCGGGCGCAGGCGCCGCCGGGGGGGTGGCGGCCGAGGGGGGATCCTGCGGGTTCGTCGGGTCGACGTTCCAGTGGTTGCAGTACCCACAACGGATGTTGAGCCGGTGGATGATCGCGCCGCAGTTGGCACACTTGTAGAGGGGAGTCGACATGGTTTCGGGGACGATACCCCTCACCGCTCCGTCGATGGAACGACCTTCCCGCGAACCGCTTCAAGAATGCCCTTCGCCCGCCGCGCAGCGTCCGCGAGGGTGGCGACGCAGGGTTCGCACCCCCGGTCGCAGCACGTCGGCCAGTCGCTCTCGGGCTCGGTGAGCCATGCGTGCACCGAGCCTGCGTGGACGAGGTCGAGCTCGAGCTCGCGGCAGGCCTGCTCCACCGCAGCGTCGATCTCGGGATGGTCGTAGGGCAACATCGCGCGCCCCCGGACCATCACCACCGCCGCTGCGCTCGCGCAAGCCCGACGGGTGTTTTGGGAGGTTTTGGGGTCCGGTCAGCGGCAGCGGGCGTTGATGCACACCGTCGGCGCGGCGCAGTCGACGCTGCGGGCGCACTCGGGGCGCAGCTCCAGGGGGTTTGGTGCACAGCAGGTCGGCGCCGCAGGTGTCGAAGGCCACGTCGACGCGCAGGCACTCGGCGGTCGTCCCGCCCGGGCAGGCGGCGCGGCACGACCCGCGGCGGCACACGCTCCCGGTGGCGCAGTCCGCCGAGCGGGCGCACTCGCTCCTCCCCCCTCTGGGGCCTGCACCCCCATCGCCTCCACGGGCCCGGTGCCTTCAAGGGGCCGATGACGATTCTTGTCTTCGGTCGATTGTCACAGGGGCGATGAAGGTTCTCGTCCGTCGCGGCGACGCATGCCATGAGGACCCCGATGCGCCGGCTACGACTGCACCCCACCGCCGCCGCGCTCCCGCTCCTCCTGCTCGCCCGCGTTGGCCACGCGCAGCCGGTGCCCGCCGCCATCGCCTGCGCACCCACCATCGAGCTCGGTGCGAACATTCCCGCCCGCGTTGCGCAGCGCCTCCGCCGGGTCCTCGATCACGCCGTCGGCGCCCTCGGCCCCGCGTCGCCCTGCGCCCCATCGCACGCGCGCCTCGACTGGAACGACCGCGAGCTCACCATCCACGTCTCCCTCGACGACGGGCGCATCGCGGTGCGCAGCCTGGAGTCCCTCGAAGACGTGCTCCCGACGATGCTGTCGGTGCTCGCGGTGCCCCCGCCCGACCCCGCGGCCGCGGATGATCCTCCGCCCGCGCCGCCCACCGAGAGCCCCGTCGGGTCCCCGGCGCCCGTCGTCGCGCCCCCGCCGCGCGCGGTCCCTGCGACGGCGCCCGTCACGGCACCGGGCTCCGGGTGGTCGCTGCTGGTGGCGGTGGGCGCTGGGGCGTCGGCGCAGGCTGGCGACGACGGGCGCTGGCGCTGGGGCTCGGAGGTCGGCGCGGCGACGCCGCGCATCGCGATCAGCGCGCGTTCGGCGATGGCCTACAGCTTCGAACCCGACGGCGGCGCGAACCTCGCCGGGGGCGACCGCCGCGAGCGGAGTGCCTGGCGCAACGAGTCCAGCGTGGTGGTGTCCGGCCGGGCGCGCCTGGGCGTCGGCCGCCTGCGCCTGGAGGTCGGCGGCTTCGGGGGCGTGGTCCACGACGAGGTCGCCGACGCCGACCGCTGGACGCCCCGCGTGGGGCTCGAGGCCGCGCTCGCGTGGCCCTTCACCCGCTCGCTGTCGGCCCTGGTGCGCGCCGAGGGTTTCGTCGACCTCGGCGGCGAGCGCGGCCCGGGCGTCGCGCTCAGCGTCGGCGTCAGCTGGGAGCCGCAGCGATGAGCCTGCGGGTCGTACGCCCGGTGCTGACGCTCGTCCCCGACGACGACGAGGTGCTGCTCCAGCGCGTGGCGGCGGGTGACGTCCACGCCCTCGGCGTGGCCTTCGATCGCTTCCACCGTGACGTCTACGCCGTGCTCGCGCGCCTCCGCGGGAGCCGCCTCGACCTCGACGACCTCGTGCAGACCACCTTCCTCGTGCTGCCCCGCGCCGCGCACAACTACGACCCGGCGGCCTCCGCGCGGTCCTTCGTCCTCGGCGTGGCGATCCAGCACGCGCGCCGCGAGCGCCGCAGCCTCGTGCGCCGGTGGCGCCTCTGGCAGGCGCGCACCCACGAGGTCGACGTCCCCGAGGCGGTGGTCGACCCGGAGCAGCACGCGAGCGACCGGGAAGACCTCGCCGCCCTGGAGTCGGCCCTGGCGGGCCTGTCGCACGCGCAGCGCGAGGTGATCATCCTCCACGAGGTGCAGGGGATGAAGGGCGACGAGGTGGCCGCGGCGCTGGGCGTCCCGCTCAACACCGTGTGGACGCGCCTGCACCACGCGCGCAACACGCTGCGGGCCACGCTCGACGCGCGGGGTGCACGATGAGCCCCCGGCCGCACGAGGACTGCGCGCGCGCCGCGGAGGTCGAGGCCGCCCTCGACGGAGGCCTCGACCCGGCGACCGAGGCCGAGGCGCTCGCCCACGCCCGCGCCTGCCTGTCGTGCGCGGCGCTGGAGCGATCGCTGCGTTCGCTGCGGGAGCTGGCGCGCTCGCTGCCCGGCGCGGCGCCCGATCCGGCGGCGGCGCAGCGGGTGCGTGCGGAGGTCCTCGCGAGCGCGGGGCGAGCGGGGCGCGGGCTGTCGACGCCGGTGCGCAGGGCGCTGACGGCGGCGGCCGCGGTGACCCTGGCGCTGCTGGGCGGGGCGGCGATCGCCCGTCGGAGGCCCCCACCGCCGCGCACGGACGGGGGCATCGAGCTCGCGGGCGTCGGGATGCTGCGCGCTGAGCGCGGCGCCGTGTACCGGGTCGAGCGGGTCGGTTCGGACACACGCATCGGGCTCACCGAAGGGACGATCCACCTTGCGGTGGTGCGCCGGCGCCGCTCGGAGCGCTTCGTGGTGTCGCTCGGCGACGCGGAGGTCGAGGTGCGGGGGACCCGCTTCGCAGTGGACGCCCACGAGGGTCACCTGCGCCGGGTGCGCGTCACCGAAGGGCTGGTGGCCGTCCGTCGCCAGGGCCTGGCCGAGCGCTTCATCGCCGCGGGCGGAACCCTCGAGGTCACCGAGGCCCCCGCGCCGTCCCCGGTGGCCGCGGCGCTCCCGCCGACGGAGTCCCTCCCGCCGACGGAGTCCCTCCCGCCGACCGAGCCCCCGGCCCCCGATGCTCCGTCGGCCCCGGCGCTGCGGGTCGAGCCGACGCGCCCGGCTTCGGCGTCGGCGCGGACGGCGTCGCGGGACTTCCGGGCGGGCGCGCTGGCCTACGTGCGCGGCGAGCCGGCGGCGGCGGCCACGGCGCTCCAGCGCTTCCTCGCGGCGGCCCCGGCCCGCGATCCCCGGCGGGAGGACGCGCGCTACGTGCTGGTGCTGGCGCTCGACGCCTCGCACGAGGCCGCCGCCGAGGGCGCGGCGCGGGCTTACCTGGCAGAGTTTCCGCGCGGGCTGCGCCGCGCCGAGGTGACCGTGCGGCTGACGCGGCGCCTGGCGGCGCGCGGGGCCTGCGACGCGGCGGCGAGCGTGGCGCTGGGGATGCCCGAGAACGCCGACGGCGCACTGCGCGCCCAGGTGGCCCACGGGCTCTCGCGCTGCGCGGGGGCCTCGGGGGAGTGAGAGGGCCGGGTACCTCGCCGCACGAGTTCTGACGGGTCGAGCAGAGCACCCGCCCAGGCCCCAGTCACCGGCCTCGCCGATCGAGCAGAGCACCCGCCCAGGCCCCAGTCACCGGCCTCGCCGATCGAGGGGAGCACCCGCCCAGGCCCCAGTCACCGGCCTCGCCCTCCGAGGGGAGCACCCGCCCAGGCCCCCAGTCACCGGCCTCGCCCTCCGAGGGGAGCACCCGCCCAGGCCCCCA